>Ga0210408_10000909_pt1 | contig 32893 bp, 34 predicted proteins | sample IncBWH4MmetaG_FD_155471 | JGI IMG/M metagenome (GOLD analysis project Ga0210408, IMG submission 155471) | Forest soil microbial communities from Barre Woods Harvard Forest LTER site, Petersham, Massachusetts, United States - Inc-BW-H-4-M | ecosystem: Environmental > Terrestrial > Soil >... | reverse complement strand
TGATTCCATGACAATGTCGGCTCCCAGCCCCGGGTAAAGTTGGTGGTGCTGATACCAACCAACAGGCTGGGGAGAAAGGAGCCGAACGATGATCATTATAGGAGTAGATTTCCACCCCGAGTTTCAGGAAATTGCTTGGGTCGATAAGGACACAGGTTCCAGGAAAAGCGGCTGGCGCATCGCGAAGAGGCGGAGAAGTTTTACCGCACTCTGGCGGCTGCGGGCCAGAAAGTGCGTGTGGGAATGGAAGCCAGCGGGCATGCGCGCTGGTTTGAACGACTGTTGGCCGAGTTGCAGATTGAGTTGCGGATCGGCGACGCGGCCGAGATCCGCACCAAGCGCGTACGCAAGCAGAAGACGGATCGCCAGGATGCGCGACTGATCTTGCAGTTGCTGCTGGAGGATCGATTTCCGCAGATCTGGGTACCGAGTTGGGAGAACCGGGCTCCTACTCGACAGCAAAACCTCCGATACCGATCCACAACTGCGCCAGGAGTTGCAGATTCTTCTTGTAAGTACGAGTGGCTGTGAACTCCCTTCCTCCCCGCAGGCGCAGCACATACTCGCCCGGGGACGATAGATGAATCTCTTCAACCAATGCCGCGTTCACCAGCACAGATCGATGAATTCGCACAAACCCGTGCGGATTGAGCTTTTTCTCCATGGTCGAGATCGACTCTCGCAGCAAGTGCGAACTTGAAGTATGCAATAACAAGACACAGTTTCCTTTGGCTTCCACCGCGATAACGTCCGCTGCATCGATGAAGAGAATTCTCCCCTTGGCTTTGATCGCAATCCGCGCAGACTTCCCCATCGCGAGCGTCCGTGTCTGGGGTACGACTTCACGAATATGCGGATCGCCGTTATCCAAAAGACCTCCATTGCCCGTTTCGTCACTGCTCCTGTGCCCGAAGTCCATCGTGACCCTGCACGCCCTCAATCGGCGTCTACTTCCAGTTCATCCCTCCCGCTCCCTCGCTGCGGCCCTTATAGCGTTGATACGCGCCCTGCATTAGCCATGTTTCTGCGAGCATCCAGTGCGCAGCCCGCCAAAGCGAGGATGTCGCTGTTCCGGGCCCATTGGTTCGCATTGCTAATCCGGCTTGACTGGGTCCGGCGTTCCATCCGACCACCAGCCCGCGGGAACCATGAATTCGTCGATCGGTTCCGGATTGCCCCTGAACTGTGGGTGCAGCATCACGGGCATATCTACACCCCAAACGCGGCCGGACGCGAGCGCGGGGCGAGACTAGCCTGCCCCCTTGTTGAGGGTCGCAACGTGCTTCGTAGCTTCCCTTTAGGGGTCGCATGGAGCAATCACGCCGGCTTTGCGCGAGCGATCTTCTTCGCATAGTCGTGACTTGAATTCGCGTTGAGATCGCCGTCAGTGAGCTCGATCATCCGCCGGCGTTCCGTCCGACCACTTGCTTACCGGAACGTCAATTGTGGTATAGCGGCCTATTTTTTCTTCGTGCGCGTCCAACGGGACGTCATCCCCCAAGTCGGATCCCAAGGCTTTAGGGTCGATTTCGGGGACAAAAAACATCACGTGGGGAAGCCAGGGTCCTTTGACGCCGGCATTCAAATACCCTTGCTTTGACATCATGTAGGACACCGAACCGGGTTCGGGCGTGGGCAACTCACCTTTCGCGATGCCGTCTATTATGGCGTCCTCTATCTGAGTGTTCGAACGTCCGGCAATCGCCAGTTCGGTCTTCTTGAGGTAGATCGGTAGAAAAGACCGCGCACCCGGAGCGCTCAGGCAGATCGGACCGTGTATCTTTGGATCCCAAAAAGCCGGATTGTTTTTCGGTAAATCCCATGATCGTCCCACTAGGCACACGAAACCGTTCTTCCCCTCCACGGCGGTTTCATAGCCATGCCGTCCAAGAACCAGCACCTTGGCCCCCTTCGAAACGGAGTTCGGGCCGGCGCTGCGGGACATCGCAATCTCCGCGTCACGGTCCATCAGGTATTGATCGAGTGGGAGCATGTTCAGATAGGGGCCTTTGGCGTCCTGTGCCCGCGCCTGCCAGCCCGCGTCCAGAATAAGAATCAGTGCGACGCTTAGAGAGGCGATCGCCTGGAATCTCTTTCGGTTCATCACTTCCTCCTGTGTTGGCTGAATCTCACCGCAGTTGTTATTCAGAGGGACAGATCTGATTGTTTTTCTCCTTCCATCAGCCCCTCGTCCGCTCTCGCCAAGGTATGCCTGCACTCGATGCGAACTCGCCTTGCCTACGAACCGGTTGGTATGTAACAGTGTCAAGCCGTCCATTAGAACCGATGCGATCAGACCCGCTTGCGGTTGCCCGGCGAGCGCAGGGACCGCAGCCAGTCCACGATGTTTCTGATCCCCGCTTTCATCACTTTCGGATCCTGAGCATTCTTTGCCAGCGAGCCATAGCCTTCGACCATCGCGATCAGTAAGCCAGCGGCGTCAGCGGGCTCCACGTCGCGGCGAACCCTTCCGTGGGTTTGGCCCTCTCGCAAAGCGGAGGCAACGGCCTCGCGCCAGGCATCGAAGATTCTCGCCAGCCGCTTCCGGAATCCCGCGTCAAGAGGAGACATTTCCTGCGCCAGATTGATCAGTTGACAGCCGCCCCGTACATCCTCGGGCCGCACGGATAGGCCTTGAACAATGCCGATCAAAGTGTCGAGAGGGTCCTTGCCGCTCTGTAGAGGACGCACCCATTCGCCGTAGTTGTCCGGGCCGATGACCTCTTCGACAACGGCGTATCCCAAGGCTCGCTTGCTTTTGAAGTAGTAGTACAGCGCTCCCTTGGTGACGCCAGCTGAGGCCAGAATTGAGTCTAGGCCGGCACTTTGGAAACCCGATCTGTAGATCTCGCGGAATGCCGCCTGCAGCAGGCGCTCCCGCGTGCGCTCAGGATCGCGCAACCTAGTCGCTCTACGGTTCGGATTCTTGCGTGCTGCCGACATACCAACCAGTATGTATCGTCGAATCACCAGATTCAAGCTCGGAAGGAATCTCCGGAAATCTGGACTTTTGGAAATTCCTTTCCTGTTTGATGTAGTCCGACAGGACGCAGTGACAGCTTAACAGACACGCAACGTCAAGCGCACGATATGCGCTGTGAGGACTCTCCAGTTGGCATCCGACATTTCATAACTGCGGGTTTGATGATTGATGTAACCGAATGAAAAAGCAGACGAGTGCGCTTTGGTTAGCCTCTTGCAAACACTAGAGGGGTCGTGGCTCTGGGCCGGTGCCAAAGTTCTCAGGGTCTTGGAAGTTGAAATTGATTGGGAATTGTCTATCTATTGAGTTGAGGAGAAAGCCAATGAATCGAACCGTCTTCACCGTTAGAACACTCGTGTTAGCAATTGCGTTGTTGAGCCTCGTGGCTTTTGGAGTCAATTTATCCTTTGGCCAAGCCGTCAGCGGCAACATGGTGGGTACCGTTGTAGATTCTTCCGGCGCGGCGGTTGCTAATGCGGAGGTTACTGCCACGAATGTGGCCACGGGATTAGCTATCACCAACAGGACAAATAACACCGGCGAATATCGGTTTGACAACCTACCAATCGGTAACTACAAGTTCACGGTAAAGGCCAACGGTTTTCGAACAACCACTGAACTGGCCGAAGTGGTATTGAACCGCACTGGCACGGTCAACGTGAGCCTCGCGCCCGGCGCTGCCACTGAGACCGTGGAAGTCTCGGGAGAGGCTCCGCTGGTCGACACGACCACCGCGCAATTGCAATCCAGTTTCGACGCGCGCCTGTCGCAGGATCTGGGGATTACCTCCGCGGGCGGAGCGGGCGCCGGAGTCTTGAACCTGTCGCTGTTGAGCCCGGGGGTTACGAATTCTAGCGCGTTGAACTTGGGTTTTGGTCCGTCGGTGGGTGGTCAGCGTCCTCGCGACAACAACTTCACGGTTGAAGGCGTGGACAATAACAACAAGACTGTGACCGGAGCTCTGATCACCGTTCCGAATGAAGCAGTGGAAAACTTTACCCTTCTGTCGAATCAGTTCAACGCTGAATTCGGGCACTCTTCGGGGGGGCAGTTCAACACCAATATCAAGAGCGGAACCAATAGCTTCCATGGTTCACTTTATGAATATTTCAGAAATCGTAATCTGAATGCAGTGGACAACTTTTGGATACTCCAAGGTCTCAAGGAGAACCCGCGTCTCGACAATAATCGCTACGGGGGCACCATTGGTGGCCCAATCATCAAGAACAAGCTGTTTTTCTTTACTAATTACGAGCGTCAGGAGATCGGGCTTACCGGTAGCAGCGGGCTTCCGGTAGTCACGCCCACGGCTGCAGGTTTGGCCGCTATCTCCGCAGATCCCACGATTAATGCAACTAACTTTTCAATTTTTAAGCAGTATCTGGCGGTCGCCCCAACGGGGAACGGGTGTATTCAGTACGATAAGAGCCCAGTTAACGGCAACGAACCTGGGCAGGTAGGATCATTTATTGCCCCGGCGAACGGAAGTTGCCCTCTTGGCATGGCTGAGGTCGGGACCATTACTCTCGCGGCAGGCGCATTCCAAAACTATACGAATTTTGTTCAAAGCGTCGACTTAAACCTATCCGAGAAAGACCAGATTCGTGGGCGCTACGTTTACAACCGGCTGGGTCAGGTCGATACGAATGCCAGCCTGCCAGCTTTTTATCTGGTCGAGCCTTCTAGGTTTCACTTGTTCACCCTCGGTGAGTATCACACCTTCTCGCCCGCGGTACTGAACGAAATCCGGGTAGGGTTCAATCGTTTTGCGAATACGGTTCCTGCCGGGAACTTCCCGTATCCCGGTCTGGATGCCTTTCCTAACATTCTTCTAAACAATCTGGGCGGCGTCAATATCGGACCAGACTCCCAGGCACCGCAATTTACCATTCAAAATTTCTACGGCGTGGTTGACAACGTCACTTGGACCAGGGGTGCTCACAGCTTCAAGTTCGGCGGCGAATACCGCCAGTATATTTCTCCGCAGAGCTTTACTCAGCGCCAGCGCGGCGACTACGAGTACAACAGCGCGCAAATGTTTCTGGAAGATTTCACGCCCGACATCATTGGTGAGCGCAGCAATGGCTCCACAACGTACTATGGCAACCAGAAAGCGGTTTACTGGTACGCCAATGACACCTGGCGCTTCAACCAGCACCTCACGCTGAATCTTGGCGTGCGCTACGAGTACACCACTAGTTCTACGGGCGAGAATCGCCAGTCTCTTAATAGCATCTCCAATCAGCCTCAAATCACTGTCGCGGGAGTTAATGAGCCCTTGGTATTCAATGCGCCTACCACACCGAAGAACAACTGGGCGCCTCGCGTCGGAGTGGCGTACTCGCCAGGGACCAGCGGCAATACCTCAATCCGTGCCGGCTTTGGCATGGCGTATGACGTGCTTTATGACAATATCGGCATTCTCGGTGTCCCCCCCCAGGTCGGCTCCACTGCTGACGTCGATCTCAATAACGGCAAAAGACCCTTCCTCGCGACGGGTGGCTTGCCGGGCGGTGGCGGTACTGGCATAACGATCCTGCCTCAGGCCGATGCGATTGCCGCGACGTCTGCCTGGATCCCACCACAAACCAAATGGCCGTATTCGATCAATTGGAACTTCGGCATCCAGCATTCGTTTGGCAAGAGTTACACCGCTGAGGTCCGCTATGTTGGCACACGCGGCGTACACTTGGATGTTCAGTCCAGAATTAATAGACAGTCGCTGGTAAGCAACACGCCCGAGACCGCAACCACTGGCTTTCTGCCTACGTACTTGCAAGCACCGTCGCAGGCCACACTCGATGCTCTGCCCCTGGCGTTATGCGTTCCCGACGGCAGTGGTGGCTGCTCAAGCGGCTTACAATCCAGGAGCAGCTTCCTTCCTCAGTATGCCAATGCAGGTTTCGCCAGCAACATCACCGCTGATTTGCCGCTCGGCAGTTCCAACTACCACGGGTTGGAGACTTCGCTCCAGCGACGCTTCAGCAATGGCTTGACGTTCCAGGCGTCCTACACCTACAGCCGCACGATTGACAACAGTACGGCGGATTTCTTCACTACCAGTCTTACTCCGCGCCGTCCGCAAGACTTCCAGGACATCGGCGCCGACAGATCCGTCTCTCCTCTTTCCCGCACACACCGCTTTACCTTGGCGGCTGTTTACGATCTGCCGTTCTTCAAGGGTGGTAATTGGTTCATGAAGAACATCGTAGGGAACTGGGCGTTTAGCCCGATTTACACCTACGAGTCTCCGCAATGGGCCGACGTGCAATCCGCCTCGGATGCGAACTTGAACCACGATAGCGCCGGTGATCGGGCTGTCTTCAACCCGAGTGGAGTTCCGGGAACGGGAAGCGACGTCACCGCTTTGACGAACACGGCTGGCAATGTTGTAGCTTACCTGGCGAACAACCCCAGCGCCCAGTACATCGTAGCCGGAGCGGGTGCGCTGGCCACCAGCGGCCGCAATACTCTGGCCACCAGGCCAACCAACGATTTGGACCTTGGCACCTATAAGGACATAAACATTACCGAGAGGTTCAAGTTTCGTCTGGGTGCGCAGTTCGGCAATATCCTCAACCATGCTCAGTACATTCCGGGCAGCAACCCCGGCACGGGACTTGGCGTAAACGACGTGGCTGGTTTCAATACCATTACCGGTGGTTACCTGAACTATCTGACGCCTGGGAATGCAAACTTCAACAATCCAAAGTCGGTGTTCGCCAGCAACGCGCGTACGATGGCGATCATTGCTAAATTTACGTTCTAGTTCTGTCGTGCAAAAAACAGCAGTCATAGGGAGGCTCGAAAGAGCCTCCTTAAATTGTGGCGTTTGATTTTGTCGCGAGGCCGAAAAGGCGTGGTGCAAAAACCTATGTCGACACAAACCTCGGGCGCGGAACATGTTGAACAGGTGATTGGGCGAGCACACCAAGAACTCGAGTCGCTTTTAAAGCAGCGCGCAGCGATCATTAAAAGAATTGGCACCATCAAGCAGACAATTTTGGGGTTGGCAAATCTGTTCGGTGATGACGTGATTGGCAATGAACTGTTGGAACTCATTGATCACCGTTCGGACGCCCGACAGCCGGGATTCACCACGACGTGTCGCACGATATTGATGGAGTCTAGCAGGCCTCTGCTGACGCAAGAGGTGGCCCAGGAAATCGCGCGAAGGAACCCGGCCTGGCTAGCCCGCCAGAAAGTTCCTCTGGCTTCGGTCTCAACCGTGCTCCACCGGTTGGCTAGCTATGGAGAGGCCCGGTCCTTAGCCAACGATAGCGGCCAGCGGACTTGGCAATGGGTAACAGACAACAGCAAACCTGCCTAGAACTCATTCAGGCAAGCTCGGGTCTCCGACAAAACATAGCAGAGGCACTAGCCAGGACAGCATTGTGTCGGCGGCGTGTGCACGTCGGTAAACATCAATGGGGAAATGGAATTTAGAGCATTGAATGTCGTTGCGAGCACCTTGCGCGCGGAGCTTGTCCCGGAGCCAGTAGAGCATTGGTGCCAGGTCTTGCTTGGCAAGTTCTTCGTGCTTCTTCCATGCGGCTATGATTGCCGCCTTGAGTTCTTGTTCGTTGAGTTTCGCTGGGTCGGCGTGGTCGGCCTTGACTGGCTGAACAACTACGCCTGCGTCTTCCTTGGCCTGTACTGATTGCGGCGACTTCTTGGGTAATTTCTGTTCCGGCTCTTCGGGTAAGAACACCCGTATGATGAAGGGCTGCGATCGCCCGATCGCTTGCGGAGGATCACCGTGAAATGGATTGTCCCCGCCGTTCTCATTCTCTTACTGACTCCGATCTGCCTCGCCGCCGATAAAGACGAGCCGTTAAAGCCCGCCCAGTCCACCGATGAACTGCGCCGAGGTCATCAAGATCGCGGAGAGTCCCAATCCTGCAGCCAAGACGTGAACTGAGCCGCCGACAAAGGTCCCGAGGGCAGACAGGACACCTTCTCGTCTTCCACGATGTAGAGTTCGACCCAACACGTAAGGAATGCCTGGGCCGGGAGTCAGCGCAAGTATGGCCGCGGCACTCACGAACAGCGCGACGCGCGTTCCGTCGATCACTGTGTTCCTCGCAAGCAGTGTATTTGTGTTGAAATCCGCGAGACAACCACCTCAACCAGACTAATTTATGCTGCGTGCCGGCTTTGCTGTACTGCGGATACCTTTTTATGTTGCAGAAGAATCCGGAAGCCGAGTCCGTGCGTAATCAGCAGTAGGGGCACGATGAAAGTCGGAATGAAATATGTGGCACCCAACTGTCCCGCCATGAGCCCGGCGTGATTTGCCTGATAGAAAGCATTGAAGAGATCGGCTGTACCCCAGAGACTGAAGATCCATGCAATGACAACGCCGGATGCACTGGGCAGCGATATTAGCGCAAGCAAGGCGAGTATCGCCGCAATGATGTCCCCATACGCCGCTGAATGCGCGAAGGCAGACGGCAGGTCAGGAGACACGACCCCTGGCACCAGGAACGCTAACCCGATGTACCGGAAGCTGTGGAGAATAAGCAGAGGCCGCAACGCATCGGCCCGTTGCCGGAGCCGGAGTTCCGGCCAGATGTATCGGGCGCTGACGATTCCCCAGGCGATCAAGCTGAATGCAATGCTTACGAAAAAAGCGAGTTGCGTTTGCATAATTCCTCCTATTGTGATTCCAACCATTTAGGGCGGCTGGTGGCAGAAGTGGCCTTGTTGTGGAGCGACGCTGCCAGCTTCGCAGGGTCGGTGACATTGTGCTCACGCCGCCAGACTTTGGACTCGGGGGCGGACTGCGGCTCAAATGGGAATGGGCGGCGCAGCTCACCGTCGTAACGATCGAAATTGAAGCCAGGGCTGACAGGGGAGATCATGAACTCTGCGAACTCGTGAACCCAGTTGCCAATCGTGCGTTGGTTGCGGGGCTGCGCAGCATAACGCCGAGCGATGGTCTCGAAGTCCTCTGGGGAGCGCCCGGTCACATTGAGCACATCGGTCGTGGGTGCGCCCAGTTCAAAGCCACCACGCTTGTGATCGTCGATGTAGTACCGGACATTGCTCATCAGATCGATGGACATGCCGGCCATCCGGGCGGCCTTCATGAACAGCCACGTCGGCGTCGGCACAACCCTGACCGATCGTCCAACGGCTCTGCCGATTGCCTGGGCCATGTCGTCCGCGCCAAGCAGTTGCGGTCCGGTGGGACGATAGCTCCGTCCGGCGTGTCGCGCCGGATTCATCAGGGCCCCGACGGCGACTCGCGCGATGTCCTCGTTCGAGGGTGGCGCGTTGCGGCTGTTTCCGTACATCCAGGGAAACACGCCGAGATGCGCGGCCAAACCAATCGTCACCAGGTAAGCGTCAGCGAAGAAGCCCGGGTTGACGATCGTATGCGCCACTCCCGGCGTCATTGAGAACAGCCGGTCCATGAGCCAGCTCTGGCGAGTTGCGAGTGAGGGATGCGAGGGACTCGCCAGCCATTGGCTCAGGCCAACGATCTGTTCGAGCCGCGATTCCTTCGCGGCAACCGCGAAGGCGACCGCTCCCTGAATCATGTAGGGATCGTAAGGCGGACAATAATAGGCGCGCTGAACATCCCTTAACGCATCAGCGATGCGTTCGACATCGCTCATGTCGGCGATAACGATCTCGGCTCCCTGTGCCCTCAGCCGCGCACTGCGGTCATCTTCGCGGTGCACCATAGCTCGGACGGGATAGCCGGCTTTCAGCAGCTCGGTGACCACAACGCTGCCTGTCTTCCCCGTCGCGCCAGTCACAATAATTCTCGGCTTGTTCATGATCGTTTCCTCCAAGAGGGTTCCCTTGCTGCAGTAGCGCTCTCGCGAGGAGGGTCACTGCTGCGCTACTGGGCCCATCAATGCCCTAAGCGCCATCAACGGTCCGACGGGAATGTAGTCGTGATCGATCAACTCTTCCTTTGCCAGAGGCAGGGTCTCCATGATGGCTCGTGCCTCGTTCTCGGTCTTGGCATCGACCAGGAAGATGACGCCCTTGCCATCGCCGCGCGAATACCACTCGCGGATTTTCCCGTCTAGGTAAAGCTTCACAGTGGCCAGAATCTCTGCCGGTATGATGGCCATGATTTGTTGCGCGGTCACGCCCGGCTTCGCAGTCTCAATGACCAGCACTGCTGTGGTTTTAGGTGTAGGAATGCTGGGCACGCCTGAAGCGGCCCCGGATTGTGTTTGTTGTGGCATGATCAATTTCTCCTTTCCAAAATTCGAGCCAGTGATATGGCCCTGCTTCTTCTCTTAACAGATCGCGGCTGCGACAGGCTTCAGGCGCGGATCAGGACTGGGGATAGCACGCCGATCGTCCCTCCTGCAGCGGCGCCATTTCGAGGAGTCACTGGAATGCAGCTGGGTTCAGCGCCCTCAGCGGCATCAGCGGCCCGACGGGAATGTACTCGTGATCCATCAAATGTGCTTTCGCGAGCGGCAGCGTTTCCATCAGGGCCCGCGCCTCGTCCTCGGTCTTCGCATCCACCAGGAAGATGACGCCTTTGCCATCGCCGCGCGAATACCACTCGCGAAGTTTCCCGTCGAGATAGAGCTTTACAGTCGCCTGAATCTCGTCCGGAATCACGGCCATGACTTGTTGAACGGTTACGCCCTGCTTGGGAGTCTGAATGACAAGCACTGCGGTGGTTTTAGGTATGGCCCCGCTGGGCAAGCTTTGGCCAGCCTCGGGTTGCGATTGCGCGAAGGACAGGGCTGGAAGCACTGCCATAAGCAAAGCGATCATGAATTTCATCGGTGTTTCCTCTCGATTTAGTTTGGTGCCGTTTCTTCTTGTAAGAGTACTATCGTACTCTATTGGATGAAAAAAATTATTGCTCAGCGAAGCTCTTGATGAAAAAGTTTCTCGCGTCCATCAAAATCTGCTCACGCCTTTGAGGGTCCGAACTGACGCGGGCCATCATCAACACTCCCGCCATGCTCGGGAACAACAATCTGATTTTCGCCTGTTTTTCTACTCGTGTCTGACCGGGCATGAACGGCAGGAACCGCTCACGATACGCTTCCAACAACGACTCAATCCTTCTGCGTACCGCTACCGGTTTCCGCGCGAGTTCCGGCCCAAGGGCGGCGCGCACGCAACCAGTCCCCGGCGAATTTGCGTGGCCCGCACTTAGATAGCGCTCGATGATCGCCCGCAAAGCCTGACCCTCGGGCGCGGACTCTGCAACCTCCACCATGTCTCTTCCCGTCTCGTCGAGTGCACGTGCCACTGCTTCGACGAACAGGTCGTCCTTGCTCTTGAAATGTCGGTAGAAGCCTCCCTTTTTCAGGCCTACCTTCTTCATCACCGACCCGATCCCGCTCGTGTCACCGCCGCGCTCGCGAAAAGAGCGAGCGGCCAGGGAAAGAATCTTTTCGTGGTTTTGCGCTTTGTGTTCCAGAGAGTACCGCATGATTCTAAAGAGTACTATCGTACTCTAATAGCTGTCAAGCCAAATTTGATCCTGCAAGGCGCAGCGGAGTCGGTTGGTCTCAGGATTGGTGGACCGGGCGTATAACTGTTTCAGTAACAGCGTGATACGACGAGCAAAAAAAATGCCAAAGCCTCCGGGCGTATAACGAGCAAACCTTACCCTATCGATTAGGGAAGGTTTGCCGACCAACGGCTAACAATGTTGCGCCGAGCAAGTGGAGAACCGCACTCTTCGACTGCTCTAAATCGGCCAGGCGAAGCATTGTTCTTGCCTTGGAGCGTTTCGATGTCTTTCGATGCGCCATACTGGCGGCCTTCTACGCCGTCGGGTCAGTGTGGTCGTTTAACTGGGGACTTATGGTCTCGAAGCCCGTTTCTGGCCAATCGGTAAACAGTGATCGTTCGCTGGACACTAGCGCGTTTCCGGTCACCAATCCAGAAGAACTGGACGGCCTCCCGCGCCTCGTGAAGCTCAGCAGGCGTTGAATTTTGGATCAGCAAACAGCGCCCAAACATAATAGTTGACTGTCTAGACGGTTATTCATATCATTGGTACATGGCCAGACCGAAGAGTGACGAGAAGCGAAGCGCGATCTTAGAGGCGGCGACGCGCGTCATCGTCGCGCAAGGGTTGAGTGCGCCGACAGCAGGCATAGCCAAAAAAGCTGGCGTTGCCAACGGCTCTCTCTTCACCTACTTCGAAACCAAAACGGACCTTTTCAACCAGCTCTACCTTGAGTTGAAAGCAGGGATGGCGTCCGCCGCCATGAAAGATCTTCCAGAAGGTGCGGAACTGCGTGAGCAGTTTTTTCATATTTGGTGGAACTGGATGAATTGGGCACGGGCGTATCCCGAGAAGCGGCGAGCCCTGGCGCAGCTCGCTGTTTCTGATGAGATCACGCCCGCCACTCGCATCGCAGCCCACAAGACAATGGCAAGAATCACCGAGTTGATGGAACGGAGTCGTGCCAACGGTCCCATGCGGAGAGCCCCGATGGGTTTTGGTGTCGCGCTCATGAACTCGGTGGCGGAGGCGACGATGGATTTCATGACTCAAGATTCGACCAATGCAAAGAAGCACTGCAAAGTTGGCTTCGACGCCCTGTGGCGGATGTTGTCTTGATTTTGCCTTGATGAATGACTGTCTAGCCGGACATCGCAGAGGAGCAGAAATCGAGAATTACTGGGTTGAATGGAATTCGGGAACCACGAGTAAGACGGCGGCCCCAGTAGGAGGAGCAGATGGAAATGGCACTAGCGAAAACTTTTATCATCACAGGCGGAAATACAGGTCTAGGGTTCGAGTGTGCCTACGCCCTGAGCAAGGACAGCAGTGTTCTCGTCATTATCGCGTGCCGGGACGTTCGGAAGGGCGAGCAAGCTGCTCGACGTTTGCGTGAAGCAAAGGGCAATGCGCAGGTTCTGCCGTTGGATCTATCCAGGCAGGCGTCGATCCTTCGGTTCGTCGAGGAGTTCCGAAAGGGCCAATTTCCTTCGCTGGCTGGTATCGTCTGCAATGCCGGCATGCAGAACGTTGCGTGGCCAAGGAGAAACTGAATTTGCTCCAGTTCTCCGCCTGCGAGATGGCATAGCCGAGCACAGGTGCGACGCGAGTCGTGGGGAGCCAGATTCTTGATGTCAACACGTTTGGCAGCGGCCTTCACCACGTGCCAGATGGCCTTCGGCGTGATTCCATCGCCCCAGATCTTATCCAGTAGACTTATTCGACGAAAGATCGCCCCGCCATTGATGCCAGCCACCATGATCCACACATCGACGGCGCGTTTCGCCCAGAGTGGAACAGGAACGGTCCGAATGTGCTTTCCTTTGCCAACCAGCTCAGCAATCACGCAGCGCTCCTCGCGGATTTGAAAGTCTTCCGTTTCGAGTCCAACAAGTTCGGCCCGTCGCAGTTCGCATCCGATGACCAGCGCCAGGATCGCCCGATCACGTTGCCTCGGAGGCTGCCTGACAGCGGATCGCCGAGCAGGCTTCTGGATTGATCGACGGTCAACCAGTTCCCAATCCGTGCGCCTAGACGCTTTGCGCCTTTGACGCGACGAATCCCGGCGGCCAGATCAGGGCTCAGAAGGCCAGTGTCGGAGGCTTCATAGGCGAGGCGCCTGACGGCGGCCAATCGCACATTGATCGTAGACGGCGCTAGGTTCTTCTGTTCGAGAAAGAACCGGTACCGGAGAACGACCGTCCTGTTAAATGCAAGACGTGGTTCGGAACAGTACCACCCGATAAATTCATCGATGGCGTGGCCGTATGATTCTTGCGAGCTCGCTGCGCCGAGCGAGTCTAGGCGAAGCATTGTTCTTGCCTTGGAGCGTTTCGATGTCTTCCGATGAGCCATACTGGCGGCCTCCCACGCCGCGATCAGTATGGTCGTTCAGTTGGAGGCTTATGGTCTCGAAGCCCGTTTCTGGATCGTGTCACGTCTGTTTCCGGGTTGGTGACCACTCGAAAGAGCTGTTTCACTACACGTCTACGGCAGAGGCGTTAGAAAACCTTCCCAGAATTGCTCTGCAGAAACCCCGTGAAGAGTGGCCTTCTTGGTCTCCACACATTGCGTTAGTAATGGGTAGTTCTCTAACCAAGTTGGCATTCCCGGGTTCGCCTGACCCTTCATTTAGGAGCCTGCAGCTTCGCCGGTGCGGCTTCGCACTGGCGAGTTCCCCGGGCAAGTCTCGGATGGAATCGTGAATCTCGAACATCTTCGGCGCTGCTCGAGCATGGGCTGGCGGATGAGGTGTGATCCGCCCAACCACACCTCACCTGCCGGACTGATCGCAAAACGATAACTCGGTAAACTATTGAAAAGTTGGTGAGCGCGGAAGGAATCGAACCTTCAACCTACTGATTAAGAGTCAGTTGCTCTGCCAATTGAGCTACGCGCCCGGTTCGGGGATTGAGCTTGCGCCCCTCGAGACCTGCCGTTTGTAGGTGTGGGCTGTGGGCAATCTGCCCGAAGCGGCAGCCGACAAGCTGCGCCGGAACCCACTCGATCAGGTGATTGCAGCTACCCGAACGAATATAACACAGCGGACGATCGTCTCAGTGTCCGGCTCTGCAATCTCTCAGTCCGCAAATGAATGCCAGTCTTTCGTATAGCTGCGAGAATTGGAGCTTAATTCTTTTAGTATCGGCAGCGCGCGTTCAAACGGAATTAAAAAAGCAAACTTGAAACACAACGAGTCACGAACTCCAGGCAAATTTCCTTTAGCGAAAGGCGGTGTGCAGGTAGAGACTTCTCCTTTAAAATGGGATTTCAGAAAATCCGGAGGCTCCCCCATGCTAAGGATGAGGATGATTCGCCCAAGAATGATTACACCGATGACCAGATTAAGATTGCTGAACTGGGCCCTGGTACTGCTGTTTTCCGTTGGGATCGGGTCGCTGCCGGCACCAACGCTGCTGGCCCAAACCGCGGCTCCCGTGAGGGTTCCACCCGCCCTGCACGCCCGCCAACAGCCGTGCTGGCAGCAGGTCGGGATCTCCCACTCAGCAATGCAGCAGCGCAGGCAGATCGAGCGGAGCACACACGCCCAAGTGCAGTCGGTTTGCGCCGACTCTTCTCTCAGCCCCCAGCAAAAGCACGAAAAGATTCGGCAACTTCGAGAACAGGCCCGTCTACAGGTCGAAGGCTTGGTGAGTCCTTCGCAGCAGCAGGCGTTGCGAGCCTGTCAGCAAGAGCGCTCCGTGGCTCATGGCGGGCACATCGGTGGCGTGCATCATGGAGGCGGCGATTCTGGTCCGTGTGGCGAACTGGCATTCGGCAAGGGAAGCACACCACAACCAGAGGCGGAGCCTGAACATGAGCCGGAACAGAAATAGAATCCGAAGCTGATCTTCAGATTGGCTTTTGTCCGCGCTCCGATGCGACGCGAGGACTCCCGCTAAGCGAGGTTCATGAGCGTTGCTGCAGGTCGGCTATGAGCGGCGTGACCGCATCAGGGACTCGATCGCTTGGGCGCCGCGGCGGGAGAGCCTCCACCTGAACCGGCGGCCGCCGTTCTAGAGTCCCAAGCACTGGAGCATCCCAGCCATCCGGCTCCGCCAAGGAAATAAACCGCTGCTGCGCCCACAGAGTATCAATCAGTTTCCGCTGCCGCCGACTGAGAACCTGTAAAGGCAAAGTCTGGAAGTGCCGGAAAATCCAAAGCAGGTAGATACGCTGCAGCAGCGAGGGGTCGAGATAGCGCGGTCCAAGCGGCGTGAGCACGCGCAATACGCCGCTACACAGTTTTTCCATCCACATGGCCGATATCACCCAAAGATTTGCAATCTCTAATTCATGAGGGAGAGCACTTCAAGGGCCAGCATTATTGCATCAAAGCTGCCGCGCACGCATTAAAAATTCCAAATTACGGGGAATTTTTTTGCCCAGACTTGTGGTCCTATCGCGCCGAACAGCCTGATCAGCCTTGCACCTATAACAGTGCAGTCCTCCCATTCGCCCATCACCCTGGAATCTCGGGCAGGACCTCCATACTGCGGATGCTGGCCGCCACCCCAAAGTCGCTGCCGTCTTCGCTGTCTTCGATCCGCACCACGGACGCACGGCAGCACACCCATCGCTTCTCGCCACTGGTCAGCTCCGGGGGCAGGATCAACACCATCTCGAGTTCGCTCCCGGCGCTGATCTGAGAGTCGGTATAGAGAAAGATACCGCTCGTACTTAAGTCGCGGGTGTGGCCCGTGGTTTGAACCTTCCCCTGCAGGGACTTGATGGAAACCGGCAGGCGGACCGGGAGGCGCTGCAGGCCGCGGCGTTCGTTCTTAGCATCCGGCATTGGCAGGGCAGAGTACCATACCCTTCTCCTCTGGAGTCGATGATTTTTGATCCTGACCTTGAAGGCTTCGGGGCTGGTCTGGCAGGACGAACTGGCCGGGACCGCCACAAAAATGGAGCCTTGGCATCCAGGCAAATGGTAAGATTAGTGGCCAAGAACTAGGGTCTAGGGAGCGGTCCAGCCGTGCTAACCGCCGCTCCGGGGTTCACAATGATTCGCTGGATCGCTTTTGACGACGAAACTGCGGAAGCCGTTGTGAGCCGGTTCAAACGTGGCGCGGCTGAGATTCATCGCGGCCAACCCCTCGATGCGGCCCTCAATTTAGGCAGACCGAGCTTGCTGCTTTTGCCTTCCGAAACCCCGGGCCGATTATTACTGGCACGTCTCGAGCCCAAAGGCGAGCCTGCCCCCAAGATGCCTCAGGCTCTGGGATCCAGGGAAGGAAGGGAACGCCTTGAACCTCCCATCTTCGCCCAGCGTCGCAAGCCTCCTCAGCCGGAACTTGCTAATCGGAAGAAGTGGTGGCAGCGCCGCAGCGCTTGATCTGCAGAGCACGCCTTCGCCGAATTGCTCGCGCCTCCCGGAAGCCTTGGGGCGACAAGGCTCTCCCCCGGAAAAGCTTAGTCTGGATGAGTTGAATTTGACACTAGAAAGTGAAAGCCACGCCGCCGCGCACAGAGCGTGCCGACTGCACCAAATACACCGTGTGGCCATCCTGTCCTAACAACGGGATGTATCCCTGGGCCAGCAAATTACGAACATCAACTACCGCATCTACGTGATTGTTGAGAAATCGGGTTCCGGGGATGGGCTGGCGAAAGAAGATATTGAGGTAGGGATCCGCTTGACCCGCTGAGGCATTGAACATGTCCACTGGAGTGAGAGCTGGTCCGTTGATCCAACGATACGAGGCGATCCAGCGCGTTTTGAAACGAGGGAGAGTACCACTCATCTTTCCAGCCACACTGTAACGATTCCGGCTCAGAGTCCACTGGCGCGCATCTTGCAGGCTCAGATTCTCCTTCCCCAGGTCCAGGACGCCGCCATATTCGTAATCCAGCGTTGCCGTGAGGTCTGACGCCAACTTTCGCTGCAGCACGACCCGCAATCCTCGCGCATCCAGATTCCTTCCGCGGTAAGTGAAGGACCCGGAGTAAAGATCAGGCAACGCTTGCCCGCTGTCAGAGGAGAGTTCGCCGATGCCAGTGAGCGCGGGATCCAATACCCGGTCCGAGTACACCGCCACTTGCAGGTTGTTCTTGCCCACGCGGCGTGAGAGGGAAAGCTCGTGGTGATGGGCGTGCTCCACAGCGGGAGAGAAATTCGCGATGCTGACGTGCGGCCCGGACTCGCTCAAGTCCGCTGGAGCGGAGTCAAAGCCCTTGTCGATGCGGCTGTCCGGTTCAGATGAAGCGTAGCTGTATTCCAGCACGGTGTTGGGCGAAAGATGCAAATCGGCAGTGCCAAACGGGCTAAAAGCAGTTACCCGGCCCATGAACTGAATGCTCTGCAGTTGGCTGCCGAAGCGCAGTTCCAGGACATTCCCCACGGTAAGAGAGTCGGAAGTGGTGAGCGCGAGAGCTTGAAGATTAGCATTGCGCAAATCCGCCCCGGACGTCGGCAGGCTGCGAAAAGTAAGCGCCACCTGAGGCTGGGAACCGTTCCCCAGTTTGTGGCTATAGGAAGCTCGCAAGACGCCGGCAGGCGCCTCGCCGTAGCCGAGGTTTCCATGGAGGGCGACGGTACCGGCAGAAAAAACCGACTTCTCCAATGTGAAACCGGTACTCATATCGGGGCTGCCAAAACCCTCCGAAGGTGAGCCGGCAAGGAACGAAACCGTCCCCTTCAGGTCGTGATTTTCCTTCTCCGCACTCGAGGCGAGAACCGGAGCACCATCCAAAACGCGAAGGATGGGCCGATTAGAGACCGAACGCAGCACCCACTTCCAATCGTCTTCGTCAGCTGGACCACGCGCCGGCGCCAACTCAATTGCCTCAAACAGAGTACTCAGGGTGACGTTCACCAAGACACTGCCGCCGGGACGAAGCCCGACGCGTTCCCGCAGCGCCGGAAGAAAGGAGGGAGCGGAAACTTTTACGTTGTAGCTGCCGGGCAATAATCCGCTGGCAGAATAGAAACCCAATTCGTCAGTGAAAACCTTGAGGGTCTGAGCTGCCGACCCGAGAACCTCGACCATCGCTCCCATCTGGGGGACGCCGGTGGCACTCCGCACGTAGCCGGAGATGGAACCCGGTCTTTCCGCAGCTACCGCCGGAAGAGCCAGACCCAGAACCGTCATCAAGAACACGAGCTTGCGGAGCTTCACTCCAACCACCTCGTGGAAGACCAAGCACACTCTGCTCAATTACTCCACGGCAAAGGTCGCCGAAGGACCGAGTGTCTGCTTGGAAATCTTATCATTTACTTTAATCTCGATACGATAAATCCCGGGATCGAGGTTGGCGGCCGAGAGTGTTTTTTGCAGGGTCACTTGGTCGCCGATATTGCCCATCTGCTCCGTGGATTCTATCGTATGGATCACGGGTTTATTGGTCGTCGTATTTACGACATCGTACTCAACCGTGGCCGAAGGCTTGTGCGTCTTATCGTCCATGCTGAGGTTGTACACTTGCATCCAGAAATTCAGCTTCTGGTTGCGCTTAAAAACGACGGGCTTGCCGTCTGACGAGGGCACGCGCGGCCGTACCTTGGTTGTGCCAATCACAAAACTGCCAGTTCCTACATTCTTAGCCGCCACCGGTTCCATCTGGTCTGCTAGGATCAGTGAAGACGCTGAGAGGCGGTCGTCGGCATACTCCGGCACCTGCACGCCTTTGCTCCAGGTGCCCACACGATCTCCGTTCACATCCTTCACCACCACATCGAAGCGGTAGCGTCCGGGCCGCAGCGGGAGCGCCTTCCAGTATACGGAAGAATTCTCTGTGACTTTGGGCAGAAGTTCGGCTGGCACATCTACCTGAACTGTGTCCTCAAAGGTCTGTGCGGTGCGGCCGCCGATTGTGGTTACCCGGCCAAATATGTTGACGGTTCCCCGTTGCACGCCATCCTTGTTCACAAACGTGACATCGCGGTTCTTGATCTGAATCGTCACCGGAACCAGCACGGTGTCCCCGGTCACTCGCACGAAGTCTGCGCGCACATCAAACGGCATCAAGTTAAAGCTTGTCTTGTGCTTGACGACTTCTTCGAGATCTTTGAACTTCACTGGCGGCGGAGCTTGTAATTTAGCGAATTGCTCCAGGCGATCAAATTGTTTGCTCTGCTGGCTGTTAGTGAAGGGACCTGTTCCGAGCCTCTCCAGGCCACCGTTGAAGCGGCTGGCCTTGCTCGAAGTACCCATTTGCTCCGAAAGGGTCAGGCCAGCACCAGGCACATTCAGCAGAGCGTCTTTCTCGGACCGATCCAGGGTCATGTGGTAGTCCCCGCACATGCACGAGTCCACAAACTCGATGATCACTTCCTGGCCAATGCCCTCAAGATAACGGTAGCGCCAGTCCTCGAATGGGTAGGTGGAGGTAGTTCCGCCGCCCTCATCCTGGGGACGGTCGTAGGTTCCACCGGAGGGATGCGATTCGATTTCATCGGCTGGCCCATACATGATGTAAATGCGGCCGCGGTCGCTCTTCCAACCTGGAATGCCAGCGGGGAAATGTTCATTGGCATATGCTATGCGCCGATAATGTTCTTCTTTGAATTCATTTTCCACACTATCTGGGTTGGGATTGCGGCGCTGCCAGAATGCTTCAATGAAATTGTCCCGCTCTTCGTCGTTGGAGAGTTGCTTGAAGGCGGCCCGTTCTTCGTCGCTTATGATCCAGCGTACGTCTTCATCCAGCCACTTTCTGTAGGATTGCCCGATTTCCTGCTTGAAACGCTTTTCGTTTTCTTTTTTCTGCTTTTCGGTTAACGGGCGGGTGAGCGGGTCCTGACTTGGCTGGGTCGATCCGGGGGTGGCCTGATCTGAAGTGTTCGATTTCTTCTCCTGCTTCTCCTGGGCTGCAGCAAATGACGCGAGGCCCAAAACCGCAACGAGCAGAAAGCAAGCGAACAGAAGACGAGAACAGAGCCTGACCCGGAGCATAAGAGGGGTACTCCTCGCGAACACTCTTGCTATGGCATTCTATGTCTTTCGATGCGGCAAGGCAAGGCTAAGTAACCTCGACGGAAGGGGTCATAGAGTTCGCCAACAACCTAGTCATTGCTGTTGTCGCAGCCCCCAAGGCGCTGAAATCACTGGTTTTTGCCGCTCACTCCCCACGCTATAATCACAGTCTGATCGGGAAGAGCCGGAGCAGCGTCGAAGCGGGTTCGGCTCGCGGGAACTTTTACACCTACCATGCCGTATCTGAAGGCAGGATGCCGGGTGGAAGCGGACGAGATTGGGGTTCAAGCAGTTCATGGGATACGGGTTGCTAGTTCTCCGAATGGTTAACCAGATAACTAACCACTCATGGCTTCGTCCAATACTGAGCCGGCCAGGTTGGAGCAGAGAAGAACGGAGCGGCAGGTGTCCCTAGAGGACGAGGAGCGCAAGATGGCAACTGCAGAAGTTATCAACATTTCGCCACCTACGATGTCAGCGTCCCCTGAATCATGCATGATCTCTACGATCGATTTGTGGAAAACCTACGACATGGGGTCGGAGCAGCAGGTTCATGCGTTGCGGGGGGTCAATTTACAGATCAGACGCAATGAATATGTCGCCATCATGGGTCCTTCGGGTTCGGGCAAGTCCACGCTAATGAATCTGATTGGCTGTCTGGACACACCCAGCAAAGGTCAGTACTGGTTGAATAATCAACTGGTCAGCGAACTCGATGATGACGAATTGGCTCGCATCCGCAACAAGGAAATCGGCTTCGTTTTTCAGACCTTCAATCTACTGGCTCGCGCAACCGCGCTGCATAACGTTGAACTCCCGCTGATCTATGCCGGCGTACCCGCGGAAGAGCGGATCGAGCGCGCCAAGGAAGCGCTAACCTCCGTAGGCATGGAATCACGCATGATGCATAAGCCCAACGAGCTCTCGGGCGGCCAGCGGCAGAGAGTCGCAATCGCTCGCGCCTTGGTGAACAACCCCTCTATCATCCTCGCCGACGAGCCGACCGGTAATCTGGACTCGCAAACCGGAAACGAAATCATGGCGGTCCTGGATCGGCTTCAAGCGCAGGGAAATACCATCGTCCTAGTCACGCACGAGCATGACATCGCTGAGTACGCGCATCGTGTGGTTCACATCAAGGATGGTGTCGTGGAGAGAGACGAAGTAAAGAAGTAAAGAAGTAGCTGCCTATCTGATGTGATCTAGGGCTTCATCAACCGCGCCCTCTTCTGGCTTGCACTCATGCTTTTCGAAATCGGCTTGGAGTTGCTGTCGGGCTTTGTCAGGGTCGAGCACAAGCTCGGGGCGGGTCCGGAAGGCCAACCTGCAGACATCACAATACGCCGTGCTCGGAGTGCTGCCGATGTATCTCGCGATCTTGAGATTCCGGTCTGGCATGTCAAGATCATTGCAGGCTGTAGCTGGTGAGTCAATTCTTGTCAATTCTTTTTGAGCGGACGAAATTTCAACTACTCTGTGAAATCCACTTGTAATGTGCCGTCGGAGTGGCGATCCCTGCCCGCAAACTAGCTGAAAAGACAGAAAATTTACAACCCGTTGACCAAACCTATGCGGTGGTTTGGTAACGTCTCTGCCGACCTGTTTGACGCGGGATGACGAGCGCGGCGGCACCCCTTCAACGGCAGGTGCGGAGAAATCATGAGAAATCTGCGAAAAGCTGTCCGGATTCGCACCCTCAGCACGCTGACCCTGGGCGTCTCAGCGGTTCTGGTAGCACTCGCACCTGCGCAAACCAACCAGCAAGGTTGGCCCAGTCACGCCCACGACACACAGCATACCGGAGTCTCGTCGGTGGCGGCGCAGCCCTTGCGCAGAATTCATTGGAGCACGCCGGTCGATTTGGATCCCCAACTCAGCTTCGGTGAACTTCTGATTCATTACGGCTCGCCTGTGGTAACGCCATCCAATACCGTTATCGTGCCGGTTAAGACTGGATCAAACCGTTTCCGGGTGGAGGCGCGGAGGGGAACAGACGGCTCTCTGCTCTGGAAGCTAGCCACTACTTATAGCGCGCCGAGTGCCGGCTTCACTCCCAATTTCGGACCAGTTCTAGCTCAGAATAGACTCGTCATTCCAGACAAGGGCGGCACGGTGCTGGTACGGGACAATCCTGATCAAGCCCAAGGCAAAGTAACGCGCTTGATATTCTACGGTCGCAAGAATTTCGAAGCAGATCCGGCAACTTACATCAGCAACGTGAAAATCAACACTCCGATCACGGTCGACAGCAAAGGAAATATTTTCTTTGGTTTTGTGGTGCTGGGACCGACTCCAATTGGGCTCGAAAGCGGCCTGGCCCGCATCGCACCCGATGGAAGCGGGTTGTGGACGACCGCAGCGTTCGCCAGTAACGATCCCAACATCACGAAAATTGATATGAATTGTGCTCCGGCGCTTTCCGCCGACGAGCGCGTTGTATATGTGGGCGCGAACAGCTTCGATTTTGGATTCGGGTACTTGCTCGCTCTCAACAGCCAGACGCTACAGACCATCAATCAGGTGCGACTGATCGACCCGGCCACGGGACTGGATGCGGAGATCCCGGACGAAAGCAGCGCCACCCCCACAGTCGGCCCCGATGGCGATGTGTTTTTTGGGGTTCTCGAGAATCCGTTTCCGGGCCACAACGATCGCGGCTGGCTGTTGCATTTCAATGCTGATCTTTCTCAAGAGAAAATTCCGGGGAGTTTTGGCTGGGATGATACGGCATCGATCGTGAATGCATCCTTAGTGGCTTCCTACCATGGGACGTCAACGTATCTCCTTATGACCAAGTACAACAACTACGCTGGCCAGGGCGGCGACGGGGTGAACAAAATCGCGATTCTGGATCCCAATACTTCTATGCCCGATCCCATCCTTGGCAACATGGTGATGAACGAAGTTTTGACCATCAAAGGCGTCACCCCGGATCCGAACTTCCCAAACGTGCCCGGCGCGGTCCGGGAGTGGTGTATCAACACGGCTGCGGTTGATCCGGTCACGAAATCCGTCCTGGCCAACAGCGAAGACGGCAAGCTGTATCGGTGGAATCTCACTACCAATCATTTTTCCCAAGTTATCACTCTCACCGGCGGCATCGGCGAAGCGTACACGCCGACAATCATCGGAAGTGATGGCACTGCGTATGCCATCAACCACGCGGTTCTTTTCGCTATCGGGCGCTAACAGCACGCACTTTTAGGGCCCGTGGTTCTCTTTACGAGGCGGCTTTAGCTGAAGCCGATGGCGGAATCTGAAAGGTTCACCAGGAAGCGTCTACTGCGTCGTTGCCTCGGTCTTGACGTCCGCGGTGTTGGTAGGCGTTGTCGGCCGGGCAGCGAAGAAGTTGTGATCGTACAGATTGCGGTACATGTGGCCTGCAATTTCGGCGGCTTTGGGACCGAAGGTCGGACGTCCACCCTCCAGGAACACCACTACGACGATGCGACCCACATCAGTGTTGGCGTAAGAGGCAAACCATCCGTAGCGTGTGCCAGCCTTGGAACAGGTGCCCGTCTTGCCCAGAATTTCTTCCTCGTTGAAGTTCACGCGCAAGCTGCGCGCGGTTCCGTAGGTGACTGCCCCGGCCATTCCGTCAGAAAGCTCCGGGATCAGCGGAGCGATATCCAGGCGTCGCTTCACCACCGGCTGGAAACTTGCAACTTCCTCCGGCGTGGCAGGGTGTTGCAAATAGTAAAGAGTGCCGCCGTTAGCAATCGCGGAGACTAGGGCGCCAAGCTGCAGTGGGGTCATTGAAATCCCTTCCCCAAAGGAGCACATCTTGCCCACACCGCCCAGCTTGGAAGGAATTTCAGCATCGGGGTACGCGCCCAACTGTTCGCCCGGAATGTTGTACCCTGCCATTTCGCCCAGACCAAACTGGTGGGCGTAGTAGCTGACCTTCTCAAACCCGAGCTGGCGTCCCAAAGCCTCGAAGTAGGCATTGTTAGAATGCGCTAAGGCTGCGGTCAGATTCATTCGGCTGCGGCTGCCGAGCCTGATTTCCGTGTCTTTCGTAATCAAATCCTCGCTCAACGCAGCCAGGGCCACTGACAGCTTGATGGTCGAACAAGGTTGTGCCCCGCTCGAAAGTGCCAATTTCTGGTTCACCATGGCCAAAATGCGGCCACTGGTCGGCTCGACCGCCACCACGGTGCCGTTCATGTTACCCAGCGCATCGATTGCAGCTTGGCGAACCATCGGGTCATCGCCCGTAGTGATGTCTCCTTCGGTCACGTCATTCATGAATGAACTGGCGGTGAAGCGCTCGTAATAACGATGCCGCCGCCGGTGGGTCGTACTCAGCACATGTGCCGAGCGAGCGTGGCTGTGAGCTAGCCGGGTCAAGCGTTTGCGAGCGTGGGGAGTCTCACTCACGGACTTGGATTTGCGAGCGTTCAGCGAACGCGTGCTAACCGTAGCTGCAATTCCGCTATGTGACAGTAGCAAGGAAAGGACAAAGATCAGGCTGCCGAACGTAGACCCTTTGCTGGACATCAATCCCCTGTGTTTATCCCCGGACTTCACCCAAATGCAACGCACGAAACTTGCCAAAGATCAGTCGCCGCAAACGTAAGCCCGCTAACTGCTCGATATTAAGAACTTATCATCAAGTACGCAATAGAAAAGTTATTGCCCGAAAACCGGGCCACTTTTTGCGTAATCGTAAGCAACAGCAGCAGTTAGCACGCATTAAGGCGCATGCAGTGACCTTTGGTAATGATCGAAGCCGTTACCTGAAAGATACCTGCTCTTAAGGAAAATGTTTTTCCTATGTCTGCACAGCATAGCCCCAGTCGGTTTCCCACCAGAGCGCAAACTACGGGCGAAGCTGCCTATGCGATATAGTTAAAACTTCCGTTCCAGGAACTGCCTCAGCAGCTCGTAGTCACTCGGCCCTAACACCAGACTTGTGAGTGGAAGCGCCATGAAGGATTGTCTGTTCTGTCGCATCATTAGCGGTGAAATTCCAGCCAAGAAGATTTATGAAGATGAACATACCTTCGCGTTTGAGGACATCAATCCGCAGGGCCCGACCCATGTGCTCGTAGTACCCAAGAAACATATTCGCGGTCTAAAGGAAGCTACGCCCGAGGATGCTGCTGTGATCGGATACTGCCATCTCACGGCCGCGCACATTGCCCATCAGCGTGGCATCGAAGAAAGCTATCGTACTGTGCTCAACGTGGGGCCGGGGGCAGGACAGTCGGTTTTTCACCTGCACGTGCACCTGATCGGTGGCCGCACTCTTCGCTGGCCACCGGGTTAGAAATCGCACGCCCGATTACCCTGCAGTTTCCTCTTCCGGAGCGCCGTGACGGCGCAACAGCTGCGGCAGGTTTTGCGAGAAGGCAGAGCGCGGCAACACCATATCGCATCCGACTTCGTGCGCCTTCTGCTTTAAATCGCCCTGCACGTGGGAAAGAAATCCGATGATTGAAGTCCCCTTCTTCAACTTCGTCTTGAGCTTGGGAATCAGGGTGAGCGGCTTGGCGTTAGCGTTATTCATGTCGAAAATGATCAGCGACGGTTTCTCTTCGCCATTCTGCTTCATGTGGTCGAGCAGGTCTTTTTCGTTTTTGCAGAATTCGACTTTGACGTTGAGCTTGCGCGCCGTCTCCTGAATTTTTGCCTGAAAAAACAGGTCATCGACGAAAGCAAAGATGCGGGAATTCGCATCCTCTCGCTGGGGCAGCGGCTCGGGATCAGCGGGGGCGTAAGACGGGGCAAAACCAGGACGGCCCCGGCCCGGCCGGCCTCCGTTGTTGCCGCCCAGCGCGGAGCGGTAGTTGTGATCCATGGGGGCGGTGTAAATGCCACTCGATTGCTGACGATCGCGGCCGCCGGGCTGTCCGCCACGGTTAGGCGGACGACGCCCTCGCCGTCGTCTGTTTCTCCCTCCGCCTCCGGAGGGACGTCCGGGTCCTACATTCATATTTTTCTCGTTTTGTCGTTCTGCATTTAGCCCGCCCAAAGGGGGACTCGATTGTTTTGCCCTTTACTACCGCTGGGTGTTGCCTGCGCGTCGCACACCTAACATGCGTAGAAACCCAATGCGGCTGGAAGTCACTCGTGAATTATCTTTTTTGTCCGTCAGGCGCCTGGAGCCAGTTGGGCGCGGAGGGCCAGCTAGGGAGCGTGGCCGTTGGGAACAATCTAAATGCTACCCCTGTGAGGCGGCGAACGCAAGGCCTAACTCGGATAGTTTTGCACAGAAGTAATGGTCAATGCTTTGGGTCGCGTGATGTAACCAACTGTTCGAGACCGAACTATCCTTCAGCCAGCACTCACTTGCCGCGCCCACTGCATAGCCGACCAGTAGGCTTCGGCGACCTCACCGTCGCTCAGGTGAAGACTTTTTGATAATTCGGCGGTGTTCTGCCAGTCTCCAGATTCACGCGCCAGCATGAGCTGGTAGAGTGGCCGGAGGCGGCCGGTTCCACCCAGTAGGAGGGCCTTGGTTTCCTGGTCGATCGGGACTCGATCTAGTACTTCGGGCATCGGGATTTCAAGAATGGCATCCATCATCGAAAGCAGGCCGAGTAGAAACAAGTCGGACTCCCCATGTTGGATTTTTGGCGAAAGCAGTTCACAGAAGCGGGCGCGCACCAGGGCTGACAGCACCAGTTCGCTCGATTTTCCCTGTCCTGCAGCGAGTGTGACCACTAGGCGGACCCAACGCCTGACCTCGCGCTCCCCCAGCATGGCCAGAGCGTGCCGCACCGAGTGGATTTCGTTGGCAAAACCAAAGACCGCAGAATTCAAGTAGCGCAGCAGGCGGTAGCACAGCGAAGCTTCGCTCTTGATGGCATCTTCAATCTCGCGTGGATCCAGTTCCGGCTTGGATACGGTCTGAAGCATGCGCACATAGTTGATCCGGTTGGCAGGGACTTCGTGGGTCGCAAGAACTTCCGGCCGGCGGAAGAAATAGCCCTGGAAGTAGACAAAACCTGCCTTCGAGGCGGCGACAAATTCTTCCCGTGTTTCTACTTTTTCCGCCAGCATGCGGCAGCGCCAGGGACCGTAGCGTTTGATCATGGCGGCGCATTCGGCGGGAGTAGTGCGCTTCAGGTCCACCTTGATGATATCGGCCACTTCAGTGAGAGGCGCGCGCGGGTCGTCGATGGCAAAGTCATCTAGCGCGATCATGTATCCGGCTTCCTTCAGGCGCTGGCAAGCGGCCATCACCAGATCATCAGGCGGGACAGTTTCCAGAATTTCGACCACAGTCTGATTGGAGGGCACGAGGGTCACGTAATCCTTCAGCAGCATCTCGCGAGTACAGTTGATAAAGGCGCGGCGTCCGTCGCATAAGACGTCGAGTCCCATCAGCATGGAAGTGTCCAAGGTGCTGCGCGAGGCGGCTTCAGGGTCGGCGCTACAGAAGAAATTCTCGACTCCATCGCGGAAGAGGAGCTCATAGCCAAAGACCTTTTCGTCTTTGGTGAGGATGGGCTGGCGCGCGACAAAGCGGGTCGCGGAATTCGGCTTAGCTTCTTCAGGCGCAGGACTGGGCGTGGAAGCGGTCACCTTTAAGCTATCGGCAGAATGAGCCGAAGCGTTACTGGAAGTGCCCAGGGCGACCGATGCTTTTGCGCTTCGGTAACTCCGTCCTATTGCACAGTGATCGCGACGTTAGTCGTGTGGGTTAGACTGCCACTTGTGGCCGTTACGGCAATGGTGTAAGTGCCCGCCGGCGTACCCGGGTTCGAAGTGTGGGAACTGCTACCTCCGCCACAACTGATTCCCGCGGCCACGAGGGTCAGAAGCAAGATTCCCAACAAACCACTCCACCGCCGGCGGCGAGATGGCGCACCCATTACGAAAAAACCTGCCAGCAAGGCTCCGCCGCCGGACGCGAACCAGCCAGCGCCAGAACCGACCTGCGGGGAAGCCTTGGCAAGCGCGCTCGGGGCAATGGTGGAAACACTGAGAGTCGCGGTCGCGCCCGAATTATTCACTGACACGGAAGAGGCGCTGAGCGAGCACGTGATTTCCGCCGTCGCGGAACAGGGAGTGAAGGAAAGGTTTACCGTCCCGCCAAAGGCATTCATTGCGGTTACGGTAACGGTCGAAGCACCGGACTGTCCCGGAGCGGAGAGATTGACTGCACTGCCGCCCACGGCGAAGTCGGGGGTGCTCGAGAAATTGGGCCAGGCCCTGACCAAATTGTTGGCGTCAATCGAGCCCAGGCCTGTAGCCTGGTCGTAGCCAGCAGAGGCAACGAATCCGATACAAGGTACGGTACAACCCGCAGGCGGTGTGCTGGGGCAGTTCGGGGTACCCGCTGTGCAGGAAACACGGTTGTTACCAGTGATGATGTCGTGGAAAGCGGCCGGTTTGGTGGTAGCCAGGCTGTAGAGGATTGGGTTCACAAGGCCCTGGCCACTGGGCTTGGCTCCCCTGGTCGCCTGATTGATGATGGCGACAATACCCGCAAATGTCGGCGGCCCTGCGGATGTACCGCCAACGACGTCCAGAAAGCCCTGGCTGTCCCTGAATCCATTTGTGCAGGCTGAATTTCCCGCGCTATCGGTTGTGGAGCAGATCAGGTAGCCGTCGTGGTTCGGCGAGGCATTCAGCGAGAGGTCTGGCACGTTGCGATTGCCAGTACCGGTCTGCCAACTTGGTTTCGCAAAAATCGTACTTACACCGCCGCCGCCGCCAGAAAGCACGGTGGATAACATCGGACCGGTCCCGGTTACCGGCGAGTCGTTCCAAGCCATCTCCGGAATGTACTTGATCGCGGAGCCGCCGCCGGCGTCATTGCCGGCGTTCCAAAAGGGGGTAGTTATAGGGGGAACGCCGCCACCGGCATCGCCCATGAACTCGCTTCCGCCCACGCCTGTAACTTCCGGGATACTGGCGGGAACGTCCACGGCGAGGCCCAGAGTGGCGACCGCCGGCGTGGTCTGAAGGTCGCCTTCGCAATCGGCGGCGCCAGTATCGCCGGTTGGAGAAGTGATTGTCTGACCCTGCGCGATAGCCTGCCGCACTGATACTTGTGTCGCCTGGGCATTGGCCGTGCCCATGTCCGCCTCGCAGAGCCCAAAGCTGTTACTGATGACTGGCGCGACTTTGTTGTCGATCGCAAATGTTAACGCGTCAAACGCGCCGCCGTTGGCGTTGGGACCGACGAGGACATAAATAATGTTTGCGCCTTTTGCGACCGCGCCGGACCACTCCAGGTCGAGATCCGCCTCGACTTCATCACTATTGTGGGTCGGAGTTCCGGTGCCCGCCACGGTGATGACTTGGGGTTCGTTCGCGGGCAGTCCCGAAAGACTCCGGAAAGCATCGATGTCACTCAGTGTGATCGCGCTGTCTCCCACCACGGCGATCGTCTCTCCCGTTCCGTCAAAACCGGCTGCGTAAAGTGGGCCCAAGTCATAGATCGTGGCAAAATCATTAGGCGCGAGGAAGTGATTTCCAGATGTACTAGAGGTGAACTTCGGGGATGGCCTCCGTGCTCGGGGCTTGGGATGGAAATCATTAAGATTGCCGAAACTCAAAACGGTGTGAGCAAAAGCCGCCGGGACGGAGAGTTCCGTGGCGTTGGCGAAGTGGGCCTCACCGCTCACCTCATAGTGGTGGATCTCAGCGCGGAAAGTATCTTCGATCTGCGCCACGGTTCCGGTAAAGAAGACGCGATTGCGGCCGCGCGCGGTCTCGTCGACGGTAAGGCCCTTTGACTGCAGCCAGGCGGAAACTTTGGCGAGATCATTGCGAGTCATGCCGAAGCGATCGGCATACTGCTCCGGGGTCAGCCATTTGTGATAGCTCGAGGAAGTGCGGTCCTGTTGCGATGCGAGCAGCGCCTCGAGGGCGCTCTGCTGGGCCGGCGATGGCCTGAACACAATTGCGGCGCGATTGATCTTCATGTTGCCGTCCGCCCGGCCCTGATCGAATTCGGGCTTGGCAAAGGCGTGCACGTTCCCCGCAACAATGGACATCTGACTATCGTCAACGGGCCCGCGGACGCGATCCCGGGCAAAGGTTTGAGCAAAAGACACCGCGCTCAGCAACAACACGATCGCGACACACTTAGGGAAACAGACCACTGAGGTCCTTGCCATCACCCTCTCCTGTTTTTTGGCCGCACGTGCCTGCTAGAATCCCGCACCCGTACTTGTTTGAAGTATGGATTCAGACTATGAGTTTAAGGATGCACGCGCGGCATCCACTTGTCATAAAGAATGTGTCTTAAAGAATGCCATCAAGCGATTTGTTTGGTCACCACACGAAAGGCCATCAACCCGGAGATTGCGAGTGATCATCCCGGTCGGCATCGAAGGTAGAAAGTTGGCTTTCGTAAAGAGATTTGCTGCTGACGTAAAAGTACGTCAAGCTCCGGGTCCGAACCTGCCGGATCGCTTCGACGCAGGCGGTCGGTTACTTTTGTCACGCCAGCATGGGTCTGGATCAGAGTGGTGGGCGCTATAGGATTCGAACCTATGACTTCCACCGTGTGAAGATGGCACTCTACCGCTGAGTTAAGCGCCCACTCGTTTTGTTACGGAAGCAGCCGCTATATTGTAGCAAACGAAAGCATTTTCACCTGCCTCGGAGCGTGATAGCCTGATCTTCCGCCGCGCTCCCCTGCGTCCCGGCGCCGGCGGGCTGAGGCGTTCGGATGCCGACCGACCCAAGACCCAGCAAAGCGCCCGTACTTCCCTCAGACAGAGGGACTTCCGACCCTGCGCCGGAGTCATCCGAGGCGCAACTTTCGCCCCCGGAAGGGGTTCAATCAGATGTGAGCAGCATAGCCATTGATCGCAGGTTGCTCGCGATGGGGGGCGTGTCCCCGGGGCGACAACTCGGGACCGAGTCCGCCGCGCCGAGCGAGGGGCTGAGCGACGCGGATGTGATGCTCCGAGCCAAAGCTGGGGACGATTCCGCCTTTGACTACCTGGTACAAAAATATCGCCGGCCTATGCTGAATTTTATGTACCGCATGGCGCACAATGCGGCGGTAGCAGAAGACTTGGCACAGGAAGTTTTTTTGAGAGTTTATCGCTCGCGCGAAAACTACGAAGCCAGCGCAAAGTTCACAACATGGTTGTATCGCATCGCGACCAACTTGGCCGTGAACTACGCGCGTGACACCCGCCATGAGCGTCCGGAAAAGATGGTTAGCTTAGACGAGCCGGATGAGGACAGTGGCCGTACGTTAGACGTAGCGGACGGATCGCTGACCGCCGAGGAAATGCTGGTGCGCAAGGAGCGGTTGGCGGCCATCCGCCAGCGCGTGCAGGGACTGCCGGAGAGGCAAAGGATTGCTGTAGTGATGCATAAATATCAGCAGATGGACTATCGGGAGATTGCCGATGTTTTGAAGCTCAGCGAGTCTGCTACCAAGTCACTATTGTTTCGCGCTTACGAGACTCTGCGCGAACAGTTGAAAGAATTTGTTTAAAGTTTGCTTAAGAGGAAGAAGTCATGAAGTGCAATGAAATTCGCGAACTGATGCCGGACCTGGCCGCCGGACTAGGTGCGCTTGCGCCCGAAGTGAAGGAACATGTCAGTTCTTGCGCGGAGTGCGCGGGGAAGCTGCAAGGTTTCCGCTCGACCATGGCGTTGCTTGATGAGTGGCAGGCGCCAGAGCCCTCGCCATATTTTGATGTACGACTGAAAGCGCGTCTGCGGGAGGAAGCCGCGAAGCCTGCCCGCGGCTGGTTGCGATGGCTGCGGCGGCCCGCTCTGGCCGTGTCATTGGCGCTGGCGATGGTCGTAGGTGTCACACTTATCCAACGAGGCGGTTTGCAGCCCCGTGAGCCTAAGGTGGGGGTGGTCGATTCCGTGCCCGTCCCGGGCACTGCGGTCGAGGACTTGCAGGCTTTGGATAAGAATCATGATATCTACGCCGATTTCGACCTGCTGGATGATTTGCAGGTGCAACAGGATGTAAACGCGAATCCGTAGCGAAGGGAAACGACTCCGGGCAGATACGCAGCTCGGGATTTCTAAAAGAGTAAGTGAGTCAGTAAGGGCGAAACTTGGGGGACGGGGTGTTCTGTTTGAAGCCAATAATGTTGCAGGTTGCGAAGATCAGCTTGGCGGTGGCGCTCACCACCTCTCTTTGCGTGGCCCAGAACCACCCCAACACCAATCGCCCCGAATCGCGTCCCGCGCAGCATCAGCCGTCGAGGCCACCCCAGTACCAGGGCCAAAGGGCGCCGTACCGAGGGCAACGACCGCCGCAATATCAGGGACAGGGACAAAGACCGCCGCAGTATCAGGCACCCCGCCCGCCGCAACAGGGCCATCACGCAGGCCAGTGGCTCAACCGACAGCGAACTCTTCCGCCGGAGCAGCAGCGGAGAGCCCTGGAGAGCGATCCTCAATTCCGCCGGCTTCCGCCGGAGCGGCAGCAGGCTTTGCAGCAACGCTTGCAGCACTTCAATAACCTGCCTGCCCAGCGCCAGCAGCTGATCCTGAACCGAATGGAAACCTGGGAGCACCTGACGCCGCAGCAGAAGGAACAGGCACGGCAGCTCCATTCCCAGTTCTCCCAATTGCCCCCGGATCGGCGCCAGGCGG
>Ga0210408_10000907_pt1 | contig 32905 bp, 26 predicted proteins | sample IncBWH4MmetaG_FD_155471 | JGI IMG/M metagenome (GOLD analysis project Ga0210408, IMG submission 155471) | Forest soil microbial communities from Barre Woods Harvard Forest LTER site, Petersham, Massachusetts, United States - Inc-BW-H-4-M | ecosystem: Environmental > Terrestrial > Soil >... | reverse complement strand
GGTGGGCCGACATCTGTTTGATCTGTAGCGTTCGTCGATCGCTCATTGTCGGCCCTATGCCTTCTCGATCTTCACCAAAAAGCCCTTGAACTCTGGAGTAAATGCGTTGGGATCGATCACCGTCGGAGTCAGTTGATTGGTCAGGGTCCTCGCGGTTTTACCTTCGTCTTCTGCGATTCCACGGAAGCCCCAGTGAATCGGGATGCCGATCTGGAAAGTCTCCTTGCCATCGATCTTCATCGGCCGGATACGCCGGGTCACCATCGCTTTCGCTATATAGTGACTGCGAATGCTGCTGACCTTGACCCTCTCTCCGCCCCGGATGCCAATCCGGTCGGCCAGTTCCGCGGGAATCTCCACGAACGGCTCCGGCACCAGCTGCACGTTCATCGGGTTGTTCTTGGTCCAGTAGTGGTAGTGCTCGGTTAGACGGTACGTGGTGCAGACGACGTTATATTCCTGACCCGGGGAAGCGTATTTGTCGAGATCGGTCTTATATCGCTTCACGACTGGATTGTTCGATTGGTTAGGGTGCAGCGGATTCAGAATCGGACTCTCGATCGGCTCGTAGTACTCCGGGAAGGGGCCATCGGCCATGGCTCCCAATGGAACGAACAACCGCCCAATGCCGTCCGGATTCATGATGAACGGGCCCATGTGATCCTTCGGAGCCGAGTCGGCCTTGAAATCCGGAACGTCGTTCCCCACCCACGACTGCTTGCCTTCATCCCACCAGATCTGCCGGCGCTGCGGATCCCAGGGCTTGCCCTCCAGGTCGCACGAAGCCCGGTTGTAGAGCACACGACGATTCGCCGGCCACGACCACGCCCAATTGGGATAGATCCCCAGCCCCGAGGGATCTTCCGTCCCGCGGCGCTGGATCATCGCCCCGGCTTCGGTCCACGATCCGCAATATAGCCAGTTCCCCGAGAGCGTGGTGCCATCATCCTTCAGCCACGCGAACCCGGGTAGCTGCTGCCCCGCCTTGATGGTCACATTCGTCTTCGGATCGGTCAGGTCAGCCAGCGCCTTGCCGTTGATTTCCTTCGCAACTTCTGAAAGCGACGGGTTGTAGGGGTCGGAATACGCGAAGGTCGCGTTGAGAATGGGATCAGCGAACTTCCCGCCTTCCTGCTTGTACAGGTCGCGAACTTTCAAGAAGATCGTGGCCAGGATTTCCTGGTCGAGCTTGGCCAGCCCGGGCGGCGGCACGGCGACGTTCTTCCACTGCAGCCAGCGCGCCGAATTCACGAACGTCCCGTCTTTCTCGGCGAATCCGGCGCCGGGAAGGCGGTAAACCGTCGTGTTGATCTTCTTTTGGTCTTCGGCCGTGATCCCCGGAGCGCGCCAGAACTCGCTGGTCTCATCTGGATAGATTTCGCAGACCACCAGCCAGTCGGCCTTCTTCAGCGCGTCGATGTTCTTCTTTGAATCAGGACCGATCATCACGCCATTCATGCCGAAGGCAAAAATGCCTTTCACTTTGCCTTCGTACATGTCGTTCCAGATGTTCACCCACGAATAGTTGCGATCGATCTTCGGCAGGTAGTGGAAGGCAAAGTCGTTTTCCTTCGTCGCCGCCGGGCCATACATCGCCTTCAGAAGCGACACGGCAAACTTCGGCGTGTTGGACCAGTAATTGAACGAATCCCAGGGATCGGGTTTGGCCGAGGTTGGCGTAATCCGCTTGAGGTAGGTGGCGAGATCCGGGTCGGCAGGGTTGGGCATTTTCAGATATCCCGGCAGGTTATCGAATATGCCCGCCATGTCGGTCGCGCCCTGGATGTTCGAGTGCCCCCGCAGTGCGTTCACGCCGCCTCCCGCACGCCCCACGTTCCCCATCAGCAATTGCATCATGGCGGCGGTGCGGATGATCTGGGTCCCGAAGCTGTGCTGGGTCCAACCCACCGCGTAGATAATGGTCGCGACCTTCTTCATGTCGCCGTCTTTGCGGACAGAGGTGAACAGGTCGGCAGCCCTCAGGAACTCGTCCTGCGGAATGCCGGTGATGCGCTCGACCATCTCGGGTGTATACCGCTCGTACTGCTTCTTCAGAAGCTGGAACACACAGCGCGGATGCTCGAGGGTCAGGTCGTAGGCGACCTTCGGCGGCAGAGTCGGCGGGGGCGGAGGAGTTCCCGGCTGTGCCGGCGCGGCTTTGTGGTCCGCATGCGGTGCAGCGACAGCCACCTTACCCGCCAGGTCGCCGCCCTCCTCGTAATTCCACGTAGCCTTGTCGTAGGTCTGCTTCGCGGGATCGAAGCCCGAGTACAACCCATCGTCAGGCAGCTTGAAGCCCTCTTTGATGATGAAAGCCGCGTTGGTGTAGTGGACGAGGTAGTCCTTGGCGATCCGGTTGTTTTCGATGGCGTAGCGAATCAGGCCGCCGAGAAAAGCAATATCCGCGCCGGCGCGGATCTGCAAATACAGGTCCGCGTTCGCGGCGGTCCGGGTCAGGCGCGGATCAACCACGATGGTCTTCGCGTTGCGATGGATCTTGGCTTCAATCGCCCACTTGAAGCCGCACGGATGATTTTCGGCTGGATTGCCGCCCATGATCAACATCATGTCGGTGTTCTTGATGTCGATCCAGCCGTTCGTCATTGCCCCGCGTCCGAATGTTGGCCCCAAACTGGAGACCGTGGGGCCGTGTCAAACACGGGCCTGGTTTTCCAGGTAGCAGACCCCCAGGCTGCGCATGGTCTTGACGACCAGATAGTTGAACTCGTTGGTGTCGGTGCAGCCGCCGGTGAACGCCATGCCCTCGCAGCGGTTCACGGTGTGGCCCGCCGCGTCTTTTTCTAGGAAGGTGTCGTCGCGCGTCTTCTTGACCTTCTGCGCGATTTCCTTGTAGGCGTCCTCCCAGGAGATGTCTTCCCAGTCCGTGGCCCCCGGCCGCCGCACCTGCGGCCTCAGCAGGCGGCGGTCATTCAGGATGTCCTGCTCGAGCGAGGAGCCCTTGGGGCAGAGCGTGCCCCGATTGATGGGATGGTCGGGATCGCCCTCGACGTGCACCACCTGCGGAATCGCATTCTTCGCCTTGTCGCCCAGTGTGTAAATGATCACGCCGCAGCTGACCGAGCAATACGGGCAGGTGCTGCGGGTCTCGGTCGCGCGGGAGATTTTCAGGGTTTGGGTTTGGGCGTAGACAGGAGTGAGGTCGAATCCCAAGGCGGATAAACCCACGCCCCCCAAGAGACTGCTCTTGAGGAAGGTACGGCGGGAGAGCTCCATACTTAACTTACAGCCTCCGCAATACATGTTCAATTCGGTGACGGAGGTTGAAGGTTGCGGCCACCGTATAGGCGGCCGGGCTTAGCCTCAAAGTGCAAAGGAATATAACTCCGCGTCGTTGAACAGTCAAATCAGTTCGCACGGAGGGAGGTTGCGCCCCGGCTGTGCCGCGCTGATAATCACCCGATGTCGCACGACGCACGGCAGCGCCGCATTCAACGGGCCGAGGAACTGGCCGGGAAGTACCCCTTCGCCGGGGAGATCCTACGTTTCTACGCCGAGATCGCTCGCTTCCAGAAGGATCTGCATCACCGCCTGGAAGGCTCCGCCGATCGAAAACACACACCGAAGGCACAGTTGGCCGGTCCGGCGGAATTGGGACTGCTCGTCGCGCGTTTCCGGCCGTTCCTCTCGCTGGTCGGGATGAGTGGTCCGGCCCGTCTGGCCCAGGTTGCTCGTCAGCTTGAAACCGGCTCCGAAGACTCGCATAGCCAATTGCTCAACCAATTCTGGGATGGAACAGGCACGCCGGACGACCCCGCCGGTCCCGAGCAGTTTTTCGCCCGCGCCTTCCTGCAGCCTTATGCCGAATTCGTTCGATCACGATCCGACATGCACTGGGATGGCTACACCCAATCCCTCTGTCCATTCTGCGGCCGTCAGCCGGGGTTAGGCGTCCTGCGCCCACTGGGGGATGGGGGACAGCGGTCGCTGGTCTGCTCGTTCTGCGTGGCCGAATGGGAGTTTCGCCGGATCGTCTGCGCTGGATGCGGCGAGGAAGATCACCGCAAGCTCCCGGTCTACACTGCCGACGAACTGCCCCACGTCCGCGTGGAGGGGTGCGACACCTGCCGGCGTTACCTCAAGACCGTGGACCTGACCAAGAATGGGCTTGCAGAACCAGTGGTCGACGAGATCGCCGCCGTCCCCCTCGACCTCTGGGCGCAGGAGCGCGGATACGCCAAACTGCAGTCCAACCTGATGCAACTCTGATTCCTAGCGGAAAATTAAGAACCCTCCTGAGCGCAGGGAGGCGCGCCAGCCGAACCCGTTCGAACAACCCCATATTCGCCGACGCTGCCCACGCCCCGGATGAATTTCCACCCCTCATCCCACCCCACCCTCGGCTTCCACACCCGCCCCATCCGCGGCCGAGCACACGTACACGTCCGGACGCACCCCGACTTTCTCTTGGTAACGCTCCGCGATGCGCGCCGCAAACGACTCGGCGTCCGAGGCATTCACCAGGTTCACCGTGCATCCGCCGAACCCGCCTCCCGTCATGCGCCCGCCCCAGCAACCCGGCAGGCCTTCCGCCGCCTGGACCATCGTGTCGAGCTCAAAGCAGCTCACCTGGTACAAATCGCGCAGGCTGCGATGCGAAGCCTTCATCAACTCTCCAAACCGCCGCAAGTCGCCCGACTTGAGCGCCTCCGCGCTCTCCAAGACTCGCTCGTTTTCACTCACTACGTGGCTACAGCGCTTGTAGATGACAGCCGGCAGGTCGCGCGAGTGTTGCTCTACTTGCTGGCTCGTGACATCGCGCAGTGCACGAATCCCGGGATACCACTTCGTCAGGATCTTGACTCCCTGTTCACATTCCGAGCGGCGCAGGTTGTATTCCCCGCCGGCATTCTCATGTTTGACCATCGTATTGCAGATCACCAGTCGCACGCCTTCAGGGATCGGAACCAGCTTGTACTCGAGCGACCGGCAATCGAGCAGCAGCGCCTGCCCCGCCTTCCCCAGGCACGACACGAACTGGTCCATGATGCCCACCTTGGCCCCCACGAACGTGTTTTCGGCGCGCTGGCAGAGTTTCGCCACCTGCGGCAGCGGAAGGCTCGCGCCGCTCAGGCTCATGAACGCCAGTGCGCTCGCGACTTCAAGCGCCGCCGACGAGCTTAGTCCCGACCCGATCGGCACTTCGCCCCGCACCAGAACATTCGCCCCCGGAATCGAAGGCCCCCCCTCCCGCGGGGTGACCAGCACTCCGACAACGTAGTCGCACCACGCTCCAACCTTGGTCTCAGGCAGCTCGCTGAGGTCGAATTCGAAGTGCTGGGAAAATTCCTGGGAGTGCAAGACGAGTTTCCCGTCCGCGCGCGGGGCAATGGCGACGCGCGACTTGAATTCAATGGCGCTGGGGAAAACAAAGCCGTCGTTATAGTCGGTGTGTTCCCCAATCAGATTCACTCGGCCGGGCGCACTGAAGATCTTGGGTTGGACTCCGAACCTGGCTTTGAAGTCCTGCGCCAGCTCGGCGGAAGAGATGTGAGGCTCTTTGTTCATGGACTCTTTTCCCAGGCGCTTTCCCCGCGTCCCGGGCTCGCGCAAGCAAGCATTTACATTACAATGACCCGCGACTATAAATCGAGCCGACCCTATGTCCAACATGCCTGGCTTGAACCTCACCCAGGACCCGCATCGCCGGCTGAATCCCCTGACACGAGAGTGGATTCTAGTGTCGCCACATCGCGCCTTGCGTCCCTGGCAAGGCGAGGTCGAGAAGCTTCCGCCCGAGCAGCAACCCCAGTACGACCCCACCTGCTATCTGTGCCCAGGAAACGAACGTGCCGGAGGTGTGCGCAACCTATCCTACGGCGGCACCTTCGTTTTTGATAATGATTTTGCGGCGCTCAAAAGCGCGACGCCGAAGCAACGATTGGACCTGGACGGCAAGGGTCTGGTGGTCGCCGAGGGTGAACCCGGTGTTTGCCGCGTAATCTGCTTCTCGCCCCGCCACGATCTGACCTTGTCCACCATGCCGACTGCAGATATCGAAGAGGTGGTTCGTACCTGGACCGCGCAGTTCCAGGAACTAGGCTCGCGCCCCGAGATCGGCCACGTGCAGATCTTCGAAAATCGCGGCGCCATGATGGGCGCCAGCAATCCTCACCCCCACTGCCAGATCTGGGCCACCCACTCCCTCCCTGAAGCGCCCAGCAAGGAACTCGCCGCCCAGAAGGACTACGCGCGGGGGCATAGCAGTTGCCTGCTGTGCGACTACACGAAGTTGGAACTCGGGCAGGGAACCCGCGTTGTCTGCCAGAACGATGGCTTTGTCGCGCTGGTGCCCTTCTGGGCAGTCTGGCCGTTTGAGGTGCTGATTTCGAGCCGCCGGCATCGTCCGACCATGCTTGAACTCAGCGGCCTGGAGCAGGTTGATCTCGCCGGCATCCTGAAACAGGTGACCTCCACCTACGACCGGGTCTTCGAGGTGCCCTTTCCCTACTCCATGGGATTTCACCAGGCTCCCACCGACAAAGTTGCACACCCGGAGTGGCACTTCCACGCCCACTTTTACCCGCCGCTGCTTCGCTCGGCAAAGGTGCGGAAGTTCATGGTGGGATTCGAGATGCTGGGCACCCCCCAGCGCGACATCACGGCAGAAACGGCTGCGGAACGACTGCGCTCGCTGGCTTCCGGAAAATAGTCGCCGTTTTCCACAGCCCGCTGAGGTACCAATGTATGCCCTAGCTACTAGTTGGCGGGTGGGCCGGGGCTGGGTATACTTGCTTTGTCATTCCGCCTGACTTTCGAGGTTCGCTCAATGGATTCCTATCACCGTCATCTGCACCATTCCGACGCTCGCATCGGCCGCGATTGTCAGTTCTGCGCACGGTTTGACCCTGACTTCTCCAAACGGCACCCCGTCGACCGTTGGGTGCACGACAAGCCCGAGGACTCCGCCATGTCGCACTTGAGCGAGAATGGTCACATCCGGCATCGCATCTTCGAGATTGCGGTCAAGCGTGCCCAAGGGATGGCTGCGAGCCGAGACTTCGTGGGCAAGTCGGCGTAGAGATTTTGGATCAGCGGCCCTGCGCAGACGCCGCGAACTTAGCTTCTTTGGGCCCCGTGGTGGTAATGAGGAAGGTTCGCAGTTCTTCAGGCTTCACCGGAATCGGACCGTCCTGCGGTATCCCACCTGCATCGACCGGAAGGACTCCAATGGCGCGGTTCCGTCCGGCTTGTTTGGCCTTGTACAAGGCCTGATCAGCCAGCGCGACTACCGTTTCGAAACTCACGGCGTCGGGTGCCGCCGGGAACCACGGAAATACCGCCCACCCGATCGAACAGGTTTTTCTCAACGGCTGCGACGACTCCCGAATCCGAAACGGCTTGTCCCCGATCGCATGCAGAATGCGCGACGCCAGCGCGGTGGCTTCGGTGCGGCTGCTCGCCCGCGACACCACCATGAATTCCTCGCCGCCCCAGCGCACCAGCACGTCCGACATGCGCGCCGCCGATTGAATCCGCCGGGTCATCTCCCCCAGGATCTCGTCCCCGGCCAGGTGCCCGTAAAGATCGTTGACTTCCTTGAAGTGATCGGCGTCAATCAAGTAGAAAACCAGGTCGCGATTTCGGGTGTCCGTGCTGCCTGCGCCCGTCCCGTAGGAGCGCAGCACCTGGTTGATGTCGGCCTCGATGGTCAGCTGGAAAAACCGGCGGTTGCGCGCGCCCGTGAGCGGATCGGTCAGCGAAGCTTCGCGCAACTCCTGGTTGGCGTGCTGCAGTTGCTGCCCGTGTTGCGCCACGGCGAGTTCCAGGCGGCGGCGCTCGTTCTTCAGAGAGTGGGTGCGCAACTGAAAGAGCGCATACAGCAAGGAAAGACCGAGCCCAGCACCCAGCCCGCGCGCCCACCACTCCTGCCACCAGGCCGGCAGCACCTGAAACGCAAAATGGGCAGGCTCGCCCGCAACCCCGGTCGCGGACTCGCAGGAAATCTCGAGATCGTACTTTCCAGGAGACAGCGCTGGATAGCGAACCTCCCTAACTCCTGTCTCGGTGGTGCTGCGCTCCAGCCCATCCAGCCGGTATGCACAACGCACTCCCGCAGATTCCCGGTATGAAAGAACGGCAAACTCCGCGTACAGCGTGTTGTCTTCGCGGCCGGCCCGGGGCCGTGCGTCAGTCAAAAGCTCGTGTCCTCCGAGCTGCGCCGAGGTGATCACCACACGGGGAGCCGCCGGCGGCAAAGAGGCCTCAGCCTTGGGATCGAAGCGTGCCAGCCCGCCGCTGGTTCCAAACAGAATCGTCCCGTCGGACTCGGCGAAGAATCCGCCCTCGCTCAGATCGTCCCAAAGCAGCCCGTCCGAGCGCTGGTAGTGGCGAATGCTTCCGCTCGCCGTGATCTCGGCGACCCCTTTGTTGCCGCCTGCCCAGGCGTTTCCCTCGTGGTCGAGGCCGAGCATGTAGACCTCATCGGAAGGCAACCCCTGGGCCGCGGCGAAGTGCTGTACCTCGGGGCGTCCCCCGCGCAATCGAAATCGGGTAACCCCGGGCGCATCCGCGTAACGCACCCAGGCCTCGTCAGGATGGCTGGAGACCACCTCCACCAGCGCGTTCGAGAGCAGGCCGTCGTTGCGGCCATAGAGAGACCAGGACTTCCCGTCGTATCGAGCCAGGCCGCCGGTTCCACTGGCCCACAGAACTTTGCCGCTTGCCGGCGTGAAATAGTCAACGGCCGCCAAAATGTTCGCCGGCGCCCCGGCATCGTCAAAAACATAGGGACGCTGCCCGCTGCGCAACACTTTCAGCGCATGAGCGGCTGAAACCCAGATCCGGCCATCCGGCCCGCGGCCAAGTGCGATCGGATCCGGCATGGGTGCCGCAATTTTTTCCGGCTTCAGGGTCGCAGCATCGAAACGCGTCAGGCCGCCGGGATGACACAACACCCATATGGACCCGTCGGCCGCCAAAGCAAGCTGCCGAGCCGTGGATCCATTGAGTCCATCCTTGGGCTTCCAGACGCGGTAGTCATGCAGCGCATCGTCCCACAACGCCACACCGCTGTTCGTGCCAATCCACAAGCGGTGCTGGGCATCGCGCAACTCCGACCAGACCACGTTGTCCGGCAAACCCTCCGCATCCGTCCAGCCCGACCAGGTCCGCTCGCCCTGCCAGCGCAGCAGGCCGTTACCCCCCAGCCCCAGCCAGTAGGATCCTTCGCGGTCCACCATCGAGGAGATCACGGCGTTGGAGGGCAGACCCCGGCGCCGGTCAATGATCTCCCAGCGGTTCTCGTTGCGCAGATACAGCCCAGCGACCGTCGGGACCATCAGCCGTCCTTGCCGGTCAACCGAGAACGCGCCCATGTCGTTTGCCGGGGGCAGGATCACCGACTCCTGTACCACCCGATTGCTCCCAGCATCCAGCCGCAGCAGTTGCCGCGCCGTCCGCAGCCAGGTCCGGCCTTTGCCGTCCTGCACGAGGGCCAGAATTGTTTCACTGGCAAAGGCGTTCCACACCGGAAGGGTGTGCAGGTGCATCGTTGGATCGACCCAACCCAGCTCGCTTCCACTTGCGAACCAGACCTTGCCATCCGGCGCCGTGTACACCGCATCCACCCGATCCGCAGGCAGTCCGTGTTCTCTGGACCACAGCATCGCGTGCGAGCCGCCCAGTCCGTCGACAATCCACAAACCACGACTGGTCGCGGCCAAGACGGTTCCGTTTGCCTGCAACGCCATCGGTTGACGGCTGGTCAGGTGCGGAACTCCGTCGGGCAGGGGAAGCATCCGGAAAGAACCATCGCCCCCCACCGCCAGTCCGTGGCGCGTCGCCACCCAAATGTGGTGGTCCGCCGACTGCGCGACCTGCAGAATCGCCGTGGTGGGCAACCCCTGTCCCGGACCGTACTTCACCAGCCGCGTGCCGTCATATCGCAGCAGGCCGCTCATGGTTCCGATCCAGATGAAACCATCGCGGTCTTGAAAGAGGCAGACGGGCGTGACCGTCCCCAGGCCGGTGTCTTCCCCCACACTCTGGAAGACGTAGCGCGCGCGATCGGGGATGGACAGCGGAGTGGAGGCGAAAAGTGGAATGGCGGCAGCCAGCACCACAACAAAGATCAGCACGAACTTCGTGGCTCGCCCGGCGTGCATGCAACTCCGCTGCAGACTGAGATTCTCGCAAGAATGGCGGACCACGAGCGGCGCAACGCTGTCGCCAATCCTGCAGATTTTGCGGGGAGGGCTGCTAGATCCCTTGGTTCGATCAGTTTACGGACGGTATGCGGGCCGACGTAGATTACGCGCGGACATGTCCCCCGGACGACAAAGGCCCACCACCTCTGCGAAGACGCCGGGTGGGAGGCACGGCTGGCATGGTCCCGCCGCCGGTCAGGCCGCGACTCAGAGAGAGTTTTCCCTCTTACCCGGAAGGTGAATCCGGGCAAGGTTATTCCTTATCATTCCGCCGCGCGAGCGCAGCGAGACAGGGACGAACCTCGTGTTCATCGCCGGATGCAGCGGGGAAGGGCCGACTTCAAGCCGTGCCGTTAATGCCCGAAAAGACGTTGCGCTATCGCGCCTGAGGCTGGCTTTCTCCGCGCCTCAAAACGCTCTCCCGCAACGTCTTCCGCGCGGACGGTGAAAACGTCCACCATGCCCGATTTGGCGCAACCGCAAGCCGGGTAATAAGATCGCTTGCACTGGCAATAGGAATTCATGAGGAGGAAACCGTCCCATGGACCACGCCGCGATGCTCGCCGTCGCCCTGGCCGAGGCCCGCAAGGGGCTCGCCGAAGGCGGCATTCCCATCGGCGCGGCCATCTTCGATTCGGCCGGACGCCTGGTTGGGGCCGGACACAACCGTCGCGTCCAGAACGGCGACCCCTCCCTGCACGGCGAGACCGACGCCTTCCGCAACGCCGGACGTCAGCGCAGCTACCGCAACCTTATTATGGTGACCACCCTGGCCCCCTGCTGGTACTGCAGCGGCCTGGTCCGGCAGTTCGGGTTCTGTACCTTGGTGGTTGGGGAAAGCCGCAACTTTCAAGGCGGCGTCGAGTGGCTGCGCTCGCTCGGCGTCAACGTGATCGATCTCGACTCCGAACCGTGCGTCACCCTGCTCGCTGATTACATCGCCAAGAATCCCGAGGTATGGAACGAGGATATCGGGGAGGAGTAAGGATCACGATAGAACTTCGTACTCGCTGGTTACCAATCCGGACTTGTATTGCCGAGTACCGACGTGGCGTAGCCGGATGTCCCGGGCCACGCGGCCGAACAGAGGGATACCCTCTCCGATCAGCACCGGAACGCGCGTGATGGTCACATGCTGAATCAGCCCGGCGCGCAGGAATTGCTGGACCGTGACCCCGCCATCGACATAGGCGTGCTGAGCGCCGGCCGCCTCGAGCTGGCGAGCGATCTGCTCGGGGTCGCCGCTCATTTGTTCAACCCGCCCTGCGATTCGCGACAGATCGAGTGGACGATGGCTCAGAACCACGACCCGCTTACCTCCGTAAGGCCAGCTGGGTAACTGCAAAACCACTTCGAGCGTGTTGCGGCCCATCACAACGGTATCGACACTGGCGATGAACTCGTCGTATCCATGCGGCTCGCCGCCATCGACTGGCAGGAAGTCGTAGTCGCCATTGTTGCGCGCAATGAAACCGTCAAGACTGGTTCCGACGAACACCGACAACTTCATGAGACGCTCCCTCACTGCGGATCAGGATGGTAGTCTACCCGTTCGGCAGAAACGCTGAAACTGCGGTTCGCGTCTCAGTATTCAAAGAGGCCCGGCTTCAGCCGGGCCGCCCGAGGACCAGTTCAGTGGTGGCGGCTTCAGCCGTTGAAGTTCGCTGCGGGAGTGAAAACCCAGTCCCGCCAAAGCTTTCCCGGCTTTTCAATTCGGGCAACACAAAGAAAAATTCGGCTCGCCTCTGGCTTTACTTCGACGGAAGGAACTGTAGCGTGTATGCCGTCGCCGGATTGAACGATTTCTCGATCACCTTCAATTCTTGCAGCTGCTGGTACATCGTCGCCCAGCGCGCGGCGTCCATCTGTCCCAGCTCCGTGCCGCCCGGCGAGTCGCCCGCGACAAAGCCGCCGTCTCGCAGCGCCTGCCAGGTGAAATGCATCCACTCCTGGTTCAGCGCGGGATTCAGCTTCGCGATCGCCGCGTTCGCCGTCGTCGGATCGCTCAGGTAATCGCGCCATCCGCGCAACGACGCGCGTACAAACTTCGCCACTACGTCCGGATGCTGCTGCAGAAAATCGCGCGTGGTAAACATCACCCGGTACGGGTTGTATCCCGCCTCGCTGGTCAGCAACACTCGCGTCTCGATCCCTGCCTGTCGCGCGAAGAAAGGCTCGGAAGTCGCAAAGGCTTGCTGAATGTAGTCCGGATCCTTCACAAAATTGGCCACGCTGAAGGTCGCCGGAATCTCGTGAACACCATTCAACTGGTAACGCTTCACAATGTATTCAAACCACGTCGACCCGGGCTTGATGGCAATCGCATGCCCTTCGAGGTCGGCAAACGCGCGGATCGGCGATTCCTTCCGCACCATGATGCCCTGTGGGTCGCGCTGCAGCGTTGCGGCTACCGCGACGAGCGGCTGGCCATCGGCCACCGCCTCGAGGACCTGGTCCGACCCCCCCATGCCGAACTGCGCCGCGCCCGCCGACACCTGCTGCGTGACGGCGACATACGGGCCGCCAGGCTGAATGCTCAGGTCGATTCCCTCCTCCTTGTAATATCCCTTGACTAGCGCGTTGTAAAAACCGCCATGTTCCGGCTGCGGATACCAGTCCGCCTGTAGCGTAATTTTGGTTAGGCCCGCACCCTGAGTCCCCGATTGGCGGCAGCCCAGCAGCTCACTGAGGGCAAGAACCAGTAGAAAAATCGTGCTCGGAAATCGTCGTTTTCGCATTTGACCCAGCTGGGGAAAAGCGTCTTGCCGTCAGCCTAGCATGCGCCATGCCCCGTTTCCATAACGGTCCCGCGCACGAAAATTAGTGATAGCATGATGCCGATTTTCCGATTGTTCCGCCTTGTGACCCGCATGCTAAAGTTCGCCATGGCGAGCCCGGCAGCCGTACGCGCTCGTGTGACACGGCTGGATGAGGAGCGCATGCGCGAGCTTTACCGCTTCACCGCGCACACCTTGGAGACCGCGCGGCCCGTCCCCTTCGGAGCGCTCATCGTACACAGCCATAGTGGCAAACTACTGACGCGCGCCACAAATGCGGTTATGCGCGAATCCGATCCCCAGCTCGCACGGGAAGTTCGCACGGTTAGGCTCGCCTGCAAGAAACTCAAGAGCCCGCGCTTGACTGGCTACACCATGTACTCGACGTGCGAACCCTGTCCTATGTGCATGGCGAACGCCCTGTGGGCGAGGCTCGATCGCGTCGTATTTGGCGCCACCATCGCCGACGCGAACCGTCATTGTCTCCAGATTCGCGTTCCGGCCAAGGAGGTAGCGCGGCGATCCGACTTCCGGTGCGTAGTCGAGGGCCCCGTGCTGCGGGAACTCTGCAACACACTGTTCACGCATCCCAACATGCAAAAGGCCTTTCTCAGTTGGAGTACCAGCAAGACGAGTCCAGACCGGCGTTAGCGGTACGAAACCATGAACCAGCACCACGCCAGCGCGCTCGCTTCCATCCTCGGTGCCGACTCTCGCGTGCTGACCCAGCCGCAGGTCGTCGAACGTCTTTCGCGCGACTTTTACTGGTACTCCCCCGTGTTGCGCAAGCAACTTGACGGCAAAGTCGGCGACCTCGTGGTCCAGCCCGTAAGCGCAGCTGAGATTCAGAGCGTTCTCCGGTACTGCCAGCCCCGGGGTTTGCCCGTCACCGCGCGCGGTGCTGGAACCGGCAACTACGGACAGGCCGTCCCCTTGCAAGGCGGAGTCGTTCTCGATCTCGCCCTGATGGACCGGATCGAGGCCATCCAGAACGACGGCGTCGCCCTCTGCCAGCCTGGTGTGCGCCTGGGCGCCTTGGAGAATGAAGCCCGTAAAACGGGGTGGGAACTCCGCTGCTATCCCTCGACCATCGTCAAAGCTTCCGTCGGCGGATTCCTCGGTGGTGGTTCTGGTGGCGTGGGCTCGGTGGCGCATGGAGGCCTGCGCGATTTCAACACCGTGCGCGCCCTCGAAGTCGTTACCATGGAGCCGGAGCCCCGCATAGTGCGTCACGAAGGCGAGGCGGTCCATGACATCCTGCATGCGTGGGGCACCAACGGCATCATCTCTCGCATCTGGCTCGCTCTTGCCCACGCCGTCGAGTGGTCGCAGTGCGTTGTCGCCTTCGACACCTTCAGTGCCGCTTTCGACTTCAGCGAGCGCATCGCCACCGGCTCCGACTGGACCAAGCGCCTGGTCACCACCTTCGAGTGGCCCATCTCTTCTTTCTTCACGCCCCTAAAGCGATACGTACCCCAGGGGAAATCGCTGATCTTTTTCCTGATCGCCTCCGACCAACTCTCCGCGCTGGTCGACGCCGCGCGCGCGGCCGGCGGAGACGTCACCTACGCTGCCGCCTATCTCGGTCTCCGCGCCATCCCGCTGCTCTCCGACTACACCTGGAACCACACCACCCTGTGGGCGCTCAAGACAGATCCCGCCTACACCTATCTGCAGTGCGGATTCGATCCGGCTATCGCGCGCGACCAGATGCGCCGCCTGCGCGAGCGCTTCGGCCTCGAGATCCTCTTCCACATGGAGTTCATGAAGAACGGCACCGGCCAGGTCTTCCCCGGCGCGATTCCCCTCGTCTACTACACCACCGAAGAGCGCCTGAACGACATGATTGCCTTCTGCCGCGAGATCGGAGTCTTCGTCGCGAACCCGCACGTCAACAACGTCGAAGGCGGTGGACGCTATCGCCCCGATAATGTCCAACTGCTGGCCAAGATGCGTTACGACCCCAAGGGACTGCTGAATCCGGGTAAGATGATCACCTTTCATCCCGAGGAGGCCACAGCCGAAACGGCCAGCACACGATGAAAACCTGGGTCCCCGACGCGCGCAACTTTGCCTACCTGAACTGGAAACAAGTGGATGCGCTGCCCCGCGCCACCACCCTGCTCGTGCTGCCCACGGCGGCCATCGAACAGCACGGCCCGCACCTGCCCCTGGCCACCGACACGCTCATCAATAATCTGCTGCTCGGCCACGCCCTGGGCAAGCTTCCTGCGGAGCTGCCCGTTTATGCTCTCCCTCCCGTGCACTACGGCAAGAGCAACGAGCACATCGGCTATCCCGGAACGCTGGCGGTCAGCGCCGCCACGTTCATGGCCGTGCTGCGCGACCTCGGCGCCAGCCTTGCCAGCGCCGGATTCCAGAAACTCGTCCTTTACAACACCCACGGCGGCAACACCTCTTTGATCGACGTGATGGCCCGGGATCTGCGCGTGGAATTCGGACTCCGCACCTTCGCCCTGCACGGCTCCGGCGGAATCGCCTTCGAAGGCCTGAGTCCGCAGGAGCGTGCCTACGGATTCCACGCCGGCGAAGTCGAGACCGCGCTGCTGCTTGCCTCGGTGCCCGAACTGGTCGACCGCACAGCCTACACCGTCAACTACATCGCCGACATCGCGCACCCGGAACTACTGCTGCCCGAGAACGCCCCTGCTACCTTTGCCTGGCTCACGCGCGACATCGCACCCAGCGGCGTCCTCGGCGATCCGCGCCCTGCGACTCCGGAAAACGGCGCACGCTGGCTCGATCAAGTCGCCACCCGTCTGGCTGCAGCGCTGGCAGCGATGTCAAGTTACCCCAACCCGTCTCAGCCATGAGCAGCGCGCACTGGGTTGACTGCGGCAACGGCGTGCGCCTCGAGCGCGGCGTCCGTTGTTCGATGTCCGACGGCGTCGAACTCGTCTCCGACCACTATCACCCGCCTCGACCCGGCCCTCATCCGACGCTGCTGATGCGTCAGCCTTACGGGCGCGACATTGCATCGACCGTCGTCTATGCTCACCCTGCCTGGTTCGCCAGCCACGGCTACAACGTCGTCATCCAGGACGTGCGTGGCCGGGGCGACTCCGAAGGCGAGTTCTATCCCTTCCGCCATGAAGCCAGCGACGGCGCCACCACCATCGCGTGGCTCCGTACCCGTCCCGAGTCGAATGGCCGCGTCGGCATGTACGGCTTCTCCTACCAGGGCGTGACGCAATTGCTGGCTGCCGCCCAACAACCCGAGGGCTTGGCATGTATCGCCCCCGGCATGGCAGCCTGCGACCTCTATCACGGCTGGTTCTATCACCAGGGCGCGTTGCGCCTAGCCTCAAGCCTGGGTTGGGGATTGCAAATGCTCAAGGCGGACGCACGCCGCCATAAGCTTCGCGAGGCCAGCGACTGCCGCGAGCGAGCCTGGGCCAATCTCGCAGCGCAAACGAGCGGGCTGCCGTTCGGCGACCACCCCGCCCTCGGCGGAGACGGCGACCACGCCTACGTGCTCGATTGGTTCGAGCACGACACATCCGGCGACTACTGGTCGTCGATGGACGTGAGCCAATCGCTCAATCGCATCCTCGTACCCGCGCTGCACATCTCCGGTTGGTACGACACCTATCTCCGCGGCACGATCTCCGGCTTCGTTGCACTCTGCCACCAAGCCGGCAGCAGCGCGGCCTGCAAGAATCAGTATCTTGTCGCCGGACCATGGCAGCACCTTCCCTGGGGAGATCGCAGCGGCGCCGCGGACTTCGGTGCCGCCGCCCGGCTCGACACCGACGCGCTTCTGCTGCGCTGGTTCAATCACTGGCTGAAGGATTCAGGCGAATTCGACGGTGAGCCCCGCATTCGCCACTTCGTCCTGGGAGAAAACTCCTGGCGTCAGGCCGAAGCCTGGCCATCGCAGGCGGGCACGCCTTTCTTCCTGCACAGCGAGGGCCGGGCGAACTCGCGAAAGGGCAACGGCTCCCTCACCGCGACCCGACCCGCGACCACCGAACCCGCCGACATCTTTATTTATGACCCCGAGGTGCCGGTCCTTGCCCCCGGAGGACCCAGTTCCCTCCCCGGCCAATTCGACCAGTCACCGATCGAGTCGGGCAACAACGTTCTGGTCTACACGACGCCCCCGCTCGCTCGGCCGATCCGCGTCTTCGGCGCGCCGCGCATCTCGCTCTATGCCGCCACGTCTTCCGCCCACACCGACTTCACTGCCAAGTTAGTGCGCATGCGTCCCGACGAAGCTGCCGAGTTCCTGTGCATCGGCATTGCCCGATCCCGTTACCTCTTCGCCGAAAACTACGCGGCCAACAGCGTTCATCACTGGGAGTTCGATCTCGAACCCACCTCGTGCTATTTCGCGATCGGTGACTGCATCCGCCTCGAAATCGCCAGCAGTGCCTTCCCGCTATATGACCGCAACCCCGGCACGGCCACACCTTCTCACCGCGCCACTTCCTGGGACTGGCAGCGCTCGACGCAAATTGTGTATCACGACGGCGAACATCCCTCGGCGCTTTACCTGCCCGTAAGTGAGGACGCCGTATGACCCAGGAATTCATCGCGCCTCAGGTTGAATTCGCCGGCGTCACCAAGCGCTACCCCAACGGCGGCCTGGTGCTCGATGCGCTGGACCTGGCGATCGTCAAAGGCGAATTCGTCACCCTCATCGGCCCTTCCGGCTGCGGCAAATCGACGGTGCTGAAGCTCATTTCGGGTCTGACGCCGCCGACCGCCGGCACCATCCAGGTCGACGGCATGACGCCAAAGAACGCGCGCGAAACCGTCTCCTACATCTTTCAGGACGCCACGCTGCTCCCCTGGCGCACCGTGCGGCAGAACGTCGGATTGGGCCTCGAACTGGAAGGCGTGAACGGCACTCGCCGCGCGCAGAGAACGGCTTCCCTGCTCGAACTCGTCGGGCTCGGTCACGTCGCCGAAGCCTACCCGCGTGAACTCTCCGGCGGCATGAAGATGCGGGTCTCGATCGCGCGCGCTCTCGCCACCAGCCCCCGCCTCCTGCTCATGGACGAGCCTTTCGCCGCACTCGATGAGATGGCCCGCGACCGCCTCAACGAAGAATTGTTGCGCCTGCGCGCCGAACAGAAATGGACAGCCGTCTTCGTCACCCACTCTGTCGCCGAAGCGGTTTTCCTTTCCACCCGCATCATTGTTCTGGCGGCGCATCCCGGGCGCATCCACGCCATCATTCCTGTCAAGCTTCCCTTTCCGCGCTTGGCCACCCTGCGCGCCGCGCCCGAATTCGGCGCGTTGACGGCTCATATCTCGCGCACGCTGCGGGAGGCGATCCCCCAATGAAAGCCCGTCTCCTCCCGCTCGCCAACGCCCTCGCGGTCTTTCTCGCCATGCTCGTGTTATGGCAACTCGTTCTGTGGATCTTCCGCGTACCGTCCTACATGCTGCCTTCGCCGTGGGCCGTGGCTCGCGCCGTGGTCGCGCGCTTCCCCTCCCTGGTCAGTTCGCTCGCCATCACCGCTGGAGAAGCCGGCGGAGGCCTCCTCGCCAGCATCGTCGCCGGCGTCCTCATCGCCCTGGCGTTCGGTCAGTTCCGCTGGGTGCGGCGCATGCTCTATCCCTACACCATCCTGCTGCAGACCGTGCCCATCGTGGCGATCGCTCCGCTCATCCTGATGTGGGTCGGCGCCGGCGCGATCTCAGTCACCGTGATCGCCTTCATCATCTCCTTAGCCCCTGTGATTGCGAACACCACCCAAGGCCTTATCAGCGTGGAAGAGAACCTGGTGCATCTCTTCCTCGTGTACAACGCCTCCCCGGCGCAATTGCTGTTCAAGCTACGCCTGCCGCATGCGGTACCTTCGCTGTTCGTCGGGATTCGCATTGCCAGCGGCATCTCAGTCATCGGCGCCATCACCGGAGAACTCTACGCCGGCTCCAGCCGCGTCGGAGAGGGTGGCCTGGGCTATGCCATCCTCTATGCATCGTCTCAGCTCCAGACCGACTACCTCTTCGCCCTGGTGCTCGCCGCCACCATCCTGGGCTTCAGCTTCTTCTTTATTGTGATGTTTCTGGAGTGGTACTTCCTGCACCGCTGGCACGAATCCGCACGTGCACCGGAGGCTGAATGAACACCCAGCCCTTCCGAGGACGACAACCATGCTGCGCTTAGAAACCGACACCGGATGGTGGCTCATCACCCATCCCGACCACGCCCGGCTCGCCGGAGCCTTTGCCGAGCACTGGGGCAACGACCGTTTCCTGCCCCCCGAACCCCGCGGCCACGTTCTGAAAGGGATCGCCCGCCACGACGACGGCTGGACCGCCCGCGACGCTGCCCCGCAAATCACCCGCCAGGGCAAGCCCAGCGCGTTTTCCGTCGAACTGGTCGGCAAATACTCGGCGTTCGAAGAAATCGACCTGGCCGACTACCTCGCCGTGCGCGACCGCGCCGTTCGCCTCGTCGCCGCCGAAGATGCCTACGCCGCCGTGCTCATCTCCATGCACACCTATAGTCTGCTCACCGACCATGCCGACCGCTCAACCATCGCTCCCGATCAGTTGCCCCTGCTCGATGAATTTCTCCGCCAGCAGAAAGCGCTGCAGGAATCACTTGTGCAAGAGATCGCCGCGAATCCGCAATTCACCAAAGAACAAGCCAGCGAGTCCGCCATCCTCGACCACTTCCGCCTGCTGCAAGCCACCGACAATCTCTCCCTGCTCACCTGCGTCGACTTCCGCGCCTCCGCGCACCTGCTCCATCCCCTGCCCCTGCGCGACGGCGGCCACTCCCGCGTCCAGGTCCGCACCGTGGACTCGCGCCACTTCGCCCTCGATCCCTACCCCTTCGCCGAGCCCTCCCTGACCTTCCAGTTTCCGGCGCGCCATGTCGAAGGGAAGCTTTTCTCCACCGCCGCCGACTTACAGAAACAATTCAACGACACGCCCGTGGAGATTCTCTCCGTGACCGTAAGCGCAAACTGAGCGGCGACCCTCCCCACCAATTTCGGGACGGACAAAGAAAACGGCGGCCGAGTCGGCCGCCGCGCGAAACGCGCATCTTACCTGTAGCGCGCATCTTACCTGTCGGGAACTCGCAAATAGCCCCGCTTACTAAGTCTGTCGTCCCGAGCGTAGTGATGCGGCACCCGAACGCAGTCGAGGGACCTTGTGTTTCGCTCGCAACTCCGCCACCCGCTCGAAAGCGCCTCCGAGCCCCGGCGCTTCGTTTTCAACTCGCGCTACCTAGAACGTCAGGCTCAGCGACATCTGAATCTGCCGCGGACTCCCAATGGTCTTGTTAGTTACACCCAACCCACTAAGGCTGGGACAGACGTACAGGGAACCCGAGAAACTGTTGTTGCACTTGCTCGTACTTGACGACAGGGTCGCAGGCAAACCGACGTTCGGAAAGCCATTGAAGCTGATGTTTTGGCTCACATCGTCGATCGGGATGTCGAAGCTCGCAGTATTGGTCAGATTGAAGACATCAAAACTAAACTTCAGGGAAGAACGCTCGGTAATCTGTGTTGTCTTTACGAACGAGATATCCGCCCGCCTCTGCCAGGACTGCCGAAAAATGTTGCGCTGCCCATGGTCAATGAAGTTCGTCTCGTATGGATCGTTGGAAGGAATCGCGCCGTTCAAGTCGCCCGGATTTAGCAGAGGCAGGCCGAAACAGCTCGCCTTGAGAGCCGGTGTGCTTCCCGCACCCGTCGCTCCCGTGAGAGCCTGCTGCGGCGAACAACCATCCAGTGGAACGACCGGATTCGTGATGCCATCATTCACGCCATAGAAGACGCTGCCCACGGCGCCGGTATAGTCGATGACACTGTACGGCTGCCCACTCTGGATGACAGTGAGACCCGAAATCGCCCATCCATTGGCTACCCTGCTCATGAATGACGAGCCCCCAAAGAACTTCGGGAGTTGGTAAACGTATGTGAAGTTGAACACATGTTTGCGATCGAAGTCAGACAAGCCGTAACCCGACCGTAGATCGGTCGGATTGTTGCCGTTGTAGAAGAGGCCCATCGCGCTTTGCTCATCGGTTGCGTGTGAATAGGTATAAGACACGCCGACTTGCAGACCGTGACTCATGCGCTTTTCAACATGGGCTTGGAGCGCGTGGTAGGCGGAGATGCCCGCCGCGGTGTAGGACTCCGATTCCGCCGAGTAACCGATATAGGGAACGCGAAGATCCACATTCCCACCTTCAAATGTGAGCTGGTACGGATTCCCATTGGGAAGCGGAATCCCCGTGAAGCTGTTGGGAGCGGTCACGATCGAGTAGCCGTAGGTGTAATCCTGCTCAATAGGGGTGCCTTTCCAAAGAGGATTGCTGGGCGAGGCAATCCGCGCCTGGTTGAAGGGCACGGGAACAACCGCATGCCGCCCAAGATTGCCTACGTACCCGATGTCGATCGCCAGATCGTTGCGCGGCTGCCACTGGATATCCAATGTCTGATTCATCGAATACGGCAGCTTGTTTGCTCGGTTGTAGTCGCCGAAGGAAAACAGCGGAATCCCGCCCATGATGTCGTTCGCGTTAGGCAAAAACAGATCTTTGGGATTTCCCGACGGACCTGCCCCGAGCGTCGGTCCCCACGGGTTTGAGAAATCGTCGCCCACATCTTTGCAGTTCGTGTACCCGTAAGGGCTGCATGACTGCGAATTCACCCAGGGCGGTGACTGGTTCACACCAAATGGTCCGCCCGCAATCACGCCCGAGGCAAAACCCGGAGAGAGATAGGTAAATAGCTCGCCGCGATCGTAGTACAGTCCCCACCCCGCCCGAACCACTACTTTGTCATTGAACATCTTCGGGCTCCACGCCAAGCCAACCCGCGGCGCAATTCCCCACTGGCGACCAGTTAAGGTCGAATCGCTTACGCCCTTGGTAGGAAAGTCCGGGTTGTTCCCTGCGACGATGAAGCCATTGGAATTGATCTTGTCTGCAACCGGGTCGTAGCTGTATTGCGACGGATCAAAGTTGAAGATCCGTCCGTTCTTTTCCTTTAGGCCTCCGTGATAGTCGAACCGAAGCCCAGCGCTGAAGCTGAGGTTGGGGCGAATCTGGAACTTGTCTTGCACATACCAGCCCGTTTCGTTGGAGCGGTAGTAGCGATCGGCATCTCCTTGCAGAAAGGTCGTGGTAATGAATCCATTTGCCGTGTAGCTGATAGGGTTTCCCACAAGGAACTCGCCAAAGTCGACGAAGCCGATCATCCCGGTGTTCGGGCGTCGGTCGCGCGCGTTGAGCTGGGTATAAGAATAGCTGCCGCCGAACTGAATGGTGTGCTTGCCATGGGTCCACGTGGCATTCACGGAAGGCATCCACCGGTTCTGAAAAACACCCGTAAACGCGCCCTGTGACGCTCCCGTCGACCCGATGTTCGCACCGGCGTTGAATACGAAGTTCGTATTCCCCGGTCCGTTGTTCCCAAAATTGTCGTCAATGGTAATGCCGGGAAAAACGGAAGAACCAAATGCATTGATGCCGATCGAGGAGGGAGTGAAGGGCTGGCCGAGGGTGCTGTAAATCTTTTCGCGGATGAAGCCGAACACTTCCGCCACGCTGAGATTCGAAGTGATGGATTGCGTATTGGTAATGCTGGCGACCTGGCTCCCAGCATCCAGCTTTTGCGTGAACCCCTCGAAGGAGGAGAACCCGAAGGGCGCGGTCGTGGGATCGTGCTGGTAGTAGTACTTCAGCGCCAGCGTATCCTTGGGACTCGCCTGATAGTCCAGGTTCGTCACCGCCCGGTCGGCAATGAAGTATGCCGGTTGCGTTAGGAAGACATTCTCAGGAAAGTTGATGGTCGGCGTGAAGTTCGGATTCGCTGACGGGATCATATACTGGCCGTTCGGCAGTTTGTACTGCAGCATGGTCAGCGCAACCGAGTTCACGTCTGCGTTCGTGATGCAAGGCGGAGGATTGGGATTGCTTGCACTAGGCGGCTGCCCGCACCCCGGCCGGAAATCCTGGTTAGCAACGGCCACCAATGTTGCCGGGTCGCGCTTGTCTGTAAGTCCGAACGGGACTGCTGTTCGCGACGTTCCAATCTCCAGGTCGGACACGTGAGTGTGCTCGTAGCTGACAAAGCCAAAGAGTTTGTCTTTGATGAGCGCCCCGCCCAGCGCACCGCCCGCGGTGTAGCGGTGCAGCTGAGGCACTTTTTCCTTGTCCGGGATATTTGGATCCTGCTTGTAGAAATACGGCGCCGCGTTGAGCCAGTCCGTCCCACGGTGAACATACCCGCTGCCGTGAAGGGTATTAGTCCCAGAAGAGGTACTCATGTCGATGTGAGCACCGCTGGTCGAACCCTGCTGCGCATCATACATAGAGGTGTTCACACGAAACTCTTCCACTGTCTCCGGCGCGGGCGTCGGTAATGCCTGCCCAATCGCCAGATAAGGCGACGCTGAACTCTGCAGCACTTCGGCGGTTGTGCTGGACGCGCCCGCGATGCCCGTATTGTTCACGATGCGGGCTGAAGCCACACTGCTCGTGCTCTTGCCGTTGAATAAGTTGCTGGCATCGACACCGTTCAGTTGAAACGTGTTACTCGTGTCGCGCTGTCCGTTGGCCCAAATGGGCTGATTTCCGAGGCCGGCGTTCGCGCCGGTCCCGTTTGACAATTCCGCATTCACTCCCGGCGACAGGATCGCAAGCCCAGTGAAGCTTCCCGTCGGCAGTGGAACGTTGTCAATCTGCTCTTTCTCCAGGATGTACCCGTTCGTCGTATCCACCGCGTTCATCAGCGGCGCCGCAGCGACCTCGACGATGGATGAGACCTGTCCGACCGGCATCGTGACGTTCAACGTGCCGGTGCGATCCGCCTGCACCTGGACCGACGGAATCTTCTGCGTCTGGAATCCCTCGTGGGTAAACATCAGCGTGTAGGTGCCAATAGGCAGATTGACGAAATCGTAGCTGCCGGTCGCGCTCGTCTTCTGCGTGCGCGTCAGTCCGGTTTGGTCCCCCACCACGGTCACTGCCGTCTCCGGCAGCACGCTGCCCGTCTTGTCCGTAACCGTGCCCGTGATACCGCCCAGCGTCTGTTGTGCGTGAGCACCGGGCACAAAGGTGAGTGGAACTACCAACGAAATCACGAGGAGTACTACGACGCTAATAATTCTCTTCAACATGTCAGTTGTGAACCTCGCAGCTTCAGGAGATACACTTCTCCGGCAACTCGATCAATGAAACTAGACTTGCTGGTCTGTGAACTCGTGGCAGAGACGATTCGCTGGCTTGCTCCGCCCCCCCCCTACAGCGAAAACAGGTTGTCGTGTAATCTACGCTAACTCTTGCCCAAACGATAGCCGGAGCTGCAGTGAAATTTTTTTTGCCCCCGATCAGTAATTTTTATCCCTTGCACAATAATTCAAACCCTCGATAAGTCTCGGTGGATGTTTGCGTTATCGCCAACAGGGCTTGTCGGCGGAAGCGACCCCCGCGGCCGCAAAGAGGGGCCCCTGACCCTCCGAATGTCGCAAATTCTGTGCAAATCAGGTGGTGAGGAACCAGCAACGCCGCAAACGGCGCACGTTTCGGCACAGCGAGAGGTAGGTCGATCCCGAAAGCCTAGAAGAATTTCCTGGTCGGCAGCACGCGCTTCGGCACCGCGGCGCTCACCGTAAACATCGGCTCGTTCACCACCTGGCTAAGCCGCAAGTTCATCGCGACGCTGCACAGCAGGTACGCGTGGACGTCGTTGAAGCCCCAGAGTGCCACCAGCAGATCGATCATGCGTGAAGTTGCCGCGTGCGCGGCAGCGCCTGCGTCGGTCGCCGATTCGACCACAATCCACTCTTCCCCGGCCGGCTCCCGCGACGACCCCGCTTCGACCAGCGGTCCCGGCAGAGCCCGTTGCTTGTGCAAGTGGAATCCGAGCGTCACGTCCGCCGGGCACTCGATCCCGTTGATGCAGACCTCGCCGTCCCCCTGCGCCGCGTGCGCGTCGCCCGCCGAGAACAGCGCGCCCCGGTTCAGCACCGGCAGATACAGCGTCGCCCCGCCGCACAACTCGCGCACATCCATGTTGCCGCCGAAAATTCCCGGCGGCCGGGTGCGGAACTCGCCGTCCTCGGCAGGCGCGACTCCCATCACTCCACAGAAGGGCCGCAGAGGCACGCGCGCGGGCGCAAGCGACTCGCTCACGGTGCCTTCCAGTTGCCAGTGAAACAGGTACGGCCGCGAGAATCGTTCCTTCAGGAACCCCAGCCCCTCGACGACGCTCGACCAGCCCCACCCCTGGTGCACAACCTCAACCACGTCGACCTGCAGAACATCTCCTGGCTCCGCGCCCTCAACGAAAATCGGCCCCGTGAGGGCGTGAATGCGTCCCCGGTCAATTCTCAAATATTCCTCGACCCTCATCCCCGGCCGCACCTGTGCGCCGCTGGAATCAACACACTCCATGTGCACCCGGTCGCCGGGCGCAACCCGCAACCGCGGCTCAAGCGCGCGATTCCACCGGGAATGTGTCGGGTTCGCCGAGAGACGGTGTTCCGCCATCGCTACACCTCGACTGCGATCTGCAGTTCGACAAGCGCATTTCGCGGCAGCGCCGATACTCCAATCGCCGCCCGCACATGCCGTCCCGCGTCGCCGAACACTTCGACGAACAAGTCAGACGCTCCGTTGATGACCCTTGGCGTATCCGTAAACCCCGCGACCGCGTTGACGTACCCATTCACGCTGACGATGTTCTGGATCGCATCGAGCGAACCGAGATGCCGCTGCAGCACGGCCAACTGCGTCAGCGCGCAGGCCCGCGCCGCGACATAGCCTTCCTCGATGGTCCGGTCGAGGCCCACCGTTCCGGTGATCACGCCCTCCGCTCCAGTCGAGATAACGCCCGCCAGGTACACCACGTGACCCACGGTTCTAGCCGCGAGATAGTTGCCGCCGGGCGCAGGCAAGTCCGGCAGCACGATGCCAAGTTCTCGAAGCCGCGCTTCCCTTCTTGTCGTCATTCGACGCCCGTCGCCTCCGCTCTCACAAAATTGGGAGTCACTCTAGCATGGCGGGACGATCCGCAAGATTTCCTGCTTGTCGCAGCACGTCGCGCGCTACCATGTGCCATGCGAGGACCGCTCCCTATCGTCATATTGACGGCTAGCGCTCTCGTTACCAGTGTTGTTCTTGATGGCGCCACCGGAGCGATTGCGCAGGCCAAATCAGCAGCGCATCCCGACTCGGCAACGGCGTTGCACGATCATCGGCTGTCTCCTTCCGACCTCGAAATCGGTGGAGACCTCGCCGGCCTGCCACCGCGCACCACGCGCTACGTCACCTACGACAGTCTGCTCACGCTCCCGCAAGTCAGCTACACCGTCAAGGACGACAACAACTTCACCGGCCCGACCGAGGTCAGCGGAGTGCCGCTGGAAAAACTCGGCGCACTTCTCGGCGCCTCGCCAGCATCCGATTTCGTTGTAGCGATCTGCGATGACAAGTACCGCACGAACTATCCACCCGCATATCTCAGCGCGCATCATCCGCTGCTCGTGCTCAAAATCAACGGCCAGCCTCCCGAGCGCTGGCCGAAAGATGCCGAAGGCCACGGTCAGGACATGGGCCCCTACATGATTTCCCATCCCAGCTTCAGGCCGAGCTTCAAAATCCTCGCTCACGAAGACGAGCCGCAAATCCCCTGGGGAGTCGTGCGACTCGAGTTCCGCAGCGAAAAGACCGTCTTCGGCGCCATCGCCCCGCCCGGGAAAACTGCTTCCAACCCCGCCGTCCAGAACGGATACCGCATTGCCCAACAGAACTGTTTCCGTTGCCACAACCAGGGAACAGAGGGCGGCCAGAAAGCTGGCCATCCCTGGCTGGTGCTCTCGGCGTGGGCCAGCGCCTCGCCCGAATATTTTTCCGCCTACGTGCGCAATCCGCAGTCCAAGAACTCGCACGCCGAAATGCCCGGCAATCTCCGCTACGACGACGCCACCCTCCAGGCCCTCACGGCCTACTTCCGCACTTTCACTTTCCGGGAGAATCCATGACCCTGCGCCTCGCAAAGCTGCTGCTGGTTCTCGCCGTCGCTCTGTTCTACACCTTCGTGGTCTTCAACAACCTCAGCGACTACGACTCCAACTACCAGTTCGTGCGCCACGTCCTGATGATGGACTCGACCCTCCCCGCCAACCACGGCATGTGGCGCGCCCTGAATTTTCCCGCGATGCACACCGCGTTCTACCTTTCCATCATCACCTGGGAATCCCTGACCATGTTGCTCTCGTGGTGGGGCGGGTGGAAGCTGGCGCGCGCGATCTCAGCGCCTCCCGCGGAATTTTATCGAGCCAAGCGTGTCGCCATCGCCGCGCTCACCCTGGCTTTGCTCATGTGGCTGGTCGCGTTCTTGAGTGTCGGCGGCGAATGGTTCCTGATGTGGCAATCGAAGACCTGGAACGGTCAGGCAGCCGCGTTCCGCATGTTTACCGTGATCGGCATCGTGCTGCTGCTGGTCGTGCAGCCCGACCATGCCGAACAGCCGTAGGAGGCACCCGAGAACCGGCGTTCTCTCTAGCGTCCTTAGCGGTCTTTCTTAGCGACTTTAGCGGTCTTTCTTAGCGACTTTAGCGGTCAAAACCCTTGCGTCACTCGCCAGCGACCGCTAGCACGGTTGTTCCAGCGTCGGCCCTCGAAATCGCCCGTGCCAGAATGCGATACTATTTCTCCACCTCGCCGGACTCACTCATCCGGCAGAGCGAACCAGCTATGAAACTCGATCAGCCTGTCCTGAAGTCTCTGCCCAAGGTCCTACTCCACGAGCACCTCGACGGCGTCCTGCGGCCGCAAACCGTCATCGAGTTAGCGAACGACGCAAAGTACTCCGGACTCCCCACCAAAGATCCCGCCGCCCTCGCGCAATGGTTCCACCAGGGCGCCAACCAGGGCAGCCTCGCAAAGTATCTCGAAGGTTTCGCGCACACCATCGCCGTTATGCAGACCGCCGAGGCCCTCGAGCGCGTCGCCTATGAACAGGCCGAGGACCTCAGCAGAGACGGCAACGTCTACTTCGAAACCCGCTTCGCCCCCGTCTTCCACAGCGAGAAGGGACTCACCCATCAGCAGGTCGTCGCCGCCGTGCTCAAGGGCTTGTCACGCGGGCAGAAAGACTTTGGCATCCGCTCCGGACTGATCATCTGCGCCATGCGCAACATGAACGTCTCGCTCGAAATGGCCGAACTCGCCGTCGATTTTCGGGAGCGGGGCGTGGTCGGCTTCGACCTCGCCGGCGAAGAAGGCGGCTATCCTCCCAAGAAGCACGTCGACGCCTTCCACTACATCCAGCGCGAGAATTTCAACATCACCATTCACGCCGGCGAAGGCTACGGCAAGGAATCCATCTGGCAAGCCATTCAATACTGCGGCGCGCACCGCATCGGCCACGGCACCCGCCTCATCGACGACATCGCCGTCGCCGACGGCAAAGTGGTCAAGCTCGGCGACCTCGCCCAGTACGTTCTCGACAAACGCATCCCGCTCGAGATCTGCCTCATCAGCAACGTCCACACCGGCGCCGCGCCCAGCCTAGCCCAGCACCCGTTCAAGATCCTCTACCAGGAAAAATTTCGCGTCACTCTCAACACCGACAACCGTCTGATGAGCGACACCAGCATGACCCGTGAATTCAAAGCCGCCGGCGAAGCCTTCGGCCTCACTCTCGAGGACTTCGAAAAGATCACCATCAACGCCATGAAGAGCGCCTTCCTTCCCTACGACCAGCGCATCAATTTCATCTACCAAGTCATCAAGCCCGGATACGCCCGCGTGCGTCAATCGCTGTCTTCACAGTCCTGACGCGAGCGCGCTCCGACAACTCGGAAGCCCGTAAAAACCCGCCCCCGGTCTGCTATATTGGCCACTCTTGGAGGTGCTTCCATGCCCCGAACTGTTCGCTGCGGACTCATCCAGGCCAGCAACGCCCTCGACAGCGGCCACTCCCTGCCCGCCATCAAGAAAGCCATGATCAACAAGCACCTCAAAATGATCGAGCAGGCCGCCAAAAAAAAAGTGCAGATCCTCTGCCTGCAGGAACTCTTCTACGGCCCCTACTTCTGCGCCGAACAGAACATTCGCTGGTACGAACTCACCGAGCGCGTCCCCGACGGCCCCACCACCAAGCTCATGCAGAAAATCGCCGCCAAGCACCGCATGGTGATCGTCGTCCCCGTCTACGAAGAGCAGATGCCCGGCCTCTACTTCAACACCGCCGCGGTCATCGACGCCGACGGCAAATACCTCGGCAAGTACCGCAAGCACCACATCCCGCACGTGCACCCGGGATTTTGGGAAAAGTTCTACTTCACCCCCGGCGACCTCGGCTACTCCGTCTTCCCGACCAAGTACGCGCGTGTCGGCGTCTACATCTGCTATGACCGCCACTTCCCCGAAGGCGCGCGCATTCTCGGACTCAACGGCGCCGAAATCGTTTTCAATCCCTCCGCCACCGTCGCCGGACTTTCCGAATACCTGTGGGAACTGGAGCAACCCGCGCACGCCGTCGCGAACGGCTATTTCGTCGGCGCCATCAACCGTGTGGGAAAAGAAAAGCCATGGAGCATCGGTGAGTTTTACGGCAAGAGCTACTTCTGCAATCCGCGCGGCAAGATCATCGCCCAGGCCAGCCGCGACAAAGACGAGTTAGTGGTCGCCGAACTCGATCTCGACATGATCGAAGAAGTGAGGCGAACCTGGCAGTTTTTTCGCGACCGCCGTCCGGAAACCTACGGCCCGCTGACCGCCCAGACGGGACAATCGGCAGCGGCCGATTGAGATTGCGAGAGAATGCTAGACGATTCGTACAGGTTTTGTTGGACCCTCGCTGAGTTTATGTCTTGCCCTGAGGGGCGAAATGGTTTTCCTGAGACCTGACACTCGAGACCTTAACGCATGAATCTTTCCCGCATCGAATCCTCCCCGCTCTACAACCCCGACCTAGCCCCCACCACCGCCGCCCAGCGCCACTGGGGCACCTACAACTTCGCCGCGCTCTGGATATCGATGTCGGTCAATATCCTTACCTACATGCTGGCCGCCAGTCTCATCCAGGGAGGCATGAACTGGAAGCAGGCAGTCGCGACGGTGTTTCTCGGCAACACCATCGTCCTGATCCCGATGCTGCTCAACTCGCACCCCGGCGCTCGCTACGGCGTTCCTTTTCCCGTCCTAGCCCGTGCGTCGTTCGGCGTGCGCGGCGCCAACGTAGCCGCAATCTTGCGCGCACTGGTCGCCTGCGGATGGTTCGGCATCCAGACCTGGATCGGCGGCGAAGCCATCAGCACTCTCATAGCAACCCTCGCTCCCGGATGGGCGGATTTCCCGCACAGCACCGCGATCTGCTTCCTCGCCTTCTGGTTCATCAACCTCGCCGTCATCCTTAAAGGCATCGAATACATCCGCTTCCTGCAAGGCATCAGCGCACCGGTTCTGTTGGCGGTCGGGTTGCTCTTGCTCGGATGGGCCTATCGCGCCGCCGGTGGATTCGGCCCCATGCTCTCGGCCCGGTCGCGCTTCGCCAGCTTCGCCGACTTCCTCAAGTTCATGGTTCCCGCCCTCAACGCCACCGTGGGCTTCTGGGCGACGGTCTCGCTGAACATCCCCGACTTCACCCGCTTCGCCCGCAGCCAGCGCGAACAAGCGATCGGTCAGGCGCTCGGCCTGCCCACCACCATGACGCTCTACTCCCTGATCGGAATCCTCGTCACCTCCGCCACGGTGGTCATCTACGGCACCGCCATCTGGGACCCGGTCCAGTTGCTCAGCCGCTTTCACTCGCCCGTGGCAGTCGTAATCTCGCTGGTCGCCATTCTGCTCGCAACTCTGAACGTTAATATCGGCGCGAACGTAGTCTCTCCCGCCAACGATTTCTCGAACCTGTGGCCACGCAAGATCAGTTTCCGCGTCGGCGGCGTGATCACCTGCTTCATGGGAATCGCGCTGATGCCATGGAAACTGCTGGGCAGCTACAAAACCTTCATCCTGGGATGGTTGGGCGGCTACGCCGCGTTCTTAGGCCCAGTGGCGGGCATCATGATCTGCGACTACTTCGTGGTCCGCCGTCGAATTCTCCGGCTCGACGACCTGTACCTGTGTGACGGCGCCTACGAATATTCCGCCGGATTCAACTGGAGCGCGCTGGCCGCATTGGCGTTAGGCTCAGGCACAGCTCTGGTGGGATTGGTGGTTCCCTTGCTTCGCGCGCTGTACGACTACTCCTGGTTCGTGGGATTCGCGGTATCGTTCGTGGCGTACTATGCGTTCATGAAAACGCAGCCAGCAGCCGACCTAGCGGAGTCAACCTGATCTGTCATCCTGAGCGCAGTGCGGCGCCAGCCGAACGCAGTCGAAGGACCCCATGTCTGCGTGCGAGACCCGCGGCTCCGATGATCTCTCTACCACTCTACGTTTTCGCCCCCTGAAACGCCGGCAACACATCCTTCTTATACTTCTCCAGCGTCCCCTCCTCATCGCCCGACATCAGGTACACGTTAAACTGCGTCACCCCGACGCTGGCCAGTTTGCGCAGCTTCTCGCGATGCGCCGCCGCCGGCCCGATCAAACAAAACCGGTCCACCACTTCATCCGACACGAACTTGGAGTTGCTGCTGTCGACTTCGCAATGCTGCTGGTAGTCGTATCCGCCGCGATTTTGCACGTACGACGTCAACGCCGCCGGCAACTCCTCCGGCTTGTACTTCGAGATCAAATCCATAACATGGTTCGAAACCAGTGCCGGGAACCAGCGTACATGCGACTGCGCCTCTTTCCGATCGTCAGAAACCCACACCGCCGTCGCCGCCATCACTTCTATTTTCTTAAAATCCCGCCCCGCCGCCTCCGCGCCTTTCTTCACGAAGCCGAGGCACCACTCGATCAGGTCCGGATCGGCGAACTGCAGAATCACGCCGTCCCCGATTCTCCCCGCCAGATCCAGCACCTTCGGCCCGTATCCCGCAATCCACACCCGCGGCGATCCCGGGGCCCACGAAATCCGTGTCGGACGCCCTTCATACTCGATCTCGCGTCCCGCCGTCAGCTCGCGAAACACTTTCACCGATTCTTCCAGATGTGCCGAGGTCACCGGCTTCTTCCCCATCACGCGCCGCGAACTGTCTCCGCGCCCAATGCCCAACTCCATCCGCCCACTCGAAATCAGGTTCAGCGTGGCAAACAGGCTCGCAGTCACCGTGATATCGCGCACCGCCGGATTCGTGACGCACGTCCCCAGCCGCATGTTCTTCGTATTCGTCGCCATCAATGTCAGCATCGGATATGGCTCCAGCCACAGAATGTGCGAATCGAAGATCCATCCATATTGAAATCCAGCGGCTTCGGCCTGGCGCGTCAGCGCCACAATCCGCTCCACCGTCATGTCAGGCTTGATCGTAATCCCAAACTGCATTGCTGCTCCTACCGCGCTATTTTGCTTGCTGGCTTCCTAGTGGGCGGTTTCTTTGCGTCCTTCGCGGCCTTTTCTTAGCGACCTTTGCGGCTAAAAGCTTTCCTCCGTGTAAAAGCTTTTCTCCACAACCAGTGATGAAGCATAGCTTCGAAGGTGGGGCAGTTTAGCATAAAATGCCAGTTCCGCCGCGAAAGGGAAGACACCCATGGGCTTCGACACCATCATCACGAACGGCCGCGTGGTCACCGCGACTGATACTTACAGAGCCGACGTCGCCATCACCAACGGCAAGGTCGTGGCCGTCGGACAAACCCTGCCGCGCGACGAGGCCAGCCGCATCATCGACGCCGCGGGAAGGTACGTTCTCCCCGGCGGCATCGACGTCCACACTCATCTCGACATGCCCTTCGGCGGCACCACCAGTGCCGACGATTTCGAAACCGGCACCCGCGCCGCCGCCTTCGGCGGGACCACAACGCTCATCGACTTCGCTATCCAATACAAGGGCCAGACCCTGCGCACCGCATTCGACTCCTGGATGCAGAAAGCCTCGGGCAAGGCCGTCACCGAC
>Ga0210408_10000906_pt1 | contig 32924 bp, 48 predicted proteins | sample IncBWH4MmetaG_FD_155471 | JGI IMG/M metagenome (GOLD analysis project Ga0210408, IMG submission 155471) | Forest soil microbial communities from Barre Woods Harvard Forest LTER site, Petersham, Massachusetts, United States - Inc-BW-H-4-M | ecosystem: Environmental > Terrestrial > Soil >... | reverse complement strand
GCTATGGCGATGGCTATGGCGATGGCTCTGGCGATGGCTCTGGCTCTGGCTATGGCTCTGGCTATGGCTATGGCTATGGCGATGGCTATGGCTATGGCTATGGCTATGGCTATGGCTATGGCAATGGCTATGGCTATGGCTATGGCTATGGCGATGGCTATGGCTATGGCGATGGCTATGGCTATGGCGATGGCTATGGCTATGGCGATGGCTATGGCGATGGCTATGGCTATGGCGATGGCTATGGCTATGGCTATAAACGATTACCTGAATTATTAAATGCCTAGTCTTAACCTGTAACGAAAGGAATGTATGAGAATACTTCTAGTTTTGATACTACTCACAGGAACCTGCTGGGCTAAAGATAGTTCAGACAAACCTTTCTTCACTGATAATTCACCATTTGTTTCTGATCCGACTTGCGTAAATCCTCAGTATATAGAATTTGAATCAGGATGTATTAACGATACAAAAACAAAAATAGCAGTAGGCACAGTTATTGAAAAAGATGAAATAAAAACACTACAAGATAAAGTTGATAAAATAGCAGCTATGGAACTCTGGAACCACAATGCTATAGTTTTGATATGTAAAAAGATAGGGTGCGGGGAATGAGCGACTTCGGTATCCTTTTAGTGATGCTTTTCTGTTTAATCTACCTTATCAAGTATTGGAGGGTTTAATGAATTGCGAACACGATTATCCTGAACACGCTTGCCTGAAATGTCATATCAAAAGAGACAGAATAGAAAGCATTGATGTGGCGCTTAAACAGTTAAATAATGAATACTTTTTCTCAAAAACAGAAAATGTCACGTTTGACTCATTAAGAAAAATACTAACATCTATTAAGGATCATAAAACATGTCTATGAATGCGATAAGCAAAAAACTTTGGCATTATTGGTGGGCACTAATAGGGCTAGGAGTTTTAATCTGCGCTGTAGGGATTACAAGGCAATATGCAGAGGATGATCTAAGGCAAAGGATTGAGAAATTAGAAGAAAAACAAGATAATTTATTGCAACAAAATAAATTTTTCATTACAGATACAAATATAATGCCAAGTTGCCTGAAAGGTCAACCATCTAAATGAAAACCCTCTACATCATAGGCATATTAACTTTTGGTTTATTCTGTTGGTGGGTTGGTTATCACGAAGGTAAATGTGATGTCGGATGGATCAATGAACTTTCAGAGGAATAGAACTCGCCTCAAAGCTAGATCCTACATTCGTCAATTCTTCTATCTCCTGCAAAGCTTCCTTGTAATTCGCATGAAAGTCTATCGTGAACATTTCTATCCGGCCTGTAACAATATGAAGATTATCTTCACCTAACCGTGACTTGAAATAGTCCTTACCACTATCCCAATCCGCTAGAAAAGTATTCATAGCGTTTAATGATGCCTTGAGATCTAATAAATTTTCTTGTTTCTTTGTTTGGTTATAGATGTGCATATTTCCTGTGATATGGATAAGCAGAGCGCTAAACACATGTGTGACTTGCCCATCCCAATGTTCTTTAGGGATCACACGAAATAAATTAAACATATGAACCTCAGCGCTATTTTGAATATCATCAATATAACGGTTAAGATTCAGCTCAGATTGCTCGTTCATCTTAACCTCCATAGCTTTGTCAATTGTAGGAAAGAATTGAACGCCTGCTAAGGCTTGGGTGAGAAAAAGGATCGATACACCGGCACTTTGTAGTATTTGACGCCACATAGCTTGAAGTATATTTTCCATAACATTATCATGCTTGAATACCCTCATCAGCCTCATATTGTCCGTAAAGAGCAAAAGTCTTAGGATTCATAACCATATAGTCATGTAGATCTTGCGGGTTAATCTCATTAGGAATGGCATCTATTGTTGCTTGATCAGCGGTTGGTAATAGATTAGCTATCGTTTTTAAACAATTAGTAACATCCACAGAGCAGTATTCAAGCCCAGGAGTATGTATTTTAGGCATTCCAACAGCTTGGCCTAGTATCCCTACGAAATCGTAGACTTTGTGCCACCATGGGGCAGCTAGACGCCTAGAAACGTAATCCTGGACAGCTTTCTCAATATTTGCAGTTGTATTAACCAAAGAAAAGAACTCTAACCTAGAGCCTTTCTTCATATACACAGCTATTGGAACCTCCGCATATGTCCAGGCTTGGGCAGCAAACTTATCTTGGTTAGCCAGCAACATTGCATGGTTCCATGTGCCTTTGGTGCGCCAGGTAATCAGGAAGGCTATAAAGTCTGTGGCGCTGTCACTAAATACAAACAATGGTAGGCTTGATTGTGGAATGGTTTGCGGATCAGTGATTTGCATTATAGCCTCACTTCTTAGGAGGAATATAAGTGACTACTCCTCCATCAACGGTTTGGATGGTGTTTTCCTTTGGTGTAGACTTAATATAATCACTTACAGCCTGCTGTATAGGAGTGAAATTTTCATCCTTACAATTTCCAATACAGGCAAAATAACAACCCTCCGCATTGCCACCAGCCGTTCCAAAAGTGTAAGGGACTGTGTTCTTAGTGCTTGTTACCTGCCCGCAACCACCTTTATATAGTGTGCTTGTGCAACCAGATAGACAGACAGCTAATAAAAGGATTAAAATTCTCATGGCTTTACCTCCAAAGGTGGTTTAGGAGCCTCAGGTATGATAGTATTCTTCTGCTGATTAAAAAAGAACGTGAGAATGACCATCCAGCCTGACCATATTTGATCTGGAACGGCATACTTGCAGATAATCAAAGCAAATACCCCTATAGACACAATAACAGCCAGGAAGTCCTGGATTGTGATGTTCTTGAAGTTGTTGTTCATTATGCCTCCTATTTAACTAAATCCTGAGTTGCATGGATGCCATTAGAACCAACTGAAACGTTAAACTTTAATAGCACACAAACAACAATAATCAACATTACAGCTAAGATTGTCCAGCACCATTTTGGTATGTTTTGCATATTATGATCCTTTCTCTTTACGATTAATAAAACCATCTATAAACTTTGCAAAAGGCCCTATCATTGACTGTACGCGCTCACGCCATATAAGAGAAGCCACAATAATAAACCCTATGGTTGCAAAGACTAACATTGGTACTGCCCCAAACTGATGAAGTAAATAGAATACACATCTTTCAGCGAATGTATGTTGATGTATTATATGTTGGTCAGATGACTGAACCATAGTCTTCCTTCATCTTTTGTAAATAGCTAAGTAACTCCTTGCTGTCAAAGCTCTTCTTGAATATTGGCACGTTCAGATCATCAGCTCTCTTGGAATTAAAATAAGAAGCTGAGCCTGTAAGGATAATAATGTGGGCATCTGGACAAATCTCTCTGATAAGTTCAATAGTGCGGTAGCCATTATGCTTAGGTAAGTTCAAGTCTGTGATAATCAAGTCATACGCAGCAGCACTAATATTGACCAAAGCCTCATCGCAACTATGAACCTGTTCAAGTTCAACATTAGGAAACACGCCCTCTATAGCATGAGCGGTGATAAGCGATTCATTTGGTTCATCGTCAATCAACAGGACTTTCATTAAGTCTTCCTCAATATCACCATAATGATGATCGTCACAATACAGCCCACAACTGTTACTATGATACCAGTCCATGTTAAATAGTCCCTCATTTTTTGGTCAATGGTTTGATTAGCCTCCGATATAACGTCTGCTTTTATTTTTTCAGCATTAATTTTAATCTCTGACATCTTATTGTCTTGCAAAGAGGTTTTGCTGTCCACATCCGTTTGTAAGCAACCAATGACACGAAAGGCTTCTCTGAGATCAGTATCCCTTCGCTTGTTTTCTGTCTCAATGACGATTAGGCGTTTTTCAATATCTTCCATCGAGATCTCCAGGGCTATAATGGCTATCTAACGGAGGCGTATACACGCCTTCTTTGAATACTCTATAAATCTTAGAACCTTTCTTACCTTCCCAATAGATTATGCCGCCATGGTACTCTTCATACTCTACGGCATCCTTATATCTTGCGATATCGGTATCGCCCTTCGCTAAGTAGACTAAGCCTTCCATAGACTCTCTAACCTCCACATGGGGTATTTGGTTGTGTACCTCTATTGTTGTGCCAGCGTCCATTTTATTGAATATCCACTGGTGCTGTTTTAGTTAATGACTTCTGATAAGCGACTACCTGATCGTTAATAAATTGGATAATCACTTGTTTAGCTTCATCCGATGTACAATTCTGTAAACTGCCTGTACTAGTGCATAAAGAATCAATTACTAAATTAACATCAGCGTTAGGTATCTCAACGCTAAAGGTGGTTGTTGTTGGTGTAGAAGGTTGAACCTGCGTTACGTCTGACCAATTTGAACCCGTATCCTGTGCAAATACTGATGTACTAAATAATAATAAAAATAGTAACCACATATTAATTTCCTCCCATACAGACATACGTTAGATTATCGCTGTCTAAATTTGTTAATGCCGTAATAGTTAGTTTTGTTGTTGAAGTCGAAGGCTGCACAGCTAATACATGACTATCATCTGAAACCACACAGAATGGAGCTGTCGACCATGTCGTGTTAAAGGTTATAGCACAACTTGTTACTGCTATGGTTCCTACCGTTATCTTTCCAGCGATGTCAGTTGACTTCGTGCCTATTGTGCCTTGTGTTGTTGAGCCACAATCATTATTAGCCACTGTAGGGGCCGTTTGATGTCCGTAGACTTGACCATTGAATGTAGGAGTTGTTATCGAGTTTGTACCTGTAAGGGTGACTGCTCCTGATGTAGTGATCGGATAAGCTGTACCAGAAGCCCTTAAACCTAAATTAGATAATACTGTGCCTAAATCAGTTGTTGCTCCCTGTTGAACTACTGGCGTTGCATTGAAGAACCCTAACTTTTGGGTTGTGCCTGTTCCTATGATTGTTCCGGTAGAAGTATCTGTAACAATATTCTGAGCAGACATTGTAAGAGAAGTATTTAAAGTAGTATTGCTCGTTGTCTGGGTCTCAACATTTGTTGATCCTACTGTATAAGTAGCTTGGTTTCCATTAGTACCATCAGTATATAGTTTAAATGTTTGCACACCATTAGCACTTAAGACTAACCTAGGAGATGAAATACCATTAGGAGTAAAGTTTGTTGTCCACCTAGCTACGTTACTAATTCTAAATTCATCAACTTTACCATTAAAATAACCAGATGCATAATCTCCTTCTCTTCCTATTGTTAAAGCAGTTCCAGGATTCCTTAAATTTCCAGTTAGAGTTTGTGTACCTAATGATGTGCCATCAAGATAAGTAGTTACAGTTCCACCATTATTTACTAAAGCATAATGATGCCAATTCGTATCTGTAGCTCCAGTAGCTATTGTGGAAGTTTGAGTTCCACCAGAATTTTCCACACGAGTTATTAAATTATTATCATTCCCTTCATATCCTATAATAAAAGACCAATGATTTAATCCGTTATCTCCTATACCACAAATACGACCAACCGTATTTGTAGCGGTTCTTCTAGCCCAAAAATCTACTGTCCAGTTTCCTGAACCAAAATGAAAATCAGCACTATCAGGAGTTGTTATATATGAAGAAGTTGCAGATATAAAAGAACCAGAAGCTGTACCAAATACTGGAGAAGATGTAGAAAGAACAGCACCCCCATTAGCAGTAAATGTCTTTGGAGTATTTTCACTATCTGTAAAAGTAGTAGAACCATTGGTTCCATCAAAATGTAATAATGTTACTGTGTTTGCATCTGCTGTATACGCCCCAGGACCTGAATAATCAATCCATTCCCCTGATCCTAAGACACCATCCGCATTAACCGTAAAGACATCTCTTGTCGTAGAAGATACACCTGTCGTCACCGTATCTGTGGTAGGTGAATATAAATTAGTTGATGATAACGTCCAGTAACCTGTAGGAACCGCGGTATTGCAGTTAAATGCCGTTCCTGAAGCCGTATAAGTACACATATCTCCATCTGTCAAAGTTCCTACGATCAACCCAGCAGATATGGCATTTGCGTTAGCATCCCACTTCAAAAGAGCATTTTGGGTGTTTGTGCCTGTGTTGGTCACAACCTTAGTAGTGTTACCAGTATAAGAACCTGAGATAAGATTCTTACTGCCATCAAAGGCAGCGGGGGTTGTAACCGTAGCTGTACCTACCTGTGGGGCTGTAGTATTGAAGATCTGCTGTCCGGTCCATGTATTAGAATGTGCAGGGGCTAAAGAGGCGACGACTGCTCCTGTGGTTGGGCTTATTGTCAGAGAACCATCAGAATTAGATGTTGAAGATACACCTCCACCAGTTGTAAGTGAAGCTGTCCCTCCAGAACAAGACAAAGATCCAGAAGATACAGTTACTTTATAAGGGAAACAGCTATTAGCTCCACCATCAGTTAAATTTAATGATGCACCACGGGTCGTTGGTCCTGATTGGGTGTTTTGGGCTACACTAGAAGTCGATGCCCATAGACTTACCAGCAGCAATAATATCGTGTATTTTATCAATTTCATGTACTGCCCCTTTATCTAAACCGTCTGCGTCTACTTTATCTGTATATTTCTTTATGGTATCTATGACTTCCTGAATTGTTTCCCCACCTGCAATGACGACCGCAATCTTTTCCGTACCCTTAATACTATAAAACTGACCGTCATTCTCACCTACAACTACGAATTTGATATTAGAACGATCTTTCTCTTCTACTTCAATCTTCACATAATGACTCATGCCGTGATATGAATTAAGGAAAAAAGCTCCAACGTATTTATGTTTAATGTTCAGTCTAACATTCTTCTTAGAACCCGTATTTAATACCACCTCACGCCAGTTAGTTATATACTCGTTATAAATAGCACATAGAGGATTAGGGAGACGACACGTTATATCAAGAAAGTAACTTTCTGTTTTACTGACACATTTAATCTCCGTTGATATACACGATCTATAGTCTAATTTTTTAAGAACTGGTTTTAGTTTTTCCATCCCTTCTTTAAGCAATGTAGGTAACTCTTCACTAACCTTACCGAAATAAAATTTTTTTCCTATTTCATATCCGAATATATATGGTTTAAGATATTCATTACCATTGAATATTAAATCAGCACCAATCTCTACATCAGAAGGTATGGTTTCTTCTACAATAAACTCTATTTTATTCTTGAATGGTCCCCTCGCTGCTGCTAGTTCATCTAACTTTAAATCAACTGACTTAGCGTCTTTAGCGTAAAAACTCTCTACGTCACCACGAAATGTTGATATTTTTATGTACTTGTCTTTATTGGTATTAAGATATTCTCTGAGTTTTTCTATCCCTATAATACGTTCAGACTGGCTAAACTTAATATCTATATCCTTAAGGACCTTCTTCAATCCCCAACGATCCTGCTCCAATTTATGCGCTAAACCACTTCCAAATATAGACTTTTGTTTGTATATTGTTCTAAGAAATGCTATTTCGTCCTGTCCTGTAACATCTGGAGCGAATATACAATCAGCCCATTCATACCATTCGGCAGCGTATTTTACCTTCTCTAAATTACCAAATCCAAGTCCTATGGAGTACCAGTCAAACTTCTGATCTGCAACCCATGATGTCCAGTATTTTACCGTATCACCTTTCTTCCAAAGAGCGTTTGCCTGTTCGCAGTATAGTCCACCAGGATCTAGAGCTAAGATGTTCAATTTGACACCGTAATGGTTATAGGGTATACTTTGAGTATGATAGAAATAATTTTATTATTCATATTAATTTCAATTGCTTATTGGAGTTTTAGTTAAACAATAAATGTTTAACATCTTTCCCCTTCCTACCTATTCCTTCAACTCCTAAAGCTCCTAATACAGATAAAACTTTTCCTTTTGCTTTAATTTCTTCTAGCCTATCTGCTACATTCTTTACATGACTTATTCTCATATCAGATAAATGGTTTATATCATCAATCTGGTCTTTAATAGTATCAGCTTTCATCTGTGATTTACCTTTAGCTTCTTCAAGTCTTTTCTCTAAATCTCCAATTTCTTTCTCATGTGTACTTCTAATATCTTCTAATTCAGCATCAAATTTCTTTTGTAATGTCTTAGGCATCTTCTTTACTGTATCTGTAACTGTACTTAATTTATCTCCTATAGATTTAGCTTTAGAAGTTACATCCCCAACACCTTTACCAAACCTAGATTCTTTCTGGATATCACCTAAAAGTTGTTCTTTACCTGCTGTGGTCTTACCCATAGCGTATTTCTTAATTAGATTAACCCCTTGTTCATCACTATAAGTATCCCCTGGCTTAAATATTCTTCTAGATGCTTTCATAGCATTAATAACAGGTGCATAATCTTTCTGTAATGCCTTATACCCATTAACATTAGACTCCATATATTTATCTAAATTTTTATAATACATTGCTCCTACAATATCTTCATCATTCATACCCTTAACACCAGATAGTTTAGACTCACTTAAAATACGTCTAAATTCTCTAGTTTCATTAATAAAATCTCTGAATGGTATTAATTCTTGTCCTTTACTTAATGTCTTACTGATAATTGGTTTACCTGTAACATCAATTATTCCTGTATTTACTGTTTCACCTTCAACAGCTTTGGCTGCATCAGCGTGTAATTTTTCTAATAATCCTCTAGCTCTACCAGTGGTAATTCCTAAATCATTAGCTTCATCTAAAGTTCTTTTCAATATTCCGTATCTATCTAATTGAGATATGCCTTTTCCACTCTTCTCCATTTCAGAACCAATTTCATCAAGATGTTGACCGAAAACATCGTTCATACTTTTAACTTTATTTGGAATTTCATCCTTCATATATTTTGTAATATCTTCTGCTTCTCCCTGTAATGCCTCCGTCAATGATTGTTTCTGTTGTTCTAAATCTGACATAACAAGTTCACGTCTTGCGTCTTGACCTTCTTTAGTCATTTTTAATTTAGAAGTATTTAATTCTTTTTTATTAGATATTTCTTTTTGTAAAGATTCTTTAATATCACTAAAATTAGATTTTTCAGAATCTAAGGATTCCTTTAATGGTTTTACTAATTTATCTGTACCTTCAGATATTGCTCTTGTAATACTTCCTGATTTAGAAGATGCAGAACCTACTGTTTGTGCCGTTTGTTTTAATTCTTTAGATGCTGCTATTCCTTCTTGTATAGGTTTTACTATACCTTTATTTATAGCTCCCATAATAGGAATACCTAAATATTTCAACACAGGTGCTAGAGCATAAGTTGAAGGCGTGGTTGCTATATCCGCCATCTTAGCACCAACATCAGCCATTGTATTAACACCAATGGCTTGGACACGTCCCATAGGAGTATTCTCTTGTGGAGTATGAATATAAGGCATTGATTGTTCCAATGTTTTACCAGTCAAACTCTGTGCAGCAGGTTGCATGAAAGTTTTAACTAATGATTTTACTGGATGTTGAGCTATGTCTTGATTAGATATTCCAGTGTCTTGTGTGCCGGTACGTTTCATAAACTGCACAACTTCATCTTCACTATATCCTTTATTTAGTAAATTTTGTGCTTGTTCTTTAGTAACTGGCATATTTAACCACCTTGAGATGCTTTAAGCATTTCTTGAAATTTTTCATCAGATAACGTTTTTGTAGACCCACCCATTCCAGTAGACTTAACAATATTACTAGCATCATTAGAACTATAAGAATCATCACTATAATCACCCATCTTTTCTATATCTTTCCTATAATCTTTCCATCTTTGTGGATCTTTAGAAATAGTTGTTCTATGTAATGTTTCTAAGGCGTCCATATTCTCTTTAATAACCGATTTATTTGTTTGTTTCATTCCTTTTAATACACCTTGTAACCTTTGTTTAACTTCAGGTGTCAAGGCATCTTGAGGTTGACCAGTTAGCCATTGTTTAAATGCTTGTGCTTGAGCATAAACTGTCTTATACCCCTGTTCAGACATACCAAATTCAGTAGGAGAACCATTCTGGTATATAGAAGCAACGTCAGCCATGACGTTACCAGCTTCTTGATTAGTTACCATAGGACTATCTAATGTCAATAAAGCACGATTAGCAGCCATATTAGCACGTCCAGCCATGCCTAATGGACTTCTGTTTGTTGCTATGTTAGGATTTGAAATCTTATCTAATTTATCAAATTCTATATCCAAATTCTTTGATTCTTGATCTTTTAATTTTTCCTTCTGCATATCCATACGTTCTTGTTTCATCTCTTCAGCCATAGGATCAACAGTCTTAGTCTTCCAAGTCATTTTCCCATCAGAGTCCATAGAAATATCATATTTTCCTGACATTTTATTGGTATCTAATTTTGGAGTAACTTTAGGCTTAGGGTCTAATCCTAATGGTTCAAGAATAGCTTGGTATTGTTTTTTTCTCTCTTCAGGATCAGAAGAACCAGTTACTTGTAACCCCTTAGCCCCAAGCTTATCGCCAAGACCAGCTATTGTCTTTTCAGCTTGAGATATATATTCATCTGTAGAAAGGGGCGCAGATTCAGTAGTTACTGCTCCAGAATCTTTCATCATCCCTATCATTTGTAAAAATTTCTGCTGTTGTTGTTTCTTCTGCATAGCATCAGCAATAGAACCAGCAGCCGACTGTATACCTTGTCCTAATGACTCTCCTGCTTGCATACTACCTTGGTACGTAGTCGAAAAAGGATCTGATAACCCCATCACGCACCCCCAATCATAGCGAATAACTCAAACACTGGCTTTAACATATTCTTCAATAACGGTTTATTCTTAATGAATAATGCAATTCGTTCACCATTTTTAAGATAGAACCTAAAAAACCATTTCGGTCCAATATTAGCTATAAATTTACGTGCGTTATGAGTTCTAGTATCTTCCCATCCACCAAATACCTCAGCAGCTACCCAGCACATCATAGCAGCACCAGCCATAGTCCCTGCTGCACCTATTAATTGACCTGGTAATGCTTGTTGTGCTGCAACTCCTCCGTAATAGGAACCAAGTTGGGCCTGATAAGGATATGCCTGATATTGCGCTGCTGCATTAGCACCAGTCGCCTGACGTGATAATGAATTAAGACCAAACCCTTGCTGTGCACCGTATAGATTATAGAGATTACCTACATTTTGATTAGCATTTTGATTAATATTTGCACTTAAAGACTGTGCATTTGATAAAGACTGTTGTTGATATGCCATCTCATTTTGGGCATTCTTAATAGCTAAATCTACTCCTGCTGTACCCATATCTCCTATAGGGATACCGCTATTAATAAGTCCTCTTGCATTATAATATTTATTAATTTGGTCTTGAGCCTGTTGCAGTTCAGGTTGCAATGTACTTTGCCATCCAGCCGTAGGATTTTGTGCTTGAGATAATACTTGGTCATACAATGTCTTATTTAAATCACCTTGATTCTGAAATTGCTGATCTGCTGTCAATGCACCTGTTGGCTGTCCTGTCATTTGACCAGTAAAGTATTGTTCTAGTTCTTTACCTAAATCAAATGAAGAGGTATATTGAGAAGCCTCGTCTGGAGTCTGTTTTGTTCTATTATAAACAGTATCCCCAGCAGCTTGGATAGCGGCACCTGCACCTCCATCATTCTTAGCAGCATCAGGAAAGATTAAGTTACCAAGAGGACCTTTAGGCCCACCACGTTTACCTTTAAACCAAACAGGGTATCTCATAATTATATCCTCTCGATAAGTTTATCTTTTTTTATATTAAGCCAAACACCTTTAGTATCTTTAAATCTGTTCCTTAAAATAGTCCTAATCTTAATAACATAGTTACGGTTACGGTATCTTGGGTCTATCCATAAACTCTTTATAAAAACTCTTTTTTGACCATTGATTTCTTGTAAATCTTCCCATGCAACAAAAGATATGATTTCATTATTATCTATATCAAAAATAAATCTATCGTTCTTTATAGCCTCAGATAATGAGTGGACACATTCTATATCTTTACCCCAACCTGACTTGGTGAGGACTTCTTTAGCTATCTCTAATTTTATTTGATTGGCTAGCATTAGGTTCCTATACAAATCCATGATTCAACAAATGTTGTATCTGATGCGTTCTCAATAGCTACTTGTGATCCACTAGAATATGCAACGGCACAAGGACCATTCATATTTCCTAAATTTCCTGCTACTTGATTACAGGTACATTTATAAGATGTTGATGAAGTAAAAGGTAAATTAGTGATATTAGTTGATGATTTATTAGCGACAGATATATTGCCATAAGCTATTTTGGTATTTGTTCCTTGGTACGCTGTTGATACACTTGAACTTGTCCCATAGTCAGAAACACTTGATAAAGAATTAACCCAACTTGGATTAGCTCCTGCTCCTCCTGTTTGCAACACCTGTCCTAATGTTCCTGGAGGTTGACGTACAACAGATGTCCCATTGTCATAAAATACATCACCTTGATGAGTAGTACCTAAATTAACGGTTCCTGTCGCACTTAAAGTTGTAAAAGCCCCTGTATTTGGAGCTACACTTCCTATTGCACCAGGTGACGTAAGATCAAGTTTGCTTGCTACAATCGCTGCTGATGAATTAATATCTGCATTTAAAATACTATTGGATAAACTTAACTGTGAATATGCTATCGCAGCATTAGCATTAATAGCAGAGGATGATATAGAACCAGGAGCATAGGTATCTACACCTACTTGTAAATAAGAATATATTGCATTCTCATTAGTATTGTTCTGGTTCGGATCTATAGTTGCATTAGATACATAATTGTATGTACGAGTAGGAGGAGTAGCTAAAGCTATAGTAGGTACTAATAAGAATAGTATTATTAACTTAAAGTTGAACATTTCCACACCGTTCCTGAAGGGTTAGCTGTTTCTACACAAAATTTATACGTACCTGCGTTATTATAGATAATAGATGTTCCTATGTTGGTATTCCTTACACCATTTGGATCATTTGTTGTAACTTCCAACTGATTAAAATGAGAATATAAAATATACATATAGTTGTATAAAGATACTTCATTGGCATCCTTTGGTGGTGATTGAATGGTCCAATTTGAAGACACAGTATTAGAGATTCCTGCGTAACAAGTGATTGGGATGAATAATAATATTAAAAGTAAGAATTTCATTATGTTCCTAATGGAATAAAATAAACTGTATAATTTGAACCCGTACCTGATTTTTCTATTAAATAATAATCATTTTTCTTAACAGGAGAGAATAAAGGTACAGAATAGCTACCTGCTGTTATTGTTCCAGTAATCACTTGAGAACGAATAGTTGTAGGAGGATTGCTTGAATCTGTCTTTATTGTGATAGTATCGGTATGCGCTCCATCTCCTATAGCATAACCTACTAGAAATCCATCTGTGGTTACTTGTGTAGATGAACCTAACGTAGCAGATGCCCATGTACCTAATATACCTGATATAGCAGGTACACTAGCCCACTGAGGATTTGCAGATGCTCCTTGAGTTTGTAAATATTGTCCATTCGTACCAGGAGTAAGCCTTACGAATGAAGTTCCATTATCATAAAGAACATCTCCCTGATGAGTTGTTCCTACTTTTAATGTTGTAAATGATCCAGTATTTGCTGCTGTACTACCAATAGCTCCAGGTGAGGTAAGATCTAACTTGCTTCCTACAATAGCAGCACTTGAACTTATATCCGCATTAACAATGTTACCTGTCAAATTCAACTTACTATACGCTATTGCAGCAGACGAATTAATATCTGCATTAACAACGCTATTTAATAAATTCAATTTACTATATGCTATTGCAGCACTACTATTAATAGCTGTGTTTGTTATAGTACCTGCTGCATAAGTGTCCACACCATTTTGAAGGTAAGAATATAGACTATTTTCATTTGTATTATTCTGATTAGGGTCTATAACTGTATGAGATACATAGGTATACGTTCTTGTTGGAGCGGAGGCTAATGCTACTGTTGATAATAACAATAATGGTATTAATAATAATTTTTTTATCATATGGTATCCGTAGGTTCTATAAATAATTCCCATCCAAGTATAGTCATATCCTGATCTACAATATTGTTAGAATATAATATTTGAAACATTTGAGTACCAAGATTAGGCTCTTCCCTATCAATATTCAACCCACCACCTGTCCACATATCAACTCCCCATTTTGCTACTCCCCATAACGCACCAGAAGGATTGAATGTGTAAGTATATACATTACCGCTATTACTATAATCTGATTTTACTGTAGTTGTTAGATAGCTTGCTAATGTTGAATTTGATATGTATGTCTTTAATAATCTTAAGTATTTATTACCTAATGCTGCATCTGAATATCTGAACCATTTTGTCTGATAAAATGAATAAATAGAACCTGAAGTTGTTGTACAAACATTATTTACATCACAAGTGTTACTAACATCATGGTATGTACCTATATTTGGATAAAAATAAATAAGACCTTTATTATCACCAAATATCATTATATTCTGACCATTGGATGAGTCTACAACAGCCCAAGCATTTGGAGTTATTCCACTAAATACAGTCCATGCACTTCTATAGGTATCATATAAAAGAACAGAATTATTTTGATTAGTTCCTACTAATGACTCGGCAACATAATAATCTAGGTCTTTATATTTATAAGAAGAGAACCCAAGACCTATGGCGGTTGATGCCCTGTTAAAATTATTTCCACCAATTGTATTCCTTATCTTACTACTAAGGAATTGAACACTATAGTTACCATCATAAATAGCAATATCATTCTGTTTCGTAACGAAAAATATATGACCGTTGATTACTGAAATAGATTGTTGACTTAAGGTTCCTACATTATCAACCATTTTCTGTAAACTAAAATCAGCGTTACTTGAACCTGTCAACATCCAAATACTGTTGTCTTCAAATATATATAAATTACCATAAGCAGATACTAATGCTGTAACCTTTTGACCATTGTTCTTATCTAAGTCAAAGAAATCCGTTGCGTTGAATACTGTTATTCCATTCGTTAAATCACTATATCTTACCCTTGATGGGTTATTCGGATCTCCTGATATAAATAGTATATTCTTATGAAAAACAGATATCGTTGACGGAGTTACGTTTGCACTGTTTGTAAGTGTATATATATTACCAGTTGCTTGCCATGCCCAAGGGTTTGTTACATTACTTGCTTGGGGAGTTATAACAAGAACATTATTAGCCTGTGAAAATGTTACATATTGATTATTATTATAGGTTGTAGGTAAATTTCCTCCATCTATTCTTGTCCAAGAACCTACAGGTATATTATTACTTGCATCATATTGCTTTTGGAAACATTCCAATTGTGAGCTTACATTAGCACAAGCTACAATATAATTATTACCACCGTACTGTTTATAATAATAAATACCTGTAATGGCAGAAGAACCTGCTACTACAGCGTACGCTGCTCCAGGACTTGTTATATTCTGATATCCATACCTCTTAGATATTGCACCACCTGTATCAAAGACAACATTCTGTATAGAAGTTGCTTCATTATCTGCTATCTCTAGTTTAGAAAGATTATCGTTTAAACCTCCATAATTTGAAAAATATGAATATTTATCCCAAGGCAATTTAGCGTATGCGTTTGAACATATAAGAATACATATAAGGAATATTAATAATTTCTTCATTATGGAGAACTATACCTACGATCAAAACTTCCTTTTTCTAAACCGTCAAAGAATACATTGCCTCTATCTTGAGAATTCCTACGATATATTCTATCCGCTGCATGATTACCAATCTTTTTCTTCATATTCTGTAATCCTTCTAAGAATCTAGCTTCTGCCTGGGTGTATGCCTTCTCAATATCTCCCTTTTGAAGGTAAATCCAACTTAATGCACCCCACACTATAATCCAATGCCAATCTTGAGGTAGGTCTGGAACATCATAAGAATTAACAAGAATATCAGGCATACGAAAATATCTATAATACAAATTCTCTTGATCATTAGGAATTGGGAATACTTGAACTTTTATATTTCTTAAATTAAGAGTATAAGATGATGCGGATACCGTACCTAGAGCATTTTCATAAGTTGTTATAGAAGTATCTGAATTAACAGATTTAACTGTATATCTATTGCTTGCTATAATAATATCTGTCATTCTTCCTAGGCCTTCAACAGAAGACCAAGATGTTCCAACACCTGTTATTGTCCCACTATTAATGGTTGTCGATACTGTTCCTGTAACATATGTATCTAACTTAGTTCCCTCCATAACTTCTATATAAGGAGAAGAAAAGGATGTTTGAGTTGGGAATATTTTATCAAACTTAGTTGGTGGCATTCCGTTCATGGCTAAACTATTTTGTATCTGAACAATAGTTTTATATGCCTGAACATCAGGAGACAATTTGTATTCATCCTTATAAATATTGTAAGTAGATCCTGATTGAGTTGTTCCTTGATATGGAACAGCTAATGTAATACTTGTTGTACTATTAACAGTTAATACATAATAGTAAGCATTATCACCACCTATTTGTATCTTTCTTCCAACCATTGCTGATGTCCATACGGTATTAGTCCCTGTAACCGTGGCAGACCCATTTGTAACAGCTACTGTACCTGTAGAATACGGAGCAGTGGTTGTTATAACCTGGTTCTGCATATAATAAGGCCATTCAAAATATTGACTTATTCTATTAATAGCCCATTGAATAGAGAATTGAACAAGAGCTGTTTGACTCTGAACTAAACTCATATTAACAACTTGATTTTGCACATCTAAGAATGTCATTAGACACCTTCCCCTACGAATACATTATTACCACCTGAACCTGCGATAGCATATATAACTGCTCCATCAGTACAGGGGATTGTAATGTCGCTAAAAGGATTAAGTTGATAACCGTTGGATGTTGTTACAGAAGCATCCCCTATGAAAACAGGATTAGCAGACTGATTCTGAACTAATATGAATGTTCTATTCGATCTAGGATTGCTTGGTAAAGCTAAAGCAGATGTTCCTACAGCTACGGTGGTAGGTAGAATACTTACATTGATTCTGGAAGTAACTAACCTCTGTATAGAGTCCCTATCTCCTGTGTTTGGATCTCGTACCTGAGACATTATTTACCTGCCAGTAATTGCTGTCTTCCAAATTCTTCTTTTTTAGATAATAATTCTTTCTCTTGTTTTTCAACTTCTGACTTTTTATCCATTACAGACTTAAAAAGAATTTTTTCTTCTTCAATCTTTGCCTGTAACTGTGCTATCCTTTCATCATTTTCTTTCTTAGCCTCTTCTAAAGCTTCTTGTTGTTCCGTAATTGTTCTTAACTTAGGTTCAACAAACTCTTTTAAATTACCTAAATCTTTTGCCTTTTGTTCTATTTCTCTTGCCCTGGATTCAAGAGCATCATTAAGATTAGTTAATCTAATATTCTCTTGGTGTGCTATTTCTTCTATCTCTTTAGCCTTAATTAAAGCCATGTTAGCATTATTCTGCTGAGTCAATACCTCTGCTCTTTGTGTCTCAGCTTGTTTTATCATATCAATAGCTTGAATCCTCATACCTTCAACTCTTACAAGCTCTTCCTTTAATTTAACTCTTTCAGCATTAAGACCTTCAAATTTCTGATGCTGTAAATTAAGGTCAGCCGTAATCTGCCTTTGCTGTTGAACATGAATATCTATTTCATTCTTGTTCTTTATTATCTCATTAGTTTTTTCTGCTAATAGATTCTTGAATTTCTGTTCTTCAGAACGTTTCCATCTTTCAAATTCTTGAGTGTCTTTAAGAAATTTTTCCTTTAGTTTAACTGAATTGACATTTTCAAGAAGAATCTGATTTTTTATATCTTCAAGTTCTTTTTTAGATTGAGCGATTAATTGCTGGATTGCTCCATTATAATCAATTAATGTAACATCATTCTCATCTGGTTTACTTTTTAATGCTGTTGACGGTGGCATATTAACTCCTTATGTTTTTTCAATTCCTGCGAACAATATTAAACCATTTAAAGCAAGTGGTGGAAATTCCATCGGAAACGATCCAAACATTACTATTAAGAAAGCAAAAAAACATCCAAAATAAGCATAACCTATTCTATTGTCTGATTTAAAATTAAATCTACGAATAGAATTTATTATGACTAATAATAGTAAAAATAAACCTACTGCACCTACAGAACAATACGTCTCTAAATAATCATTATGTGCAAACATCCAAAAGTTTTCTCTATTAACTCCATCTGCTTTTAATGCACCTGTCTGTACATTAAGAGATTTAACTATACCTAAACCTCTTCCAAATAAAGGATTGTCCATACGTTTTACCATCATGCTCCATGCTTCCGTCCTGCCAGTAAAACCATTGTTAATTTTATTAAAGTCCTTATTAATAAAACAGAATATAAAAAATAAAATACATCCTAAGGCAACTATCCCTAATACCATCCTTTTTCCTGCATACTTAATAGTTGTATAAATTGATATACCTATAACAGCAGAAAAAACAGATAAACTTGATTTAGTTAATAATAATGTTATTACGCATAATGCCATACCTATATAATATTTAGGTTTATTAAAATAAATAAATAACGGTAGAACTAGGCATAGGTAGTTACCAACCATATCTGGATGGTCAAGTAATGCAGCTATGTGACGAGGCTCTTTGTAGGTATAAGTTGCTAGGTGACTCATAGGGTCCAGTCCTACCGATTGAAATATACAAAATATTGATACTAATGTTGAAGATATGCACATAGCTTTTGCACATCTTATGAAATCAGAACGTTCAAAGTTTGAACATATTAAATAAAAGGCTGTTAAAGCAAGTATATAATGTAAGCATGACTCAATTGTTCCTGCGTTATAACCTTGCCCTTTCAATAATGGTAAATACCAATTAAGCCCCATTGTTACAAATACTACTATAGAAAACCATGCTAAATACTTATTCTTATACTCAAACTTCAATCCATTAATTAATGCCATCACGATAACACCCATCATTGCGAAATCAAAGAATGCTGCTTTAATTAACCTGGTAGGTTCAGGAATATCATTAAACGGAATTATCAGCCAAGGTATTATCAGTATTGCTATAACTATTACATTTACCATCATACTCCTAAATTAGTCCCCCTTTTGTCTTGAGAGGGGGATGAACTCGTTATGGTTTAGTTTTCAACTTGTGGTTGAATCCATGCCCAATAAGTATTAGCAGCATCACCAGTATCGGTAGTTACTGTTGCGCTTAATATTCTGCCTAAGATACCATGATTAGTACCAGCAGCAGTTGATGTACCTCCTACTAGACCAGCAGTTGTGCTCGCATTAGAGAACACAGTACCAGCAGCAGGACCACCTACACCAGTCCACACAACTTTATGAGGACCACGAACACAAACACGACCTAATGCACCAGCCGCAATTGCTTCATCTGTAACACCAAAGATATAAACGCTATCTGTAGTAGCAGATGTTGTAATATATTGCCCTAAATTAGCTGATCCTGATCCAATCTTTGCAACAGCAACGCTTGAATCAATGACAACAGCATTATTTACAGCAATACTAGAAGCTCCATTATTATAGGCTTGGACAAATACTTGACCTGACCAATAAAACCTATCATAAGAAGCTGCACTATTTTCAGCATGAACTAACCCACCTAAGAATAAAAAGGGGATAGCCAATAAGAATATTAATTTTTTCATTGTCTTTCTCCTTTCTATTAATAAGTATCAGGTGAGCCAGTAATGACTCCCTGACGTGCCATGTTAGAACAAACTAAGTTACCCGCCCAATACAGACGGCCAACCAAAGCATCTTGGTCAATTGGAGCAATGAAATCACGAAACACCATGTCACGTTTTGCATGAACAAGGAATTTCATGTATTTCAGATTCAGTAAATAAACTGTATTCGCAGGTGTGTTGTAATCAAACATGAACGGAACACCTTGGAAATACAAATGCTGAAATGCCAAATCCCCACTTTGTGTATTAGGTGTAGGCAAGTTGTAATTAATGGTAGATGTCAGAGAACGATGGAAGTTAATCCATGTAGCTGCTGTCATAATACCAAGAGTTGGAACTTCTTGACCACGAACCAAATTCACAAATGCAGTTCTTAAAGAAATCAAACCATTTGTACTCCAGTTAGTCGTACAAGTAGTTTGATAATTTTGCCACCATGTATAAGTAGCACGAGCCAAGTTACCTGATGTACCCGTTGTAGGGGTTGAGGAAACAAGGTTTTGTAAACCAGTGATACCTAAATCCGCTTCAGCATTAGCTGAGAAGATTTGAGTTGCCATCCCTGATTTCATGCCTTCCTGTGCAGTTTCAATGACAGTCGTAGCATAATCAATAATAGCTTCTTTAGTATCACCACCGTTAATCAACAATTTCTGACCAGTTAAGGTCACAGGAATTGTCAATAGCTTCCTGTTGTAGTAGGCTGACGTAATGGGATCTTCATCTGTATAGGAAAGATTTGTCAATCCAGAATAAGCTTGGACTGTTTGCATTTCCTTGAATACAGGGATATTGTACTGAGTACCGCCATTTTCATACTCTTTATTACCCATCTTGTCCAAAAGATACAAAACAGGGATATTCTGAGTAATGTTGTCAGCTACCTTTTGCGATATCAATGGATCTGTTATAGATCCAATCGTATCGTAATTGATAGTCTGCGTATTAAAAGCCATTTAATCCTCCAAGTTTATCGCTACTTCTTCTGCGACATCACTTGGGATATTAGATTCTTTAGAGTATGTTTCTTAACATCCACTTGTTGACCTGAACCTGTTACCCCTGAAGACGCAGAATCGTTAGCGTTGATTTTCTCTTTTAAACGATTCTCTTTTGTTTGTTCTTTACTTTTCGTCTTCAATATGGCTTCGTTAAGTTCGTCAGGATCGGCTAATACGTGAAGTATTTTCTTTACAGGAGCATCAGGGAATTTCTTCCCCTCCTCAATAATAGCTTCACGGTACTTATCGATAAAGGCCTTATCGTAAGTATCGCCTGAAAGTTTATCCAAAGCTTCGTTTAAGCTTTCGACTCTGCTCGATATTGTCTTATTTTGAACATAGCCTAATGCTTTCTCCGCTCTATCTAATCTTTCTATTAACTCTTTATAAGCAGGAGAATTCTTAGATTCCTCATTGATAATTCTCTCCAATCGTTCAATCCCCTTACGGGTATCTAAGTCTGGAGCTTCATCTTTGAGTTGGTCTATCTCCCTTTTAATTTCCTTCTTGATGTCGCCTTTGTTCTCATTGGCTTTGTTGGCAACTGCGTCTCTTATGATCTTAGCAGCTTCCGTTGGGGAAACTCCTAAAGCCACAATAGCGTCACGTTCTTTTTTAAACTCAGCCACTTCTTTGAACTTTGGAACATAACCGTCTTCAAGAAGTTTACCTTTTTTAGCTAAATAATCCTTGAACTCTTGCTTAGTCATATTGTCGGGTATATCAGACACATCTATTCCGCTTACAAATTCAGGCTTCCCCCCCGATTGCGTTTGCTCTGATTTGTTGTCTTCAGATTTCTTTTGGGTTTGGGAACTGACACTGTCGCCAATTACTTCCCTTAAGGTCTTATCGACTTTTGTTTCTGTTGTCATCTCTTACTCCTTATTGTTACTACATTATTACTTCTTTCCCATCATACTTGATTTACCCTTTGCATCTTTTCCTTCTTGACCTGAACCAAAATAACGACCAAAAGATGGCTCTGGTGTCGTCAAAGTGGAATAACCACTAGGACTAGCTAGACCATCGGCTTTAGGTACAGGCTTGCTAACTGGTTGGATTGTATCGGCCATGCGTTTACCCTCCATTTCTTATTACTTTTTTAGCCCTCTCTCTAAGTTTAGATTGAGGAGTATTCCTTACTACATCAACAACACTAGATTTTATAACCTTACGTTGTTCTTCCTTCTTTCTTTTACTGGACTGTTCCATTGATTGAATATCAGCTTTAGTCAATGGGTCGTTCTTAACGTCGTCATTTAAGCCGTTTCGTTTAAGATGGTCTTTCCATTGAGTCTTACTGTTAATCACCACTGGTTTTCCAGTTGTATTAAAATCAGTAAAGTTATACATACTTGCAGTACCATCTACCCCACAAAACTGAGGTTCACCGCAAATTAACTTTACTGCTAAACCTCTACACTTATTACAATGAACAACGGGTTTCTGTAACATCCCATGTATTTCTTCTTGAGTATTTCCACAATTATTACAAAAATAATCGTATCTCATATATTCATTTAAGAAGCAGTAACTGAATTAGGTCCTCTATTCTGTGCTGAACCTGCAACTGAACCCATTGTTGGTGTTGATTGCCTTACAATCTCAGGATTTGTAGATCTCATAGGAGGCCTTGCATCTCCTTTTTGAGGTCCTTTATTACCGTCCTGACCACCTTGTGGACCACCATTCCCACCTGTTTCACTACCAGGACCCTGTTTACCTGGCAATAAACCTGCAAACTTCGCATGATCTAAAATATGTTGCGCCAAAGCAGGTGTTCTGTTTGCTTGGGCATGTTCTTGTAAATGGATTTGATGATTATTGTTAGGACTTACAATACAGGGATGATTAGCTTGTAAAAATCCATTTTCCTCTTGGGCACATTTAATCTCTTCGTCGTCATTCGTAATTACCAATTTATCAACATCTTTTTCAAATTTGAATTTCTTAATTAAAGATTTCAATACTTCATCTTTCTTTAATCGTTCTGGAGCTATGCTTGACATAATAGATACTGCATCCAATAATTGTTTCTTATCTGTTGTTTCATCTTTCGGAGGAGCAGCGGATCCTGCATCAATAAATACTTTCATACTACGGATAACTCTTCTTCGTTCAACTTTATCTTCTGGTAGATCAGGCCACATCTGCTCACTAACCTTTTCACCAATAATCTCTTCAACCTTGTCTCTATCATAGAACTGCCAAACTAATTGCGCTAATTTACGGGCAATCCTTACTGTTAGATCCTCTATCACATCCTGTTTAGCTGATATCTTTAATTGTAAACCTTGAGCTCCCATCTTAGCCTGTGTAGCTGTCCTTTGACCTGGCTGTGGAGCGAACATAAGCTGACCCATATTGGTCGCTGACTGTAGGTCTTGTTGTATCTCTGCACCAACCTCGAATACCTGATTAGGTAAAGGAGGAGTAGCAGTCATTACAACACCTTTAATATCGCTTAAATATGTTATCTGTAGGGCATCAGAATTCTCTAGTTGGTTCATATCCTCTTCAGATAACATATCTCTTTGGGCCATAACAATAGCTGAAGAACGTTTACGCCATTTAGACATCTGTGTTCTTATATTAGACTGTTCTAATATCTGAGGAAGTATTGGTCTAATACAATTAGGTGGGTATGGATTAGCTTTCTCCTGTGAAGGTAATGTCTTCTCAAACATACAGTCATCAAAAGGAAAACCATCAAAATCATACGGCCAATCACCTGTCCTATGCCAATCATCCCCTTGCATGCTTAAGGTCATACGTTTTTGTGAACGTCTATCCCAAATATGGTATAAAGTAATTGTGGTTAATTCGCTGTAATTATCAACTGGAACTCCTGATGAATCATAAGGAACCTTCTGTAATCTTGTTCCTCCACTATCCTTTTGTGCTTCATAAGCCATTTGCAAATCATTTTTATTTTTATACTGAGGATTATCCAAAAAATCTCTCATGGCTATCTTTTCCGCTTGTATCATATACGGTAAGTCTCTCATACGAGGATAACCAGGAGGTATTAGAATATTCCACGATGGAACCCATGAAACAAAAACACTCTCTTCTTTAATATGATGGTCTAGAACCCCTTTTTGCTCAGGAAGTTCCTCATTTTTATCAGTCTTACTGTTTCCCAATATCGCATCTTTGATAGAAGTAATGATAGATTTTTGTTTGATCTCTTCATGTTTAGCCTCATCTTGCCCTATCTGTGCTGTGTATCCCTCCTTAATCCACCCAGGAGATGTAAGTAAACCAGATAAAATAACATCCTTAAACTGTTCCTTAAGCTCTAATCTTTTCCATTCAGAATTAACTACCTTCTCAAGTGTATTAGAGAATTTTTCCCATGAGTCTGTTTCATTCTTAAAAAATATATAAGGATCACGAAAATAAAGAAGAGGAACTAGATTAGTGACGTACCAATTAGCGAAATTAACTTCTACCCTATCAGAGTCAATTGTTGCCATTGTGTCTTTATACTTACAATTATAAAGGTCAATAGCGACATTCCATTCGTTGTGCATTTCTTTCTGCACACCTTCGCATTCCTTTATACGGCCCTTCCAAATATTTATTTCTTCCACCTTTGACTCCTAAGCTTATTACCCAATTTACGAGAAAATATCAAATGCTGTATCTGTTCTGAACTTAAGCCTGGTCTTTTATTCTTCTCACGCTCAATTTCTTCGTACATCTTATCCCACTCATCCGCTGTTACACCAGTACGTGTTTCTTTTCTTACTTCTTCTTTCTTCCCTACAATTAACTTCTCCTCAAATAATTGTGCCTGGCAGTCTAAGATATCGTCATGCTCGGTAAAAGGAAATTGCAGATACTCTAACTTTAACTCTTGAATAAAATTATGAACCTTACCATCAAACTTACTAACATAATACAATTCTGTTGGTAATAAAACATTACCTGCATGATACTGACCTACGAGCCTCTGTTCAATTCGATCCACTTTGGTGTTAGTTGAAGCTTTAGTTTCTTTGACAGGGAACCATATAGCTTCTTTTTTTTGTCTTTGTTCGATAATTTCAAGGTCGCCATGCCTTCCTCCAATAACTTCATACGAAACCCACTTTAAATTTTTTGCCTTACTGACAAACTGAAATAACAGATCTATCCTTTGGAATGACTTAATTTTGTCCCTAACTCCTTCGAGTAGGTAAGTTTTGCCTCTGCTATCAACTCCCCATCTTTCAATAACCGTATAATCTGACTTCTTTTTAATGGTACTTGCAGGGTCAACCAGTATATATTCAGCCAGTCCTGATGGGAGGGGTTCATCTTTCGTGCCATAATATTTTAACCATTCCTCTTTAAACTTAGCAGCCGATGGGTTTATCGGGTTTAACATATATTGCGTCTGGAACTGGTACGGACCAACGGATGGATCTGCAATCAACTTATCTATCGATTCATCATTCAATCGTTCTGGAAATACTGCTGTACCTCCTACTCTGGCAGGTATGAAACTTATATTAAAATCAGGCATCTTCATCAACACTGAAGAGTAAAGATCATTGAAGTGATATATAGTTCCTACCACATCCTCACGAGGAACCGCAGCTTTGTCAAAAAGATGTCTAAGCGAAGCATAATAATCTTTACTCGCCTGAATTTGACTCTCATTACTAACCGAATCCTTTGTCACCAAGTCGTCGCATTTGATATAGTCGTAATGCTGACCTGTTAAGTTTGTACCAATACCTGCGACCATCATCGTCGGCTCTTTACGAGGTCTTGTCCTTGCCTTGATCGTAAAACTATCCTCAGTACCGAACTCTATTTTCCCTACAGAATTAGGCTCAGGACAAAAGTCTTCAAAGAAATACCTGAATTGAACATTTGTCATTAGGTGATTTTTGATATTCCGAAGTATGTCCTGAGCCACGCTTATTGTATTACTCACAAGGAGTATACGAATATTAGGGTTATTAATAATCAAATAAATGCTATGACTCTCTGTAATAAGAGATGTCTTAAAGAACCCACGGCTCCATAGCCATAGTTTCCTTACCTGTGTATCCGAAATTTCCCTTACCTGAGAAAGAGCTTGTATCTGGCTCGTATGAAACGATCCTAAATCCCTGTACCCCAATAGCCAAACAAGTGCATCAAAATGTTTTTTAAAATACTCTTTTAAAAATTCTTTTCTATCAAAGTCATTCCCCAAACCTAACCACCACTGCATCTCTTGTGGGTTGAATCTAGCTAGTGTGTAGTCCTCAATTGTCTTACTTACGTGCTGCACGTTCGGTGCTGCCATTGACACGAGCCTCACTTACTTTAATTAAACCTGTACGCTGTCTTATGACTGGCATACCAGATAACTGACCACGACCTTTAGAACTGCGTGCCATACCTGTCTCCTTAATTAAAAAAATACATGTACCCAAAGAAGTAAAAAATGAATACTTTTACTTCACTTTCATCCCCTTCATCGACTCCCAGCTTCGGCCCTTTGCTGGTCCCTTTTTTCTTGTTCTTGCCATCACTCACCTCCTGTTATAATAATTATTAACTGTGTTAATTATATGTCACTACATACCCGTCATACTTTTCATACTCATACACGAGAGAGAGATACATCACTTCCATTGCGATCCTGTTGTTTATCTTTGGGACTGTACTGCCGTTCTTCTTCGCCATTGAGTATCCTCACCATGTCCTCGTAATTCTTATACGACACCCCGTTATCGCTATCGACCTTGACGTAGAACTCCTGTTGTGAATCTAGAAAATCTGGCGTATCGTCGAGCACTACATAGACAGACGGTTGATATCCTTCAACCACATGCTGTACCTCATACCCACGTTTACTTCCTTCATAATATGGTGTCTTAAATAATATTGGCAGGTTAAGCTCTTTACCTAACTGATGAATGTCCCAATACAAACGCCAGTCACTACACAAGCACAACACTGCCCCAGTCTCTTTTACTACCTCTTGTACTAAACCTATTGCTACTTTATCCAAATTATCAACCGTCTTTTTCTTCCCCAACACTACGTCAGTACGTGAACTATTGAGTACCCCATCTATGTCTAAGAATAATAGTTTAATAACTCAGCTCCTCATCGTCATCATCGTAACTGCCATCGTCCGTCTCATCATCGCACCACGCTTCCTCTCCATCGTCATACCCTGCCTCAAAGTCCAAGTCCCATACATCGTCTTCACAATACTCATAACCATCTACATAAATTGGCGGCACTACACTATTATCTCCGATTCATACTCCTGCTGCGTATCCACCTGTATCCGACGTACCTCTTGTAAATTAACTATAATCTCACACCCGTCCTTTATCACAAACGTCATGAGCGCCGTCCCAGGAAGTATATTCGGTGGTTTAACGCTGAACACCGTCTCGTTCGCCCCGTTCTTATACCCTACCTTTACACTGAACGTTACTCTCTTCTTTAATCCTGTTTGTATTTGGTCCATTTGCTTGTGTCCTTTAATCTAAAATGTAACTTACCATCCCTATCCCTGTCTATCCTGTTCCATATCGGCTTTGCGTACTTATACAATATTGTCCAGAATAGATATTTGTACTTTGCGTTCATTACTCATTAGAACTTATTATTTATTATAACTCATTATTCATTAAATTAATATCATCGTTGATGCAATCTTTGCTAATCATGGCTTTGTATAGAATACTTCCTATACATGCTAATTATCTCACGACCCTCTGGCGTATGCTCGAAATTATTGTTGATCGTAGTTCCATTACCCTTCAAATACCCTAACAACTCCATACCACTCGCAAAGAATTTATGCTGCACATTTAAATCTTCTACCGTATCAATAATATCTCCATCCCTATCTTTAATTGCTCTCGTCGCTGATAGTCCCCTCTTAAGACACTTAACGAAATCATCGACGGAGATGTTGTGCTTGGTGAGTATGGATTCTATCGTTGGCTTAGACGTGTCGTCGTCGTATTGATTATTTTTATCTATGGAGGGCTTTAATTCTAGTGAGTCTATAGTAATTTCTTTTTCACTCATACTTTTAATATGATATAAATTTTTGTTTTGTCAAATAAATTCGTAATTATTTTTATTTTATGTAATTTTTAGAACTCTTGTTGTTAGAGTGATTTTGTCATTAGTTTGAAAAATTTTGTAGCTAGGTGTTGGAGACTGGAGATATATATATGCCTACCCACCCCCGCCATGCGGGAGCTTGCAACACTCCAACTCAATCAATCACACGAACACAACACACCAGTCTAACGATACCACGATCACACAGCACAGCCTATGCTATGCCTTAGCCATGCCCTGCCAGGAGGGTATGCAGTACATAATTAGTATTATGTTAAGTTTTCTTACAAGGATTTGCTGCCATGATCTACACCTTAAAACGTGGTTATCACACCCCACTTTTAAGGCTGTTTTAGTGGTTAAGTGGTTCAATAGTCTATGTATATATAATATGCCTAAGCGTACTTAATTTGTACGTCATTTAAAACGCTATTATATATAGGGAAGGTTGTACACAATGGATACAATGGATACAATTTAATCTTTTAGTAGATATAAATAGATATATAGGTATATAGCAGTATAATAAAAATAGAGACTACAATAGGCATTTTAGCCATAAAATGGTGTACATTGACGACGGATTTATCATAAACAATTGATATTAAATGTTTTATAAAACGTACATGATTTTATAAAATACAATCCAAATCGTGTCGTATTAGAAAACAAAAGAGTTACAACAAAATTTAACTTTATAATTCTGAATTTTTTAATATTTAATAAATTTTTTGCTAATAATTATGTTCAAACTTAGCATGGCAAAATAGTTAAAAATAACACTTGACAAACAAACATGGCATGATATACTTAAATCAGATAGGAGAGTTAAAGACATGACACTTAGACTAATAAAAACACAGGACAGAGGGGGAATTCGGATCACCAGGACAGTAAATAGCCACTGGGCGGTTTTGGTAACTATTTGGATATACAGTATAATTTGGAGTGAATAACTAACATTAAAACGGGGGAAATTCAATGGACACTATGACACTATCACAAAGGGCGATTCAAACATTAAAGAAGGGCGATTTATTCAAAACATCATGGGGTTACGATCAAACAAACTATGATTTTTTAGTAGTGCTAGAAGTAAGTAAGACTGGAAAAACCGCCAAATGCCAAATGACTTCAGCTTTAAAGATGGGGCATGAAAATCAACATGATATATTAGAACCTATTTTTTTCCCTTATGGAGATATATTTACAATGCAAGTAAGGGAAGGATATACGGGCGATTTACAACTTAAAGGGTCATATCCCTTCTGTAATAATGGCAAGATGGATAATAGTAGAATGGATCGATTTACTAAATGTAGTCCAGGCGATCAATATCATCAAACTGATTGTATGAGTGGGCATTAATAAGTAGATACATTGAAGAATCAATATAACTATAAAGGAGTAAATATGATCTGTAAAAAATGCGGTGGTTCAGAATGTGAAGAAGATCGTTGTAGAAGTGAAAGATATAATCCTAATATTGAACCAACATGGTGTAAATACGTTAAAGTAAATGGCAATGAACACTATTTTGATATTTCGGATGATGGTATTACATGGAATCCGCTTTATGGTGGAGATGGTACAGAGAAAGACGTTGATGTATTTTTAACATGGGAAGAAATTGTTAAGATATTTAAAGAAGAAAAACAAGCTAGAAATAACTAACGCCTACGGGCAAGGGGGGAATTATGAACGCTAATAATTTAAAAATAGTAATCCAGGTAGTAGAAATTAATAGTAATGGAATGTGCAAGATTTTATCGCTTCAAGATATTGATAAGCTATACGAAGCAAAGAATATAGTCAAAACGGTCAACCTGCACGATAAACTTGTTGCTTTATTAAAAGAAGCACAAGAATTTTATACGTGGAATAGTGAATTAGGTAAAAAGATTGAAGAAGCTCTTAAAGTATTGGGGGAATAATGTACACCTACACAATAAAGTTAAACGATTATCCTATTCATCAATGCAAGGGGAAGCACAAGGCGTTTGAATGGATCCAGGCGGAGTTAAAACGTACGAATACGCTTGGGGTGTGGTTTGGTCTTAAGTGTGAGACGGACACGGACATATATACAATAGAAAGGACAATAAAATGACACCATATAAGCGCAAAGAGTTATTAACGTATACATATGTGCAAGAGGATAAAGATATAGCACGATCAAAATACATAAGTCGTACCGGTATAATCTGGGCATTAGCGTTACTGGTAACATTTGGTCTATTCTCGTGTACGTTGTGTCATGCAGCAACGCTAGATCAGTGGGCAGATGCGATCAATGTAACAGAGGGCAAAGGTTGTCATTATGGCATAAAATCTGTAAAGTTTAAAAACGACGTAGACGCTCGAAATATATGTAAACGGACAGTGAACCACGCATGGAGACTTTGGAGGGCTAAAAACGGCAATTCTAGCGATTTAACAGGGTTTATAGACTTCCTTGCTAACCGCTATTGCCCTCCATCCGTAGACTGGCAAGGTAATATCAATTGGAAGCGTAATATGACTATATTAATGGAGAGGATATGAACCGCCAAACACTCGCTAAGATTAAGGATAAGATAAAGAAAGCCAAACGTAAACCACTAGGGCGTGCAAGAACTATTGCCTTGCAGCGTAAGTTTAATAAAAGAAGGGAGAAAGAGAATAAGAATAATTGGAGCATGATATGTATATCACCACCTAAAGATAACGGCATTAAAGCCTTTGATGAGATCATGGGGGCGTATAGACCAATGAGCAAATATAAACCTGTTAGGGTAGGCGGTAAATCAAGTAAACAACGAACACACTTATAACACAAAAAAGGAGAACGTATGAATAAGAGTTTCAGAAAACCAATCCAAGTCAATATCACCGTCGAGGAATACGATTTATTATGCAAGATTAATGAGCATGAGCATATTTCTAATATTGAAATATTCAGACGGGGATTGTTGAGTTATGCAGACCACTATAAAATCTCATTGACAAAATCAGATGTAGTGGTATAGTACAAACATAATTTCGGGACAGCGGATGCAATTAGAAAAAAATACAAATAAATTAAATACTAGCCTCAATCGTTAATTCGGTTGGGGCTTTCTTTGTGCCCAGTGAGACTGTCCTCTCCGCAAGTGGCGACTCCCGTTGCCAGCTGGGCTTAATACCATGCTTATGACAGAAACCAAACAAAAAGAAAATACTTTCAAAGAAGATAAATTTAGACAATTAGCTTTTCGTATTGTCAATGGTCAAATTGGTCAATTTACTTATTGCATGGAGAACGATCAGATATATGTGTATGAAGAAGGATATTGGAAAGCATTAAGGGATATAGAATTTCTTTCACGAATAGAGAATGGCATTATAGATGCAAATGGCAATAAGGTAGTTACTCATTATGATGTGGTTAGAAGAAAGAAGATTATAGAGAATTTTAAAATACTCAGCTATAAACCTCTATCAGATTTCAATAAATCTCATTTGTTAAATTTTGAGAATACTATGTTTGATCCTATAGGATTAAATAGCGCCTCACATGATTATAAATGGTTATCTACAATTCGTATTCCTTATAAATATACCTTGTTAGCAGAATGCCCGTTATGGATTAAAACTATAAATGAGATACTTGAAGAGGATAAAATTAAAATAAATATACTTCAAGAATTCTTTGGGCAATGCTTAACCCGTGATATTAAACAAGAGAAAGCATTATTGTTATTAGGAGAAAGCCGAAGCGGTAAGTCTACGATATTAAATACTCTTCATCATATGGTTGGGGTTAAGAACTGCTCAACCGTTCCTTTAAAGTATATTCTTAATCCTGTTTATACGTCAATGATGATACATAAACTTATCAACTTTGATAAAGATGTTAGTAAGAAAGCGCAAGATTATGAAGAGGATTTCAAGAAGATAGTAACTGGTGAAGAGATAACTTCTAATGATAAATATGACGACCCTTTTGATTTTAAACCATTTTGTAAATTAGTTTTATCTGCTAACGAGTTCCCTCGCATTACAGATCATAGTTCGGCTTTTTATAATAGATTGATATTAATACCATGCAATAGAGTATTCTCTCCACAAGAACAAAACAGAAACTTAAGAGAAAAATTGTTGGAAGAATTGCCAGGAATACTCAATTGGTCGATTGAAGGATTAAAACGTCTGAATAAAAGAGGCATGTTTGAAGAAGTACATTTTATGAAAGAAGCTATCCAAGATTTAGAGAACGATAATAATCCTTGCAATATATTTTTTAATGACCATGTACAGATTGTTTTCGGTTCTTATATAGAGAAATCAATACTTTTTAAACATTATCAAGAATGGTGTTTAGCAAATGAGCAGCACAATGTTTCTCATATTATATTTTCTAAGAATATTCTTAAGAGATATAACAAGGAAACCATTAAAGATGCCCGATTATCTGTAGGCAGTAGAAATGCCATATGGCAAAATATAAATTTTGTTCAAGATAAAAATAGAGAACCAGTAAAAGTAAAGGAGAATTTACAATGGAAAGATTAAATGAATTAGAGAATGAAATAGTTATGGAATATGTAAATAGGATAATTGGAAGCATAGACCACAATTTGATTCAATTTAATGGAGGTATAAATATTACAAATTTACCAGTTGGAATTTCAGATATTATTATTAAATATTTGGTTAATTCTCCTAATGAAAATAAAAAAATAATTTTAGCTAGAGGATTGGAAGGAAAAATGATTGAAAAGGAATTATACGAATTATGTAAAGATAATGCGATTAGAGAATTTTTATTTAGATTAGATAATCAAAAACGCCCAACATAAGACCGCTGGCTACATATAAAGCAATGCCATAGGGCGGTTGGGCATAATATTATGACACGACGATTCCGTGAAGCAGTTAGGGCATATATTAGAGAGAAGCGTTTCAGGTTCAGGGAACGGATGAATAAGATATTAGGTAAGAAGGCGAGGAGGATATGAAAGAAAAATGGAGATTTATTAAATACTATAAGAATAGATATAGTATATCTAATTTTGGAAGAATAAAACGTAACTATTTTTCACATATTGATTCTATTGGTAGAAATTATGTATATAAAGAAAAAATCTTAAAAG
>Ga0210408_10000903_pt1 | contig 32983 bp, 29 predicted proteins | sample IncBWH4MmetaG_FD_155471 | JGI IMG/M metagenome (GOLD analysis project Ga0210408, IMG submission 155471) | Forest soil microbial communities from Barre Woods Harvard Forest LTER site, Petersham, Massachusetts, United States - Inc-BW-H-4-M | ecosystem: Environmental > Terrestrial > Soil >... | reverse complement strand
CTCGGAGCATCCCGTTTCGCACGAAAAAATCCGCGGCATTCTCGGCAGTCCCGCGCCCATGCTCTGGATCGGCGGAAGCGAGCCTCTCGATCATCCCGGAATCGCACACCTGGTCCGCGCCGTCGCGCAGAGCGGCCGCTTCGTTTTTCTCGAGACGTCCGGCACACAGCTGCGCCGCCGCATTCACGAGTTCCAGCCGTCACCCCAATTGTTCCTCACCGTTCGAATCGCCCCGCAATCACCGGCCGCTGCACGCGACATCCGTGGCGCCAGCGCATTCGAATTGGCTCTCGAAGGCATTCGCGCCGCCCGCCTCTCCGGTTTTTTCACCGCCATCCATTCTTCCCTTCGCGAAGATTCGGACCTTTCCCAGCTCCGGGAATTCTCAATCCTTCTTTCTGGCCTGGACGTCGACGGCTGGCTGATCACCGCCGCCTCTGCCGCCGATTTCGCCTTGCGAAAGGCCGCCGAAGCTCGAAAGTTGATTCCCAATTCACAATGGCGGAAGTTTTCCATCCGCGTGGAGCGCGACATTCTCTCCGTTTCGAAATCTTGCGACGTGCACGACTCGTTCCGCAGCGAAGCCCTGCCGGCCCAATCCCGCGAAGAAGGCATCCACATCTCATGACCACTCTGGTTACTGGCGCAGCCGGCTTTTTGGGCAGCCACGTTACCCGCCAGCTAGTCGCGCGCGGCGATGAAGTCCGCGTCCTCATGCGCGCCTCCAGCACCAATCGCGCCATCGCCGATTTGTCTCTCGAGTACGTCACCGGCGATCTCCGCGACCCCGCCTCTCTCGACCGCGCCATGAAGGGCGTGAAGCGCGTCTTCCACGTCGCCGCCGACTATCGCCTGTGGGCCAAGCGCTCGCAAGACATCTACGATTCGAACGTCGGCGGCACAAAAAATCTCCTGGACGCCGCCAGGCGCGCCGGTGTCGAGCAACTCATCTACACCAGCACCGTCGCCACCATCGCCGTCGACCGCCCGCAGCACCCCAATGAATTCACCGATGCCAAACTCGAAGAAATGGTCGGCCACTACAAGCGTTCGAAATGGCTCGCCGAAAAAGAAGCTCTCGACGCCGCGAAAAATGGCTTGCCCGTGATTGTCGCCATGCCCACCACGCCCGTCGGCCCTTGGGACTGGAAGCCCACGCCCACCGGAAAAATCATCCTCGATTTTTTGAACGGCAAGATGCCCGGCTACGTCGAGACCGGCCTCAACTTTGTCGGCGTCGAAGAATGCGCCGGCGGCCATCTCCTCATCGCCGAAAAAGGCAAAGTCGGCGAACGCTATTTGCTTGGCGCCGAGAACCTCGCTCTCAAGGGCATGCTGGACCTGCTCTCAAAAATTACCGGCCTCCCCGCGCCCAAGCTGAAAATTCCCCACGGCCTCGCTCTGGGTGTAGCCTATGCAAGTACGGCATTCTCGCGGCTCGTCGGCCGCGAGCCCGGCATTCCGGTCGAAGGCGTAAAGATTGCGCGCCACATGATGTACGTCGATTGCTCGCGCGCCCGCCGTGAATTGGGGTTCAAGGCCGGCCCGGTAGCCGCCGCGCTCGAACGTGCCGTCCGCTGGTACGAAGCCAATGGCTATATCGCCAAAGGCCGCGCCAAGCGTATGGCCCGCGCCGCCGCCTAAGCTTTTGTATTTTTTGTAGTGGCCGGTCTTCAGACCGGTGCTTTTGTCAGGAAGCCCGGCATCCGAAGCCGATAAAAATGCGCATCCTCGTCACCTTCGCCGTCGATGCCGAATTCGCCCCCTGGCGTAAGCGGCATAGTTTCACACGCAACGAAATCAGGATCCCCCAGCTTTCCTTAAATCCACCGTTCGACGTGTATGAGGCGAGACTGGCGGAAGCCGACGTTGACGTCCTGCTAACAGGAATCGGGTGGAGTGATTTGTTCTCCGGCGTTGCCCATAAGGCCCTGCGCGAATTGTTAAAGCGAAAGCCTGACTGTTGTGTTTCAACGGGATTAGCCGGCGGGCTGAACGACGAATTTCATCTGGGTGAGATTGTCGCCGCTTCGCAACTTGTTCTCCCCCAAGGGGAGAGCAGGATACAAAGCAACAAAAGACTCCTAAAGGTGGCGGAGAGTTGTGGCGCTAGAATAGCCAACACATTGATCACGGAAAGCCACATAATCAGCGAAGCGTCTTCCAAATCTGCGATGTCAAAGTTTGGCGACTTTGTAGACATGGAGAGCTACCACATTCTTCAGATTGTCTCGGGTGCTCAAATCCCAGCGATTGCTGTTCGTGGTATCAGCGACGCGGCTGACCGAGACTTGCCTGTAGATTTCAGCAAGATCCTTGGGCGCGACGGCACCATTAGAAAACGACACCTAATTGGAGAAATCGTCCGCAATCCGCTCCGAATACCAAGCCTCATTCGTTTTGGTTGGCTAAACAAGAAGGCTACGCACTCGTTGGCGGATTTCCTGGACAAATTCATCGCATCGCTCGCAGACTCGGACGGGCGCGTCGCCGCCGCTGCATACGGCGAGGTGGCAGCCCGATGAGCCGCACCACCACAACCCTCGAATCTTCCCGCACCCTCGGCGCCATCCCCAAAACCATGCATGCCGGCGTCTATCGCCAAAAGGGCCTCGTCCGCGTCGAAGAAGTCCCCGTCCCCGAAGTCTCCGACGGAGAAGTCCTCATCAAAGTCGCCGCCTGCGGCATCTGCGGCACCGACATTAAGAAAATCTTCCACGCCTACGTCGAGCCGCCCCAAATCCTCGGCCACGAACTCGCCGGCACCGTCGTAGCCATCGGCCGCGGCGTCATCAAATGGAAGCTCGGCGACCGCGTCATGAGTTTTCATCACATCCCGTGCGGAAAATGTTTCTACTGTGAACGCCGCCTCTTCTCCCAATGTCAGCAATACAAGACCACCGGCCTCACCGCCGGCTTCACGCCCAACGGCGGCGGCTTCGCCGAATACGTCAAAGCCATGCCCTGGGTCGCCGATCGCGGCATCGTCGCTCTCCCCGATAACGTAACTTTCGAGGAAGCCACCTTCATCGAGCCCATCAACACCATTGCCAAGGCCGTTCAAAAAGCCCGTATTACAGCGGGCGAAACCGTTCTCATCGCCGGCTGCGGCCCTATCGGCCTCCAATTGCTCATGGTTGCCAACCTCGAAGGTGCCAGGCTCTATACCAGCGACCCCATGGCCGTCCGTCGTGCCAAGAGCCTAACTCTCGGAGCATTAGAGTCCTTTGACCCCAGTGATGGTAAGCTTGTGGACCAGATAAAGGCCCGCACGGAAGGCCGGGGGGCCGACGCGGTTCTGGTAGCGGTTGCGCATCCATCTGTGGTTGAGGACGCGCTGGCGGTAGCAAGGCCCGGTGGGCGCGTGCTGCTCTTTGCCGCCAACGATCCTGTAACCAGGATCGAGTTTCCAGCATCTGCAGTAGGGATCGACGAAAAAGAAATCCTGGGCAGCTATAGCGCCGCGGTGGACATCCAAGACTCAGCGGCAGACCTGGTGCTACAGAAGAAACTGCCCGTCATCGAGATTGTGACGCACCGGTTTCCGCTCGCTAGAATCCAGGAGGGGCTGGAACTGGCGGCCAAGCCGACAGTAGAATCTTTGAAGATATTGATTACCCACGGATGAGAACGACGACGCCAAAGAAGACGGAAGTAGGCGAAGAAGTGAAAGTAGCCGAACCTCGCATGGTCGTGCCGTCAAAGATGACGGCGGCGGTGCTCTACGGCAGCGAAGATCTTCGCATCGAGAAGATTGATGTCCCCGCGCTGTCTGCGGACGAGGTATTGCTGCGCGTCCGCCTCGCGCTCACGGATGGCACCGATCTGAAAGTCTGGAAACGCGGATATCACGAAAAGATGATTCAGCCGCCCGCCGTGTTCGGCCACGAACTGGTGGGCGACATTGTAGCCGTAGGCAAGCGCGTGGATCCGCGCTGGCGCATCGGCATGCGCGTGATTGCCGCCAACTCCGCGCCGTGCTTGCGCTGCTACCACTGCCGCCGTGGGCAGGAAAATCTTTGCGACGACCTGCTCTTCAACAATGGCGCGTACGCCGACTACATGCGCATTCCCGGGCGCATCGTTGTTGAAAATATGCTGGAAGTGCCGCACTCCGTGGATGACCAGAGCGCTGCGCTCACCGAGCCTCTCGCCTGCGTTCTCCGCGGAATCCATGAGATGGAAGTGCGCACCGGCGACACCACGGCCGTCATCGGCTGCGGCCCCATCGGATTGAAATATGTTCGTATGCTTTCTCGGCGAGGCGTGCGCGTCATTGCGCTCGCGCGGCGCGCGGGCCCGTTGGACGTGGCCAGACGGCTGGGCGCCTTCGCCACGATTAACGTCACGGAAGTCGTTGATGTTGTGGGCGCAGTCAAAGCCCTGACCGAAGATCATCTGGGACCGGATTCTGTCGTGGAAGCGGCAGGAAATCCTGCCACCTGGAAACAGGCTCTCGCCATGGTGCGCCGCGGCGGCGTTGTGAATTTCTTTAGCGGCTTGCCCTCCAGCACGCGTGTGGAGATCGAGCCCGCGGTGATCCACTACTCGGAACTCAAGTTGATCTCTCCTTTCCACCATACCCCGCGCTTTATCCGCGAAGCCCTCGAAGCCATCCGCCGGGGCGACATCTCCGCGCACGACTTTGTCACTGAAGAAATCCGGCTGGCCGACCTGCCCCAGGCATTCGAACGCATGAAGTCCCGCAGCGGCGAAATCAAACTAGCCGTCCGGCCATGACTTTGGAGTGCGGGAGCCACGCTCCCGCTTTTCCCTCCAGCCCAGAACCTCAAATGCACCACACACCCTCTGCCTTTCCAGGCGCACCACTAGCATATTTGCGAGTAACGTCGACAACGGGAGAACTTTTCCGCTAATGCTGCGCCCCGGCGAAATCGACATCACCCGCCACGCCCCGAGTCCCGGCTGCACTCCAGAAGCCGCGCAAAAATACACCCGCTGGCTCGCCACGCACCACTACGAGAATTTCAACGTCGCCTCCTGGCTCCTTCCAAAAGATCTCCATCAACATTTCTACAACGTCTACGCCTACTGCCGCTGGGCCGACGATCTCGGCGACGAAGTTCCCGATTCGAATCGCGCGCTCGAACTGCTCCACTGGTGGGAGCACGAGCTGAATGCCTGTTACGAAGGCAAGCCCTCGCATCCTGTTTTCGTCGCGCTGCGCGAAACGATCGTCGCAAAAGACATTCCCAAACAGCCCTTCGCCGATCTGCTGAAAGCCTTCCGCCAGGATCAAACTGTGAAACGCTACGCGGACTGGGACGCCGTTTTGGACTATTGCGTCTACTCCGCGAATCCCGTCGGGCGATTGGTGCTCTATCTCTGCGGCTATCGCGATGAACGGCGCCAGAAACTATCTGATGCCACCTGTACCGCTTTGCAACTCGCCAATTTCTGGCAGGATGTTTCGCGCGACTTGGAAAAAGGCCGTATCTATATTTCTCTCGATGCTGCTGCCGCGCAGGGTCTCACCGAAAATGAAATTGTCGAGCGTCGCTTCGATGACCGTTACGTCCGCCTGATGAAAGACTTAATCAATCGCACGCGCGCGCTTTTCGCTGAAGGCGCGCCCCTGGCGAAAATCGTCGACGGTCGCCTCAGTATCGACCTCGATATGTTCAGCCGCGGCGGCGTCGCAGTTCTCGACGCCATCGAATCCATGGGCTACGACACCCTGCACAATCGGCCCTCTATCAGCAAACCCAAACAGGCTGGACTACTGGGTCGCGCCATCCTTACCCATCTGGTCGCGCGTGGCTCTGAGACTCAGAAAGCTTCTCGCATCGTCTCTCTTGTAGGGGCACAGCATGCTGCGCCCTCCGGCCGCGTGAACTTGCCGGAATCCTACGCGGAATGCCACCGCATCGCCCGTGCATCACGCAGCAATTTCTACGCCGCCTTTTTCTTGCTCCCTGCTTCAAAACGCGATGCCCTTGCAGCGCTGTACGCCTTCATGCGCCTCGTGGATGACGTCGCCGATGAAGGCGCGGATCTCGCGGTAAAGCAGCGCGGCCTCGCAAATTGGCGCGCTGCTCTCGATGACGCCATCACCGGACACGAACAGCACTTCGACGGCAACGCCGCCATGACTTCGCCCGCCGCGACTCTGGGTGAAGCCGCGGAAATACTGCCCGCACTCGTGGATACCATGCAGCGGTACAAAATGCCGGCTCGTTATCTGCACGATTTGATCAGCGGCGCGGAGATGGATTTGACCGTGCAGACCTATCCGACGTTCGAACGATTGCGCGAATATTGCTATCGCGTCGCTGGCACCGTCGGTTTGACCTGCACCCACGTTTTCGGTTTCCAGGATGCGCGCGCCCTCGACCTCGCGGAAAAACTTGGACTTGCGTTTCAACTCACTAACATCATTCGTGACGTTCACGAGGATTTCAGACTCGGGCGCGTCTATCTTCCGGAAGAGGACCTCGCGCGCTATGGAGTCTCACCCGAAGATTTTGGCCGCGCTGAAGCGACTCTTGGCGTTCGCGAATTGCTGCGAGTCGAATCCGAGCGTGCCTGGCAAATGTACGAAGAAGGCTCCGCGCTGCTCGGCCTGATCGACGCGGACAGCCGCGGCGCGTTGTGGCTGCTCGTGCACACGTACAGTGCGCTGCTCGGACGCATCGAGTCGGTCGATTTCGCCGTCTTCGGCGAGCGCGTGCGTCTTTCGAAAGCTGAAAAAATGATGTTCATCGCCAAGGCGCGCTTCGGCCGCCACACGGAAGAGAATATTCTTGAAAAGCGTGATCGTGATCGGCGGCGGCCTGGCGGGACTGGCAGCCGGCGTCGCGCTGGCTGAAACCGGCTGGCGCGTACGCCTGTTCGAGCAGCGTCCCTTCCTAGGCGGCCGCGCGACCTCGTACGTCTTGCCGGACGGCGAGCACGTGGACAATTGCCAGCACGTAACGCTCGGCTGCTGCACGAATCTTTCTGATTTTTACTCGCGTGTCGGTTCCGCGGACAAAATCAAATTCTTTGACCGGCTCTTTTTTCTTGATCCGCAAGGCCGCCGCGGAGAAATGCAAGCCGGGATTTTTCCCGCACCTTTTCATATGACCGGCTCGTTTGCGGCATTCGCGCCGCTCGCTCTGCGGGACAAGCTTTCGATTGCGCGGGCGATGTTGGATATCTTGCGCTCCCAGGGGAAGCCCGCGGACCTCGAGGAAAATGGCGGCATCTCCATGCTGGAGTGGCTGGATCGTCGCGGACAGACACCGGACGCCATTGAAAGATTCTGGCGCGTCGTTCTTGTCAGCGCGCTCGATGAAGAACTGGATCGCACGGATGCGCACTTCGGCGTGGATGTTTTCTGGAAAGCTTTTCTTTCGAATCGCACGGGATACCGCATGGGGGTGCCTGCAGTGCCGCTCGCGAATTTGTATGATGGATGCAAAGTGGAAATCGAGCGACGCGGCGGCGAAGTGGTTTTGCGTGCACCAGTACGCGGCCTGAAAATTGAAAATGGAGAAATCGCCGGTGTTCGTTTCGATGAAGGAAAAGAAGAAACAGCGGATGCGTATGTTTTTGCCGTGCCACACACCGCGCTCGCGGAGTTGTTGCCGGAAAGTGTGAAGCAAGCGGATCCCTCGCTCGCCAATCTGGACAAAATAAAAGTTTCGCCAATTACCGGCGTGCATTTCTGGTTTGACCGGCAAGTGATGAAAGAACCGTTCGTGACTTTGCTGGACACCACAACGCAGTGGGTTTTCAACAAGACCGCACTGTACGGCGATTCGAACGAACAAGGCAACAACGTAAGCGGGGGGCAGTACCTGCAACTGGTGATCAGCGCGTCATACGATTTGCTGCCAAAGCCGCGCCAGGAAATTATCGATCTGTGCTTGCGCGAAGTGCGGCACGCGTTTCCGGCGGCACGCGAAGCGGAATTGGTGAAGGCTACAGTCATAAAAGAGGCCGCCGCAACATTTTCACCGGAGCCGGGAGTGGACCGCTGGCGGCCGAAACAGGAATCTTCCGTTCGCGGATTATTTCTTGCGGGAGATTGGACCGCCACGGACTGGCCGGCCACGATGGAGGGCGCGGTGCGCAGCGGATATCTCGCAGCGGAAGCGGTGCTGGGTTCGAACGGAACGCCGCGAAAGTTTCTGCAGCCCGATCTGGAGCCGGATGGATTTGTGGGCATGTGGATTGGAAAGAGTGCGCAGCAAAAAAACTGACGCGGGGAATCGAGATCAGAGAACAGAGACCAGAGATCGAGAGACATGGCATCAAGATAGTTGCTGGAATCATGGCGCCACCAGCTCGTAGGCGCCGAGGCGGAGTTCGCTTAGGGTTAGATTTTCGCCGAGAGCGTCGATGGATTGGTATTCGGATTTGTGGGTGGCGAGGAATTCTTCGTAGGAGTGGCGGGTCGTCCAGAAATCGAGCGTGAGGTACACACTTGAACGAAAGGGATCGTGCAGCAGGCGGGTTTCGCGGTAGTGCGAGTCGGTCCGAAAGAGCTCGGCCCAAGCACCGGCGGGCCCATAGAGCTTTTCGAACGGTTTTTTGCAACCCGGCTTGACTTCGTACTCCCAGAGGACTAAAAACATAGTGTACCCATCTCCTGCTCTCGGACGCACGCAACTCTGCAAGGAAATTCTAGGTAATGTTTGCGCAGTCCGGCCGAGTGTAGCAATCCGATTGGAACTAAGCCAAGTTGGGAAGCGCGACAGCGCATAAAGTCTAAGTTGTAGCCGTTGCAGTCCGTCGAGACTGGCGGACGGAGGCGTTTGTGGATCGAAAGTACAGCCACCGCGGGTACCGCGACGCGGAAAAAGAAGATAAAAAGAATAAAACGCACGAGCGCAAACCGCCGGCGGGCGGGCCGCGCGGCGCGGATCAGTTCGGGCCACGCACGCCGCGCATGGTGGGAACGGTGACGCGCGCGCGCTGCGCGAATTGCGGGGCGGTGCTGACCCCGGGATTCGATCCGAACGGAACGTGCCCAAAGTGCGGACTGGAATTGCACTGCTGCAAACAGTGCAGGTTTTTCGATTCCGGCGCGCAGTTTGAATGCACGCAGCCGATCCCGGAACGCATTTCGCCGAAAGACGCGAAAAATAATTGCAAGTTCTACGAATTTCGGACTACGGTGGAAAAAGATACCGCGCCTACTTCGTATTCGCAGCCAGCCGCGCCGGGCTCCGCCCCGCCGTCGGCGCCGCCACGGCATAACGATGCGCGGCAGGCGTTTGACGATCTCTTCAAGAAGTAGCTGCTCATGAAATCCTCGCGCCGCTCCTTTCTGGAAGCCGGACTCGCTCTCCCTACACTTTTCCATTCCGTTCCTTCGCTCGCGGAGACACCGCAAACGGAGAAGACCGCGAATTCCAAAGATTCGTCGTTTGATCCGTGGGTGGAAATTGACAAGGAAAACCTGCGGCACAATGTTCTGGAGATTGCGCGGCGCGTGGGCGGGCGGCCGATTCTGGCAGTGATCAAAAACAACGGGTATGGCATGGGGGTGGCCAACGTTGCGCAACTGCTGGAGCCGCAGACGGAAATCTTCGGATTTGCGGTAGTGAAATTTCACGAGGCGATTTCGCTGCGCGATGCGGGGATTCGCAAGCCGGTGCTGTTGATGGGTCCCTTTGACGAGGCGAATCTGGAAGAAGCCGTGGCGCGGAATATCACGCCGATGGTGTACACGCCGATGGGGCCGGCGCTCGACAAGGTCGCGGCGAAACTGCAGAAGAACATTGCGCTGCATGTTTGCGTGGATACGGGGATCGGGCGCGTGGGCGTGCCGTATTATCAAGCCGCGCCGCTGATCCGCGACCTGGCGACCCGGAAAGCGGTGCAAATCCAGGGAACGATGATGACGTTCACGGAGGATATGGATTTTGACAAGGAGCAGCTGCGGCGGTTTCAGGAAATTTGCAGAGCGCTGGAAAAAGAAGGAATTGCCCTCGGAAAAAAACACACCGCATCGAGTTTTACACTGTTCCAGCATACGGACGCGTTTTTGGATATGGTGCGGCCGGGGATGGCCATTTATGGAATTTATTCGGAGAACGAATTTCGGCACACCGGAATCCTGGAGTTGCGGCCGGCAATCCGCTTGAAGGCGCGCGTGGTGTATGCGAAAAAGCTGCGCAAAGGGGACAGCGCGGGCTACAACCGGGCGTATATGGCCAAGGACGATGTGTGGGTGGCGACGCTGCCGGTGGGACATGCAGACGGCTGGCCGAGGGTGGCGGCGAAGGGCGCGAAAGTGCGAATCAATGGAGTGCTTTATCCGGTGATTGCTTCGGTTTCTGCGAGCCATTGCATCGTTGAAATTGGAGCCGAGGAACGCGTCAAGATCGGCGACACGGTTACGTTTTTCGACGGGCAGCCGGGTTCGCGGCCGGAAGATGTGTCGGAGGCTTGCGGAGCTTCGGTTTATGACCTCACGATGCATTTGAATCCGCTCTTGCCTCGCAAAACCGTTTAGAAGATTTCCTCGTTGGTTGCTTCCGTATTTCCCTCCAGAGAGCAACCTGCTCCTGTAAATGACCAGCCCGGTCACGGAGAGGCCGCAGCGGTGTTGCGCCCCTACAAGGTCGGGAGCGCGGACGATGTTGCCTTCAGGTACGCCTCCTTCGACTACGCTCTTGGGAGGCCCTTCGGCTGGACTCCGGGCAGGCGTCAGGAGCCATTGGGAACTGCGGCATCGGAGTTCGGGGCGACCCAAGCTATGTCTGGATGACTTGGCGGGGCGTGCATTTGGAAACCTTGGCAGCCTGGCGGGCGGGGGAGATTGCCGAAGTCGATGGTCACGGGTTCGTCTTCGGGATGGAGTTCGTGTTCGATGGCGGGGAGGGTGCGGAGGATCAAGTTGCAAGAGTAGGCCATGACGGCGGCGCGGCGAGGGTGGATGCGCCCTTCGACCTGGAGTTGGAGGAGGCGGGAGAGGAACTTGTTGAGCGGGACGGCGGAGGTGAGATCGGAGAGACCGTCGGTGAGATAGGCGGTGAGGTCGGAACCTTCGAGGCGGATGGGGCGGGAGGCCGAGTGTTTGGAGCAGAGACCGGTGGTGGCGTTGGAGACGGCATGACGGCAACGGCGGCCGGTGCGGGTGTGGTGCTGGCAAGTCGCTGGTGGAGCTAGAGTTGAAGGATGGTGTGTTCATGGTGATCCTCAGCTGTGAGATTTTTTGGAGCAACTGGCACTTGAGATGTTTGGAGAGGGGGACCCCCACACGCCGGCATTTTCAAGAAAGAGTGTGGAAGGGATTGAATGGAAAGGAGTTGTGAAACACTCTTGGCGAGAAGAGAGAGGGATCGGTTCCAAAACGGGAAACGAGGGATGCACAGGGAGGAAAGGGGGAGATTTGGCGAGAGTGGGGTATAAAAGTTACAATGGATTATAACACTGGAATAGTCAAAGTCAAGTAATATTATACATCAGTACTGGGACTGGGTTTGAGGGTTGAGAGGTAAGCGGGAGAAAAAGAAGGAATTAACACAGAGACATTGACGCTGGCACCGACAGTACCTAATGTAAGCTCAGCGTGCCGTCCAGCCGCCGTCGACTGGTATGATGTGCCCGGTAATATGCGAGGCTCTTTCCGAGCACAAAAAGACGACCGCTTCCGCAACCTCCTCCGGCTCGCACCACCGGCCTTGCGGAACCGCGGACAACATCGCTGCTTCGGCGCCAGGGTGGAGTGCTGTTATCCGGTCGGCAGTGGGTGTACGCACCAGCCCGGGAGCGACAGCGTTCACGCGGATTCCCTGGGTCGCGTATTGGAGGGCTGCCGATTTGGTGAGACCCGAAACGCCGTGCTTGGAGGCGACGTTTCCGACGACACCGGGCGAGCCGACCAGGCCAGTCACGGAGCCGTTATTCACAATGGCGCCCCGCCCGCGCTTCAGCATCTCGGGAATCTCAAATTTCATACAGAGCCAAACGCCCGTCAGGTTTGTTGCCACGACGCGGTTCCAATCCTCTTCGGGCGTTTCCACAATGCCGGCGACCGACCCCACGAGGCCGGCATTATTGAATGCCAAGTCCAAGCCACCGTATTGACTGACAGCCTTCCTTACCATGGCCTGCACGTCAGCTGATTTGGCCACATCGACCGGTAAGCAGTCGGCCTTACCGCCTATGCCTTTGATGGTTGCAACGGTATTTTCGGCGCCGGCAATATCGATGTCTCCGATGAACACAGCAGCGCCTTCTCGAGCAAAAGCGAGAGCCGTCGCCCGCCCGATGCCGGATCCACCGCCGGTTATTACGGCGACCTTGCCGGTCATGAGCTCGGACTTTCCAGCCGGACTTTCCATTTCGAACTCCTGGAAAACGGCAGTATACATCTGGTCTCCCTCGCTTCGTGCTCGATGGTTTCCTCAAAGGGGAAGCTCGACGTCGTCCAGGACCTAAAGTGGGAGTTGGGAGCAACGGGGATCGCGGCGTGGAATGTTCGGGAAGGTGTGCATTCCGCTGTCCCTGACGGGGCGACGCTTAAGTGTCACTAACTATCAAGAGGGGGCGATCGGGGTGCTTGAGTTTACGCGGCTATACTTGGGTTTAAATGGCCGACTTCAAGAACTTGTTTCGAAAAGCTTCTTTAACGCTCGTCGACGGGCTGTTGCTGGTTCTCTGCGCGGCGGCCTTGGCGTACCTCTCTGTGCCGCCGCTAGCCAAGCTGGGAGTGGCGGCCGGCAATTCGGTGGATACGAGCGGAGACATCCGGCTTGTGGGCGTAGTCGTTTTCGTGGGCATTTTGTTTCTGGGAGTTGTGGGGGTGCTATTCGCGACTTTCGTAAGCGGATGCCTAATTTTTGCGGTGTTACCGAACCGCGCGAGGCTGTTCACGCGGATAGGACTCATGGTGGTGTTCCTGCCGGTTTTCATCCAGACGGCGAGAAGAGGCCCGCGAGAGTACCTTGATTGGCTCATCGATCCGTCCATTCGCCAAAACGAGGCAAAACAGAAAGCGAAGGGCGAATTGGAGCGCCAGCTGAAGGTGTCGGGGGCCCTGACCGTGGAGCGGGAACCGGACGGCGTGAAGATTACGAATAACACGGATGAATTGGCGCGAGTGCAAGTGTTGTTCGCCCGAAGAACCAAGGGTGCTATTTACAATTGTTATGCGGGCCAGTCTGCGACATTTCCTCCCGCGACTTCGGACGAAGAAATGAATTTGCCGCCACGGGAAACCCGGGTGTTTCTGTTCGCCGAGGCGCACACAAATTGCGGTTCGAATCGCGAGTGCGGATTCGATGACTATGCCGTCTGGGGCTGGGATGGAAAAAACGTACCGCTGTTTTTGAGCCAGAAGGCGCACCTTTTCTAGGAGGGATAGAGAATCGGCGGGGCGCAGCAGGGGAGTCGTATGGCTGACTTACGTCGCATATTTATAGTGGTGCTTCTAATGGCGTGGCTCATCCCGCCGGGTGTCGAAGGCCAAGCGCGGGAGTCTGCCCATGTGCCGGACCGTTTTGAGTTTTTCGAGGGTCACGCATACATGGGCGCCGAGTGGGTGAAATGGGAATACGAGAGGCTGGTGTTCGTAAAACGCGTTGCTGACATGAAGGGCAAGGGTTCCTTTGTCGAGACTAAAGAGGAGCTAAGTCCCACTGTGGAGGCATGGCAGCGATTTTGGGCAAGCATCGACTCCCTTGGCGTGTGGCAGTGGAAACCGGAGTATAGCGACCCGAAACGCGATGGGCCGGATGGAGAGTCATGGGCGCTGGTTTTGCAAACCGGAGGCAAGCAGCTGAAATCGAAAGGCTATAATGCCGTCCCCAACGGCTACGGCGAATTCCGCGAGGCGGTGCACAAACTGATGGAAGATGCGCGACAGCAGAAGCGCGATTGAGGCAAACAAACGGCTGTGGCTAACTTCCATCCCGTGCTTAATGGATTGGGCATGGGAAGATTCTACATTGCGTTTTCCACTCAGAGAGTGAGTCGCCAGGGTCGGCCGTAGCTGTCCTGCCTGTTTGCCCCACTGTGAAAACAAAAGAGAATTGGCAACTTTTTGGGAGTGGGGTCGTCGAACTAAAGGATGGCGAAGTGCGTACCTAGAGGCAGAGAAAAAGAACGGGTCTGAAGACCCGCCACTACGGGGCCGGAGGTCGGCGCGGGGAAGAGCGGTCTGCTTTCCTGACGCGAGGTCGGGGTAAACGACAGGCGGGCCCTACGGGAACGGGACGGGCAAGCAGGAGTTGACGGAATTGGGGGTTCATATGGGAACGCTGGGACAGGATATCCGGTATGCGCTGAGGAATCTCAAGAAGGCGCCGGGATTTGCGGCGGTGGCGGTCATCACGCTGGCACTGGGGATTGGAGCGTCAACGGCTATATTCAGCGTGATGGAGAACATTCTGATTGAGCCGTTTCCGTACCGGGATGCGCAACGGTATATGTCCATGCAGATCCATGACACGGAGCGGAGCGAGCCTGGCGGACGGGCGGGATACCTGGGCCCCGAGCTGCTCGACATTATGGCGCAGAATCACGTGTTTGACGCGGTGATTGCCAATGACAACACCGACGTGTTGTACCGCTCGGCCGAGGGAAGCCAGCGGTTCGATGGAAATTACATAACGCCAGGAACGTTTGAGTTTTTTGGGATGCAGCCGCTGCTGGGGAGAATGGCCCAGGAGGCGGACTATGAGCCGGGGGCACCGCCGGTGTTTGTGCTGCGGTACAAGACGTGGATGAAGAGTTTTGGCGGGGATCCTTCGATCGTGAACAAGACGTTTGTGCTAAACGGAGTTTCGCGGACGCTGATCGGGATCATGCCGCCGCGATTTGGATGGGGCGACGCGGATTTGTGGATTCCCATGAAGCCGAGCCGTGCGGCAGCGGCGAAGACAATCGCCGGAGCGTTTCAACAACACTGGTTCTTGATGGGGCACCTGAAGCCGGGCATTTCCGTCAAGGAGGCGGAGGCGGATCTGACGGTGGTGGCAAATAACCTGGCGAAGATTTACCCGACGGAGTATCCGAAACATTTCACGGTGCAGGTGGACTCGCTGACGAACCTGGTGGTGGGACAGTTTCGAACGACGCTCTATATCGTGCTGGCGGCGGTGGGATTGTTGCTGCTGATCGGATGCGGAAACGTGGCGAATCTGTTGCTGGCGCGGGCGACGACGCGGGAGAAGGAGTTTGCGATTCGATCGGCGCTGGGGGCGAACCGATGGAGATTGGTGCGGCAGCTACTAGTGGAGAGCGTGATCCTGGCGACGGGCGGGGCCGCGGTAGGAACGCTATTGGCCTGGGGAGGTTTGAAATCACTGGTGGCGTTGATGCCTCAGAATATCATCCCGGCCGAAGCGGTGATCCGACTGAACATGCCGGTATTGGCGTTTACGTTGAGCGTTGCAGTGCTGACGGCGCTGGTGTTTGGGCTAGTGCCGGCGCTGAAGGCGGCACGGAAGGATTTGAACGAGCCTTTGAGGGATAGCGGGAAGGGAATCAGCGGCGGATTCCGCCATGGGAAATTGCGCGATGCAGTGGTGGTGCTGGAGGTGGGACTGTCTTTAACGCTACTGGTGGCGGCGGGACTGCTGATGAGAAGTTTTGTGGCGCTGCGGGATGTGAAGCTGGGGTTGCAGCCGGACCATATATTGGTGGCAAGGCTTCCGTTACCGGTGGATCGTTATAAGACGGCGGACCAGGTGACGGGATTTTACCGGCCGCTGTTGCAGCGGCTAAAGGCGCTGCCGGGCGTGGTGGAAGCGACGGAAACGAGCACGCTGCCGCCGTATGGGGGAATTCCAAGTGACATCGAGATTCCCGGGAAGACGCACGCGGAGAAATGGAACGCGCTGTTCCAATTGTGCAGCGAGGGATATTTTGGGGTGGTGAAGATTCAGTTTCTGGATGGGCGGAGTTTTACGGAAGCGGAAGTGAACGGTGCGAGGAAGCTGGCGGTGGTGAATCAGACGTTTGTGAAGAAGTACCTGGGAAATGAGAATCCGATCGGACGGCAAGTAAGAATTGCGCAACTGGCGGAGTTTGAAGATGCGGTGAAAGAGCCGATGTTCGAAATCATCGGGCTGGTGGCGGACGCGAAGAATTCCGGATTGCAGGACCCGGTGAAGCCGGAGATCTGGGTGCCATACACTGTGACGGGATCGGCGTTCCGAGGAATTCTGGTGCGGACAGCGAATGAACCGCTGTCCATGTTGAATGCCGTGGAACACGAAATCTGGGCGACGGATCCAAACGTGGCGTTGACGTTTACCGGGACACTGGAAGGGTACATACAGCAATTCTCGTTTGCGGGACCGCGATTTGGATTTTTCCTGATGATGATTTTTGGGGGGATTGGATTGGTGCTGGTGACGATTGGAGTTTATAGCGTGCTGGCATACACGACGGTCCGAAGGACGCAAGAGATCGGGATTCGAATGGCGATGGGTGCGGAGGGATCGGATGTGCTGAAGATGGTGGTGCGAATGGGATTGCGGCTGGTGGGGATTGGAGTGGCGATTGGATTGATTATGAGCTTGTTGATCGGGCGCGTGATTGCGACGCAGCTGTGGGGAGTGTCGGCTTACGATCCGTGGACGCTGGTGTGCGTGCCGCTGGTGTTGTTGATTACGGGGATCGTGGCGTGCTGGATTCCAGCGCGGCGGGCGGCGCGTGTGGATCCACTGGTGGCGTTGCGGTATGAGTGAGGATTGAGCGGGCCGGGCAACGCCCGGCAGCTACAAAATCAAAAGCGAAGAGACACCTGCCGCGGCAGGTGCCCCCGCCGGAAGAGTGGTATGACGTGCCGAGAAGCGGCCCGCCTCAGAAGGCGGGCCCTACACAGAGGAGATTAGGCCCAGGAGTAGCCGTGTTTGGAAAGCGGGAGGGAGCGGATGCGCTGGCCGTTGACGGCGAAGATGGCGTTGCAAACGGCTGGGAGGACCGGCGGTAGGGCGGGTTCACCGAGGCCGGTGGGCGGATTATCGGTTTTCAGGAAATGAACTTCGATTTCGGCGGGGACTTGATTCATTCGAACGGGCGGATATTCGTGGAAATTGCTTTGGACGGCGCGGCCCGCGTCGATGGTGATTTCGTAGGTCATGACGGAGCTTAGACCCTCGATGATGGCGCCGCGAACCTGATGTTCGGCGTTGAGGGGATTGATGATCTGGCTGCCGACATCGCCGGCGACCCAGATTTTGTTAACCTTCACTTGTTTTTTCGCGTCGACGCGCAGTTCGATTACTTCAGCAAAATAACCTCGATGGGAAAATTGGAAGGCGACGCCCATGGCGGTGTCTTTGGGCAAGGTGCGCTTGCCCCAGCCGGATTTATCGGCGACGAGCTTGAGGACACCTTGCATACGGGCGGCGTCGAGGTCGGAAGAGAAGGCGTCGGGCTTGGCGTCAGAGTTGGTGACGCGAGGGAGGCTGAGAAGATCGAGGCGGAACTGGACGGGATCTTTTCCGGCCGCGTGAGCGAGCTCGTCGGTGAAAGATTGGAAGACCCAGGAGAAGGCGTTGCTGCGCGGGGCGCGCAGAGCGTAGGTGGGAACGCCGAGAGGCATGAGCGAAGCGCCGAAGGAAAAATTCGTGAGGAAAGTGCCGGGGAATTCGTTGCCGGGAATGTTGGCGGAGGGAGCGAACTGCTGGCCTTCGCCGAAACTGATGAAGTGATTGCGCCAGGCGACGAGATTGCCGGAGGCGTCGAGGCCGCCCTTCAAATAATGAAAGCCGGCGGGGCGATAGTGATCGTGGTGGAAATCGTCCTCGCGGGTCCAGAGGAGTTTCACGGGGACGCCAACTTGTTTGGCAATGGCGGCAGATTCGAGCATGTAATCGTTAGTAAGGCGGCGGCCGAAGCCACCACCTGCGCGCTTCAAGTGAACGATGATGTCGCTCGCGGGAATGTTCAAGAGCTTGGCGACTTGCTGGCGGCCGGATTCAGGAGTCTGGCTGGGCGACCAGAATTCGAGTTTGCCGTCGTGATAGTGCGCGAGGCAATTCTCGGGCTCCATGGGGGCGTGGGCGAGGAAGGGGTAGGCGTAAGCGGCTTCGATGGTTTTTGCGGCGGATTGCAGGGAGGCGTCGGCGTCGCCGTCCTTTCGAACGGTGATCGTGGGAGCTTGTTTGGAGAGCTCATCGGCACGATCGGCGAAGCCTTTGCTGCTTTGCTGTGCGGTGGCGCCTTCGTCCCACTTGGCGCGCAATTTTTTTCGGGCGGTGTTGGCCTGCCACCAGGTGTCGGCGACGATGGCGACTCCGCAGTGAAGGCCGAGCAGGTCGGAGGTACCATCCACGGAGAAGGCATGGCGGACGCCGGGCTGGGATTTGATTTCGTCAAAATTGGCGCTGAGGAATTTGCCGGCGTAGACGGGGCACTTTTCGTAGACGGCGTACAACATTCCGGGAACTTTGAAGTCGATGCTGTAGAGAGATTTTCCGGTGACGATGGAGGGGTTGTCGACGCTGTGAGTGGGCTGGCCGATGATTTTGTAATCTTTGGGATCCTTGAGCTTGACGGATTTGAGATCGGGCGCGGGCAGGGCGGCGGCTTTTTCGGCGAGCGCGCCGTAAGTGAGAGAGCGGTTTGTGGGCTGATGAATGACGCGGCCGGAAGAGGTCTGGCACTCGGATTCCGGAACCGACCAGGTTTGTGCGGCGGCGGTAATGAACATCTGACGGCAAGCGGCGCCGACACGGCGGAGAGGGTCCCAGTTGATAGGTGTGGCGGTGCTGCCGCCGGCGCGCTGGGGGCCGTATTTTGTTTCATCGAGATCGGCTTGCTGGATGCGAACGGATTTCCAATCGACGTCCAGTTCATCGGCGATGATCATGGGGAGACTGGTTTTCACGCCCTGACCGATTTCGGGATTCTTTCCCATGATGGTGATGGCACCGTCGGCGGCGACGCGAACAAAAGCCGTGGGAAGAAACGCTGGGGGAGTTGCTTGCGGGGCTTGGGCGAAGAGCTCCGCGACCTGATCGGTGTGGAGGGCGAGGAGGATGCCGCCGCCCGCGACAGCGGAAACGCGAAGGAAGGTGCGACGATCGAGGAGCGTGGTAATCACAAGGCCTCCGTGGAGAGCGGATTTGCCGGAAGGCGTTGGGCAAATCCACATCGTGGCCATTGTAACGCTAGAACGGGATTTGTGAAGAGGCATGCAAGCTTGAATTTGATTCGAACGGACAGCGGGCGGGGAAACTATTTTGGAAATGGGCCAGCCATGATGGGGCCCGGGAGAAGGGGCTCCCATTCCAGTTTGCAATGGGCGCATTGCACTTTCCAGGGATTGGCGTGAGTGGGGACGGAGTGTGCGTCAAGCGCGACGGAATTCTTCTTTTGGCAATGAGGGCAGGTAACATCCACCATCAAATGGGCGGGCGCAACGAGAGATTCGATGCGGGCTGCCGGTGAAGATGGATTCTTGCTGGCGCGCTTACCGGAATAGAGAGCTTGATCGGCGCGGGCGAGAAGTTCCTCGGGACGATCTCCGAGCGAGTATTGTTGCCAACCCGCAGAGAAAGAGACGGGAATTCGATGGGCCTGCCAAGTCACTTCGAGAGCGCCGAGGCGATCCAAGACGAGCTGTAACTGGTCGAGAGTACACTCCGGGAGAAGAACAAGAAATTCGTCGCCGCCCAGACGCACGGCCATGTCCGAACCACGAATTACCTTGTTGAGATGAAGTGCAAATTCCTGGAGGACGTGGTCACCGGCAGGATGGCCGTGGCGGTCGTTGATCAGCTTGAAATCGTTGAGGTCGAGGGTGAGAACAGTCAGGGGATGACCGCGGCGGGCGGAGCGCGCGACCTCCGCGGCTAGGCGTTGAACGCCAAAACGGCGGTTATAGAGGCCGGTCAAAGGATCGACCATGGCCATGTTCCGAAGTATGTCGGAATGACCCTGCTTCTCGGCGAGTTGGAAGCGCAAGCGTTTGATGAGGACTTGCTGGTAGATAGTGTAGAGGTTGAGAAGGAGGATGAGAACGATCAGGCCAAAAACGGCGTCGTCCATCTTGAGGTAAAGGAATGTTTTTGTGCCCTGTCGCGAGAGAGGGAGAGTGAAAGTGATGACGGCGAAAGTGAGGAGGAGCATGACAAAGATGGAGTAGCCCCAGACCCACCAGTCGCGCTTCTCGATCTGCCGGAGTTCGCGCGTCAGATCGTGATCCTCTTCGAGAGGCGTGACAGGGCGAGTTTGGAGTTCAGTCATGGGGTGGAGATAAGATTCGGGAACTCCCGGTTCAGACCAAGTTAGGGGTTTAGGGGGTTGTGGTCAAGGCAAGTTGTAGTGGGAATTGCAGAGTAGTTACTTTTGGGACGGGCGGGCTGGATGGAGGGTGTTCTTGTAATGTGTTTATGTTCAATTTGTTAGGGTGTAAGCCGGCGTTCACCAAGAGTCCTGCCAGGGTGGTACTCCTGCTCCATTGGCGGAATCGTCGGATAAAAGGAAACTACTGGTGAGCAAAATGGTGTCACTCTTCATCCTCGTGTTCGCAGGTATCGCGCTCGTGCGGTTTGCGGTGTCGCAGTGGCGGGCGATTTGGATAACGACTGCCAATCAGCCGCTGTCGGAGACGCTGCGAACGTCAGCCGGAATTGAGAGCGAGAGCATTGGGGCGCAGGATTTTGGGGCGCTGCTGGTGCTTTGCGATAACCTGTCGCCGGATTTGAAGAAGAAAAGCCCTTGGCTTAAAGAAGTATCGATTTACTACCGCGCGGTTTCGAAGCTTGAGCGAGTGTTCCGTGAAAAGCTGCCTTCGATTGCGAGCTGGGCAAATCGAGAAATGCAGACGTGCTCGCGGTATGTGGCGGTGGTCCTCGACCAGAACCTCTCGATGAGCCTTGACCGCCGGCTGGCCGCTCGCCTGAATTAATTCCAATAACCAAAGACTGGCACGATTGTGAACGCAACGCATTGGTTGTGGGTGGGTAGCGTGATGCTGTGTTTTCGCTATGGTCCGGGGGCGGTCTGCCTGAACGAGAAGACCCGCGGTAGACGCCAGGCGGAGCCAGCAGGGAACGCTGAGAGCCGCGGGCTCAAATCACTTGGGTTCGGATGCGGATTTTTCGCGGCGGAGCAGCCGAGAGCGTTGGGAGCTGCGGCGTTTTTTTTCTGCGCTAATGGATTTGGGGTCGACCAGCCATTGGGCCGTCCCGCCGCGGCGAGGATCTTTTTGTTTGGTTCCGGAGAGGCGACCAATACTGAGAAGGCGGCATACTTCGGCGCTGGTAGTATCCAAGTGGGTGGCGGTTTCCTGAGCGGTGAGCCAGCGATCGGAAGGCGCGCGCATTTCGAGAAGTCCTCCAGTGCAGCGGGGCCCTGCGCGGTGATTCACTCTAACGGTGTAGTATCGTTTTTGGCAACTACTTCTGCGAAGGAGGCGCCGCTCGATTGGCGCTAGGCGTGGAAGCGGGAGGCGCTTACTCTTTCGCGTCAACGCCTGATTCAGCTAGCGGAAAAAGAGTGGGTTCAGCCGGAGGCATGTTGGCGATGGAATCGAGCTGGGGATAGTGGTGACGAAGAGGCTCGGGAACTTTGACTTTTGCTCCCTTGAGAATGCTGATGAGTTGGAGGGCATTGACGACAGACTTGCCCTGAAAATGATTGTTGGTGATGACGAAAGTGTTGTGGGCCTGTTCGGATACTTTGCGGACGCGCGTGATCCAGGGAGCGAGCTCTTCGGAGGAGTAAAGATAGTTGTAGCGCTCGTAGGCGGGGATCGAAGTATGGTCGGTGAACCAGGTGTCGTAGCGGCGGCCGTGAAGCCGGACGTAGCCGACGGCAGAAGTGGCCTGGGCGGAGGGCGAGAGAGAGCGGCCGATAATGGGCTGATCGATGTTGCAGAAGCCGGTGTGGTGCTCTCGAAGAAGTTCAAGAGTTTCGAGCGAGTCCCAGGAGGAGTGGCGAACTTCGACGACGAGCGGATAGTCGGCGAAGCGTTTAAGAGCGGAGATAAGGGCGGCTTTGGTTTCTTTCGAACGATGGAAAGAGAAAGGGAATTGGAGGAGGACAGCGCCGAGTTTATTCGCAGCGCGCAAGATGTCGAAGCCAGCGCGGACAGCTCGTTCGTCTTCCGCGGAGGAGACAGAGCTGAATGCAGAGGAATCGTGAGTGAATCGCTGCCAGAGTTTGGCGGTGAAGAGAAAGCGGGGATTGGCGGCGACACGGTCAAGCCATTGCGAGGCGTGATCGGGACGCAAGGGCTGGTAGAAAGAAGTGTTGATCTCGATGGTGTCGAAAAATTCAGCGAGAAAGGCGGCTTCGTGAAAACCTTTGGGGCGGCGAGCAGGATAGACAAAACCAGCCCAGTCAGGATAAGACCAGCCGGCGGGGCCGACGCGAAGAGTATTACGGGATGCCGTGGTGGCCAAGGATTCGGGTGCGCTTGCGGATGAGGGATTTTTGGTTCGACGCGGTGACATGAAAAGAAGCGCGAAATGCGCTGTGAGCAGAGTAGAGGGGAGTGAACAGCGGTGTCAATGCGGGAGGAATATGTGGGAGGAATACGACGGGAGCCGAGGAGAATCGGGAAACGTAACCTTAGAAGTTCCGCCAGGGTCTCCAGATTGGCACGCTCACGTAACGCACATCTCTGGCCTCGCGGAGCAATTCTCTGACCTTGTTGAGGATATATTTCAGCGAGGTGAGGCTCAGAATATCGGTGAGCATGGACAAACATTATCATTGAAACGGGTTTGCGTCGAGTTCCATGGTCTTTCAGGTTGCTCGCCAAAATTTAAACTGACCCGCGGCCGAATCGCGGACGACATTGCAGGGAATGAATGGGGCTGTTATGCTTTCGGTGATGTGGATCGAAGAGCGGATCCGCGCGCGCCACGCCGCCCTCCTTCTGAATGCCGAACAGGTGCAAGCATGAAACTCTCCATAAGTTACAAACACGTCGAGGGACAGAAGCCGGTGGAAGCGGAAGTTGAGCGACACGTTGGTAAGTTGGGGAAATTGCTGCAGAGTTACTCGCCAGACCTGGTGCAGTTGCACGGCTCCTTTGCAAAAAATCTGCGGACGGATGAATACTCCTGCACGCTGAATTTGTCGTTGCCCACGGGAACTTTGCATGCAATCGGGTCAGGTGCAAATGTGCGTGCGAGCTGCAAGAAGGCGTTCAGCGAACTGGAAGCGCAAGTGAAGAAGCACCAGGCGAAATTGCGCAAGGATTATGAGTGGAAGCGGAAGCGGCCGCGAGTGAGCGACGAAGTTTTTTCCTGAAAGAGCAAGCGATTGAGAGCGGGAACGAGCGCAAAGCTAGCGTGGTTGGCGAGCGAGAGGGACGGAGTGTCCTTGGTGACGGCTGCGAGCATGCTACAATAAGAAATTCACGCCATAGGGGCGTAGCTCAGTGGTAGAGCAGCGGCCTTTTAAGCCGAAGGTCGTGGGTTCGATCCCCACCGCCCCTACCAATCTAATCTGTTGAAAATGAATCAATTAATTTGCCTCCCCTCGCCGTGTACCTCTGGTGTACCCTTCGTCTCCATTAGCGTCACCGGATCATGTTCCCAAACTCGCATCAAATCCTGCTCAAGCTGCTCCTGCCGCGAGCGCACCCAGGGTGAATAGTGACGCTCTGTAATCCTCACGCTTTGATGTCCAAGAAGCACGGCCACGCGCTCCAGAGGGATGCCTGCGAGCAGCAACTCCACCGCAAAAGTGTCACGGAATCGGTGCGCGTGTCCGCCTTTGATCTCTGCAAGCGAAAACAGGTTTTGAAGCCGTCTCTGCCACTTGCCAATTGCACTGTGGAGTTTCGATTTTCCCGTCCAGAAGAAATAACCTACGCTTGACTTCGGTGCAGCCTCCAGTTCCCGCACAGCATAGTCGGGAAGAACGCTGTGGACTGGCACGCCAGTCTTCTGGGTGTAAAGAAAAAGTTTGTTTCCCGTGATTCTGTCTATGCCGCATCTCACTGTGTCGCCAATTCTCATTCCAGAATACCGAAGTAGGAGAACAAACGCCTTGAGGCGCTGCGCGTTTGCAACGCCTGCTCTAGCAGAATACTTTTCAAACGCAGCGAGAATCTTGAGCATCTCTGCTTGAGTGAAGGGCATTGTCGGTCGAATCGGAACCCTCGGAGCTTTCATGTCCAGAGCCGGATTGCCGTCGATCCACTTGCGCCGCTCGCAGAATCGTAGAAACGCTCGGAGGCGTTCGAGCTTCTTGAGGCTTGAGCGCGGACCGTCTTTCCATTCAGAACGGAAGTCGTCGAGCGTAGTCAGCTCCAACTCTTTCAGGTAGCGTAACCCCTGCTTCTGGCCGAAATCTCCGATCTGTTTGAAAAGCAATCTGTATTTGTAGATTGTTGACTCGTGCAGCTTACGCGCATTTGCATCGGCTAGGAATTTCTCTGTCGCAAATTGAATGGCAATCGGATCGCTCGTTTTTGTCGGCTCATTATCCGTGGCCTCCATTGTTCGAACGAAATCCTGCGCCCTTTGCCAATCAGTGGTCTCAAGAGATTTGCGAATCTCCTGCCCTCCTAGGAAGCCGTCAACCCATATAGGGCAGCGACAGCGGCGATACTTTCGCCCTGCTCCTCTGTGTTCACAATCTTTTTGGTGTCTGCGATAGGTCGTCAACATAGCGGCAATCTGCACCTTGCTCAGTCTTCGGTGAACACGTTCTAGAACATGCTCTGGGATCCGCAATGTTCTGTAGCTTCTCTTCCCTCGTCGCGGTGCTGCGTTTCCAATCACCAAGACTCCTGTCTCTTTCTCAAAGAGTTTACGCACACTGTCAGCACTAAGGCTCCAAAGGCCGACGGTAAATCGCTAATTTACCGTCGGCTATTGCGATTGGCTGCTCCTTGCAGTCGCGAGCCGGGTATGCCGCGACCCCGATCTCCGGCGTCCTTCTGAAACCTCCTAGGGATTTGCCTAGTTGCGTGCAAAACGATTCAAAACTAGGGTAGTTTTCAGACTGAGGTGTAATGCCACGGCGGTCAGCGCTGGTCCTGAGTGACTTCGAGCAAACGTAAAGCTGTACGTACTCATGTCGCGCCGACTGTGACTACGAAGGGATTCTATGCGATTAGCGACTCTCTGCCTTTTAGCATCCACAATGTTCTCTTCAGCGAGCCCGGTAGGCCCCTGTTTTCGAGATTGTGCCCGTAGAAAGCTGGATTAAATTCGACGTGAAGGCGTCCGTGGATATCGCGGGCAAATTCGACAAGTGGGAAGCCTCCTTAAAATTCACATCTCCTGACGAAACGACCGGCGATTTAGAGATTAAAATTTATGCGGACAGCGTGGATACCGGAAGCGGCATGAAGAACGGAAAGCTGAAGGGCAAAAACTTCTTCGACGTGGAGCACAATCCTACGATTACGTTCAAGTCAACCAAGATTGTGCGGACCGGCCACGACACCTATGAGGTGGATGGCGACTTTACCATACGGGGAGTATCAAATCCTGAGAAGTTGACGCTACATGTTTCCGGCAAGGGGACAGGATCGGGAGAGATTAAAGGAAAAATGGTCTTTAACCGGAAGGACTATGGAATGAACAAGGGCATTCCGTTCATCTCGATTGCCGACCATGTCATGGTAAATTTCCACCTCAAGGGGAAGCGAGTCGGCGGACCTCCTCTACTCGATAAGTAAAGCAGATGCTAACTCTCCGCCTCCATTCTGCACTCATACTCGCTTGTATCCTTAACTGTTTTGCTTCCAAGGCCTTCGCTGCGAGTTTACGAGACCGTCATTCTAATCTAGTTCTTTATGCGATTGTCTAACTCTGGTAAGTCGCCTTACCGGACATGTGAGCCGAAAAGATTTGTTGTTGACCATAGTCCACAGTCTTAGGTAACTTTGCGTTCCGCAGAAATCCCAGGTCGGACCCAATCTACAAAATGGAGGAGGCACCATGAGCAAGAGAAATGTTGCTATTTGTCTGCTTGTTGTTTCAGTGTTATTTGCGGGTGCTGCGATCAGTCACGGCAGCAAGGGTACGCTGCCAGCGGCCCAGGAAACCGCCCCAGTGAAAGCGTCTCCGGCCGAAGGATACAACGTTCACGTGCTCGCACCCCATCTGGTGGATGGCAAACAGATGGGGCCATACCACCACTACTGCAAAGTGATCGCGCCAGACCCGCAGATACAGTGCCTAATCTACGACTCCACCGAACCCAATGCCAACTTGGTGCAGGTGGAGTGGATTTATGCCAAGAAGCTAACGCGGACTCAGGTGCCTCTGCAGGAATGGAACAAAGCCTGGCATGATCACAAGATTGAGATCGCAGGCGGAAGGGTGCAGGTACTTGACTTGCCGCCGGACAAGGCCAAGGAGGTCGCCGACCTTGTCGCCACCACCGACGGAATGATCTATCACTTCTATTTTGGGGGCACGTTACCCACCGGCAAAATGAGTATTGCCCAGGCAGTCGGGCATAGGCCGCTGACATCCGAGGAATACAAAAATTACGAATCGAAGTAGCAGTGGGACCGAACCGATGGACTACGGAATGGTCGGCTACCCTGAACTTATTGTCGGATCAGGCTACTAAGTCCTGGTTAGTCGCCTTACCGGACAATGGGAATCGCCTGATCGGCAAGTCCCGTACCAGGACTTGTCCGATTTGCGCGTTATTTGCCAACCCTTTTGATGCATAGTCCTATGGTTGGCTACTTGTAAGCTAGCTCGCGATAGCACGACGGCTCGATCTATTTTCCGCGTCGCTCAGTCCCTCCCACCCCTGTGCAAAATTGAACAGTTTCAGTAACAGGTGTTTGATAAAAGAACTACTTGATGGGGAACTTCCACCGTTGCGCGCGTTCCCTCAGAGCCGCGCTGCGATTCGGAAATGAAAGCGGGCTGACCGTCGAGGTCGCCCGCTTCCCCTCAGGATGCCTTCTTCCGTCTCTGTAGGGGATAACTCCATTCCAGTAGCACTGGGATGGCTACCAAGTCATATCGCGGAGGTGCGGTATCACCATGAAATTTTCCTTCGACATTCTAGAGAAAATGGACGAAGTGAATTTCCGATGGTTGGAAGCCGCGCAAGATTTGGAAAGCGCCAAATCTCGGGTCGAGGAACGACACGCGCTTTTGCCCGGCGAATACGTCGTCTTTGATCGGTGTACGCAGCAAATAGTTGCTAAGTCTAACTTGACGTTACGCTGTGCTGATCTCCCGCCGAAACACTCAGACAGGGCCAATTCCTGACAAGTTGGATTGCCGGACATTTGAGGTACTGGAACTTCACATCTCCGGTAGCGTTAATCGTCCAAGGATTATTCCCGAGTGCGGTGTAATCCGAGCCGAACCCTTATTTAGTACTACGAAATTCACCTCACAAAAAACTAAGGTCTTTGCCCGATTGTTTCCGGCGCCGAAGAAGGATATCCAAGTGGAGAGGTGTGCTAGCTGACGGGGTTTCCATGAGGCTGATCAAGGGACCAGTCGCCGAACCACGCAGAGGAACCATCGACCGCCAATCGTAACTCCTTTAGCCGAAGATTTTGATGAACGTTGCCTAGCCGAATCGCCGCGCCGCCACACCTCAAGCTTGCTCAGTCAAAGGTCTGAGCGACATGCCTTTGGACCACACGCTGAGTGGCAGAATGGAAAGGCGTTATCCGATCATCGTCGTGGTGTGCCTCAAACGGACAGAACGTGAAGGTACTCGTGGTGAAGAGAAGACGTACACGGATAACATCAGCGCGCACGGGGCCCGCTTGTTCTCTAAACAGCCCCAGCAACCTGGTGACGACGTAATGATAACTCCCATTAAGGAAGAGACGACCTGCGGGAAGGTGGTTTATTGCGAAAGGCTTGCGGACCATCGCTACGGCGTCGGGGTGAAGTTTCAAGATTGTCATGTCACGTGGTCCGTCATGCGCAGATATGACGGCGTCCAAATCAGCCCGCTGGCCAAACAAGAGTCCAGCTAAGGAACGTAGCACGCGGCTTCTTTCAGAAGCCAGCCCTGGTAAGTCGGATTGCCGGAGATGTGAAGTAATACTTCACTTGGACGGTTAGCGCGTTAATCAGGACCTAGCAGGTAATCCAGGGCTGTCACAAACGCACCTGTTGCCTCTTTGTTGAAATGTGATAGGTTCTATCGTGAAATGGAGTTCGGGGTGCAATCGCAAAAGGTGGGCGGCGTCGCGGTGATCCATTGTGAGGGACGCCTCGTGGTCAGCGACGGGGTTCGCGCGCTGCAGGAAGAAGTCGAAAAACACAGCCTGGAAACGAAAAAATACGTCCTGGATCTAGGGGCAGTGAGTTACGTGGACAGCGGAGGCTTGGGCGCACTGGTTCGACTCCTGGGCACGCTCCGCGCCCACGGTGGCGATCTCAAGCTCTGCCAGGTTTCGCCCTTCGTGCAAAACGTCTTCCGGGCCACGAACCTCCACGGGGTGTTCTGCATCTACGCCACGGAAAAAGACGCCCTCGCAGGTTTCGCGCAGCGGCCCGCGCCTGTCGAACAGCACGCGTGGTCCTCCGACACCAAGGTCTTGTGCATAGACCCGTCCAGCGATCTTCTCGCTTACATGACGGCCGTGCTCAAGCGCGCGGGCTTCGAAGTAAGAACCACGCGCTATCTGGCCGATGCCTCCACGCTTGTCTGTGCCATGCAGCCGCGCGTGATCGTGTGTGGCCCTGGAGTACAGTCGAGTGGTCCTGCCTTCGAGAAGTTTCAGCATCTCGATCCACACGTGCAATTCCTGCTTCTTCCTGCCGATTTTCATACCTTCGATGCGTCCGATGCCGGTCTCGACCTGGTCAATCGCGTTAATGAACTGCTGGAGGCCCACGCCTGACCTTCCGCACCGTTCCACGGCCGCTTTGATTCGTAGAGAACGAATCACGCCCTAAGTCCCGATAAGTCGCGTTACCGGACGTATAGAGTATTACTTCATTTGTCCGGTTTCGGCTGTTTATCGGGCGCTAATCTTACTGGTCGAGATTTACATCCTCTTCCTAATTAAAATGTTCAATAATGCCAACGGACTGTGGGAATCGCGGGAGCGACAACGATGATGGCGAGACCAAGTTTATTGGCAGTGCCTCTTGCACTTTTGCTTTGCGCTGTGAGTGCACTTCCTTGTAGAGTCGGTGGCCGACCGTCAGCCGTCGGTATGGTTCGAGAAGCCGATGTCATCTTGCGAGCAACGCCAGAGTATTCCGTGCACGCGGCATCGGACCCAGATTCCACTGATCCGGATTCAAGGATTCAATTCAAAGTGCTTGAGGTCATCAGAGGTGAAAAGCCGGACCGTCTGGTGCTGCGCGGCGCCCTCGTAGAGAACGATGATTTTAATGATCTTACTTCTCCCTACGACTTCGTGCGTCCTAACGGAAGGCGCGGTAGCTGCTTCGCCAGTTCGTATCGTACGGGTGGTCAGTATCTCTTAATACTCAAAAGGAATCGTGACCGCGAATTGACGGTCGATTGGTATCCCCTCGCTCCCGTGAACGAACAACTTCATGCTGACGACGACCCGTGGCTACTATGGGTGCGTAGAGAAGCCCACAAGCCCACACAAGTGCAATTACCGAATCCAACCATTAATACTTTTGTTGAACGCAGGTTCTCCGACCCGTCACTCACTCCTATTCCACTGTAGCTGCGAGGCTTAAGATCGCGATTGCACGCGATTTGCATCCAGCGTTGGCAGCCGCCTGGTCTTCCTAGATGCTTCAGGGATTGCAACTCTTTTCAAGCAAGGGCAGCGCTAGTTTAGACTCTGGCTTTCGTTTGGATTCAGCTATCCATTCAGCTCCGGCAAAAAAACACTTGATTCTGGAACGGGGAATCGCTCAAGGGTCTCCACGCAATCTCAACCACTTAGAGGGGCAGCCGAGCAATGCTTTCTGGAACATCACAGCAGTGGGATGTGTGATGCTTGGCCCTTCCACAATTCCACAATTCCCAGCGGGGTTAATAGGACTCTCGCAGACTGCGTCACCTGACGATGCTCTTTCATGTGCCTGGTAAGTCCCGTCCTAGTACCTCAAGTTTCCGATAAGCGCTAATCAGGCATTTGGTCCACTTGACTGGTGGTAAGCCCCTGCTCCCCGCTGCCCACCTGAGTTCCGTTCGTTGACTTGCCTTTGAGCACTGTCTAACATGCCTCGCCAAGAGCGGCTTTCCAACAATGATTGGCCAAACGATCTCGTATTACCGCATCCTCGAAAAACTCGGTGGTGGCGGCATGGGGGTGGTGTACAAGGTTGAAGACACCCGGCTGCACCGTTTCGTTGCCCTCAAATTCCTTCCCGAAAGCGTCGCCGCTGATTCGCAAGCCCTTCCCCGTTTTCAACGTGAAGCGCAGGCCGCCTCCGCGTTGAACCACCCGAATATCTGTACGATTCACGATGTCGGCGAGCAGGACGGCAAAGCGTTCATCGCCATGGAACTTCTGGAAGGACAAACGCTGAAGCATTACATCAAGAGCAAACCTCTCCCGCTGGAACAGCTGCTGAACTTGGGAATCGAGATCGCCGACGCGCTCGATGCAGCGCATCACAAGGGCATCATTCATCGCGACATCAAGCCCCCCAACATTTTCGTCACCGAACGCGGCCACGCGAAGATTTTGGATTTTGGTTTGGCGAAGCTCTCCCATTTTGCCGAAGCCGCCGGCGTTTCCGCGATGTCCACCGCAGTTACAGAGGAAGCCCTGACGAGTCCAGGCGGAACCGTGGGCACGATGGCGTATATGTCGCCGGAGCAGGCCCGTGGCGAAGAACTGGACGTGCGCACGGATTTGTTCTCGTTCGGCGCGGTTCTCTACGAGATGGCCACGGGGCGCATGGCGTTTCCGGGCAACACCAGTGCACTGGTTCTGGACGGGATTCTGAATCGCTCGCCGGCCCCATCTGCTCGTGTGAATACCGATCTGTCGCCGGAACTCGAGCGCATCATTGCCAAAGCTCTGGAAAAAGACCGCAAGCTGCGCTACCAGCACGCCTCCGACGTGCGCGCCGATCTCCAGCGGCTGAAGCGCGACTCGGAATCCGCAAAACTGCCTGTAGCTAGAAAGACCGAGGCTTGGCATAGCACCGCACGGCTCTGGAAAGTGATTGTTCCTTCGTTCGTGTTCTTAGGCGCTCTGACCATAGGAGGTTACTTTTATTTTCATCGCACGCCGAAGCTCACAGACAAAGACACCATCGTCCTCGCCGACTTTACCAACACGACCGGCGACCCGGTCTTCGACGGCACGCTCCGGCAAGGACTCTCCGTCCAGCTGGAGCAGTCACCCTTCCTGAGTATCGTCTCGGACCAGCAAATCCAGCAGACCCTACAGATGATGGACCAGAAGACGGATGCGAAACTCACGCCCGAGATTGCCCGGGAACTTTGCCAGCGGACCGCAAGCGCCGCTGTCCTCGATGGCTCGATAGCTCAAGTTGGTACGCCATACCTTTTGACCGTGAAGGCGGTCAACTGCTCTAGTGGGCAAACGCTGGCGAGCACGGAAGCACAGGCGAGCGACAAGAATCACGTGCTCGATGCGCTCGGCAAAGCGGCATCGGACATGCGCAGCAAGCTCGGCGAGTCCCTGAGCACGGTGCAAAAGTTCGATACGCCTCTGGAACAAGCGACTACGCCCTCGCTGGAAGCCCTGAAAGCTTTTAGCTCCGGCAGCCGGGCAACTTCCCCACCACTTGCTATTAGCTTTTACAAGCGCGCTGTCGAACTCGACCCTAATTTCGCAGTTGCCTACGCGTGGTTGGGCATCTGGCACACCTCCATTGGAGAACCCAGCATCGCTGCCGGATACACACGAAAGGCATACGAACTGCGCGGCCACGCGAGTGAGCCTGAGAGGTATTTCGTATCGGCCATCTACTACAAAGAGGTCACGGGGAACCTCGAAAAAGCCGAACAAACCTGCAAGCTTTGGATTCAGGCTTATCCCCGCGCCGAGATGCCGCATGTTTACTTGTCCGGTGCAATTTACCCGGCGATGGGTCGCTATGACGGAGTGATTTCAGAAGCCAGGGAAGCAATTCGTCTAAAACCGGACTTTTCCGTCTCCTACGTCTTCCTCATGGATGGCTACATGGCTCTGAATCGCTTCGATGAAGCAAACTCGGCGTATAGGCAAGCCCTCGAACGCAAACTCTACCACCATTACTACCCTGCCTCTCTATACCACCTTGCCTTTTTGCAGAACGATGCAGCGGGGATGAAAGAGCAGGTCGCACTATCAGCGGGTCAGCCTGGGGTAGAAGATACGTTGCTTGCCTACGAGGCCAATACTGCGGCTTATTACGGGCGGCTGCGGGAGTCGGAAGAGCTGACTCGGAGGGCCATGGAATCAGCCGAACGGGCTGACGAAAAAGAAGTATCTGCCGGCTTTTCCGCCACGTCTGGACTACGTGAGGCCCTGTTTGGTAACGCCGGGGAAGCCCGGCGGCGAGCCACGCTGGCAATGGAACACTCCTCTGGTGTGGATGTGCTGTATGCCTCCGCGATCGCCATGGCGTATGCCGGAGATGCGGGGCGCGCACAGCGCCTGACCGAGGAGTTGAACAAGCGGTTCCCCGAAGCCACGACCGTGCAGTTGAATTACCTGCCAACCGTCCGCGCGAAGCTCGCGCTCAATCGAGGAAATCCTTCAGAGGCGTTGGAGATGCTTCGATCCGCCCTGCCGTATGAACTGGGACAGACTACGTTTAGCGGTGAGCACGCCTGGAACGGCTTGTACCCTGTTTTTGTTCGAGGAGAGGCCTATCTGGCCGCTCATCAAGGCAGCAAGGCAGCGGCAGAATTTCAGAAAAGCCTCGGCCATCGTGGAATTGTCTGGAACTCGCCGATCGGCGCTCTTGCCCATCTTCAACTCGGTCGCGCATACGCCATGCAAGGCGACACCTCCAAAGCTCGCGTGGCCTATCAGGATTTCCTCAACCTATGGAAAGACGCTGACCCCGACATCCCCGTCCTGAAACAGGCCAAGGCTGAGTACGCGAAGCTGCAGTAGTTATTGGTGAAACTGCTCGCACAAAGATTGTCAGTGCCTGGTAAGTCGCCTTACCGGACAAGTGGCCGAAGCCCCCGATTT
>Ga0210408_10000902_pt1 | contig 32989 bp, 31 predicted proteins | sample IncBWH4MmetaG_FD_155471 | JGI IMG/M metagenome (GOLD analysis project Ga0210408, IMG submission 155471) | Forest soil microbial communities from Barre Woods Harvard Forest LTER site, Petersham, Massachusetts, United States - Inc-BW-H-4-M | ecosystem: Environmental > Terrestrial > Soil >... | reverse complement strand
TTGCGGTTTATCCATAATGTTTGATTCGAATGTTGATACGATAACAGATTGTTGCAAACAAAAAAGCTACTTGCGTCGATCGCTTGGGCGATACTCCTCCTCGGCCGCCTGAAACGCCTGTTCCAGACCAACCATATCCTCGCCGGGGCGCAGGCTGTCGAATGCTTCAGTTTCTCGCCGGAGTTCTTCGTCAGAGTAGTGGGCGGCCTTGATCGAGAGGCCGATTCGACGCTCCGCTTTGTCCACCTTAATGACCCGAGCTTCAACTTCCTGCCCAACCTTCAGCACATCTTTGACCTTTGCGACATGCTCCTCGCTGAGTTGGGAAATGTGTACCAAGCCATCGATATCATCTTGCAATTGGACGAAGGCGCCGAAGCTGGCGAGTTTCGTAACCTTGCCGTGGACCAGATCGCCGATTTTGTACTTCTGATCGATTTCTTTCCACGGATCCGAGTCAAGCTGCTTGACTCCAAGACTGATGCGCTGATTGACTTTATCGATGTCCAGCACGATGGCCTCAATCTCGTCGTTCTTCTTCAGCACCTCGCTCGGGTGATTGATCTTGCGCGTCCAGCTCAGATCTGAGACGTGGATCATGCCATCGATCCCCTCTTCAAGCTCAACAAACGCGCCATAGGCTGTCATGTTGCGAATCTTGCCCGTTACGCGCGACCCGATGACATACTTGTGCTCGATTGCATCCCATGGGTTAGGCTCGAGTTGGCGAACGCCGAGAGAGATTTTCTGTTCCTCTTTGTTGACGCCGAGAACAACCGCTTCGATCTCCTGACCTTGGGCGAGGACGTCTGACGGGCGGGTGATTCGCTTGGTCCAGGAAAGTTCGGAAACATGGATTAGGCCTTCAACACCTTCCTCGATTTCGACAAACGCTCCGTACGGGACAAGGTTTGTCACCTTTCCCCGCACCGTGGCACCAACCGGGAATCTCTCTTCTATCTTGTCCCAAGGGTTACGCTGAGTTTGTTTGAGACCGAGCGATACGCGCTCTTTTTCTTTGTTGATATCGAGAACGACAACATCGATCTCTTGGCCAATCTTGAGAAGTTCGCTCGGATGCGTAAGCCGGCCCCAAGTCATGTCAGTGATGTGAAGTAAGCCGTCCATGCCGTCGAGATCGATAAATGCGCCGAAATCGGTCAGATTTTTCACCACGCCCTTGACGGTGTCGCCCACCTTGACGATTTCAAGGAACCTGGTCCGTTTTTCGGCTCGCTCTTGCTCGATGATCTCCCGGCGACTAAGAACGACGTTTTTACGCTCGTCATTAATTTTGACAATTTTAAAGTCGTAGGTGTTACCGACAAACTGCTGCAAATCCTTGGGAGGAACGATATCGATCTGAGAACCAGGGAGGAACGCTTCGACCCCGATATTCACGGTCAAACCGCCTTTGACTACTGCCTTCACCTTACCTTTGATCAGGCCGTCGCCTTCGAAGACCTTGACAATCTTGTCCCAATTCTGCTTATGAGCGGCCTTTTCCTTTGACAGGACGACCATCCCATCTTCGTTTTCGAGCTTTTCCAGCAGCACTTCAACTTCATCGCCGACCTCGACTTCGTTCATGTCGTCGAACTCGGAGGAGGGAATCACGCCTTCGGATTTATAGCCGATGTCCACTAGAACCTCGCGAGGTCGGATCTCCAAAATCCGCCCTTTAACGATGCTGCCTTCTTTAAAATCGCGCAGGGACTTCGCGATTAGCTCCTGCATTTCTGTCATATCGTTTACAAACACAAACAAACCACGGTTGCCACAGGTTTCATCTGATCCCGGGCAGCCAACAAACTGGTTGCCTTCACGATATCAGAGGGAAACCGAACTTAGCCAGAAAACGGCTCTCCGCAAGGGCGGAGTCGAGATTAACCTGCATCGCCCACAAATTCTGAGAAATTTGTGAGCGATGCAGGTTAACTCGATTCCACTCAAAAGCCGAGTTGCCTGACCCACAAAACTAAAAAGGCGACCAGGGTGCGGCCGCCTTCTGAAATTTATGAGAATAGACTTCTACTTCATCAGAAGCACCGAACGAGCACGCTTGATCTCGCGAGTGATTTTCCGATGGAGATGTGCCGGCATGCCGGTTACCCGCCGAGGAAGGATTTTTCCGCTTTCAGTCACGAATTTCTTAAGCAGATCCGGATTTTTGTAGTCGATGGCCTCTGTCGCGATATCGATTCGACGGCGCGGCATGACGCGGTTTGCCCGCCGGAAGTTCGACCTACGTTTGGCGTTTTTCGGTTCCATCGTTTACTTGACCTCCCGATGCAGGGTGCGGCGGCGCAGGAAAGGATTGTATTTCTTTTTCTCCAGGCGGCCGGGTGTGTTGGGGCTTTTTTTGTTACGCGTGCTGACGTAACGGGAGACCGGCTTACCTTCCGCTTTCGCTTCCGTGCACTCGAGAGTGATAATGTCCCTTGGCATGACGGCTACTCTTTCGAATCAGTGATGGTGTCTTCTTCTTCGCCTTCGCCACCTTCCTCGTCGGTTAAGCCAAAGAGGGAAGTGACCGGCTGCCGGACTCGCAAAGCCTTCTTCTGTTTCTCGATTTGAGTCTGGCACTCGACCGTAAATCTGGCGAACGGGATGGCCTCAAGGCGGGCGTGCGGAATTGGTTTGCCCGACATCTCGCAGATTCCATAGGTACCGGCGTCGACGCGCTTGAGTGCCTCTTCGATTTCGTACAGAGCGTCTTGCTCCTGGGAGAGCAGACTCAGAGCAAAGTCGCGATCGTAGGCGTCACTACCGGCATCGGCCTGATGCATACCGAATGCGGAGGCTTCGCTGCCCTCCGCCCGCGAGCGGAGCGTGTCCCGCGATACGCCCATCATTGAGTCAAGGAGACTATCTCGAAGCTGAAGCAACTTGCTCTTTTGCTTGCGCAGGAACGGAGAAAGCTTTTCGTCGCCATCCTCTTTGCTCGGCGAGTCCAGTGACTGATTTTCGACTTCGGCCGCATCCACCTGCCCGTTTTCGGACAGCGCGTCCTTCTTTTGTGCTTTTGATTTCGGCATACCTTGAACAGAACACTCTGGTTTTCCGCCAACCGTTCCCAAAGAGGCGGGCGAACATATACTGGCAATTGAATAGAGGTGCAAGGGGAAAGATGCGGGTTTTAGGAACTTGCGCTCGAGTACCGATTTAGAGCGAATCGCCAAAGGATTCTGGAAGCCAAAAGCATCAGAGCCGAAGCGAGCAGGAGATGGCAAATCAGCCACCAGGGAGTCGCTGAGGAATTCATCAACAGGCGCGCGGGGACATTGGTTACGACGATAACGGGAATCAACCAACTGAACACGAATTTGATGAATCCCTTGAAGACGACATCGGGATAACGAGCGAGGTTCATGATGCTGTAATAGCCCCAGAGCAGTCCCTGTGTCCGGATGATCCAGAAGCTCACTGTCGAAAGGGCGAACATTATTGCGTAATGTATCGTGACCCCGACGCATATCGTAGCCAGATAGAGCACGACCTGACCGAGGCCGGGCATCACGTGCAACCGGTACAATGAATAGATAACAATCCCGACGCCCACCAGCGCGTTCACGACGCTATCGAGGCCGAATTGCCGAAATGAGGTCGTGAACTGCCCATCTATCGGTTGCAACAGGATGAAATCAAACTTCCCGGTTCGAACGAGTTCGGGCAGGTTGATCAGATTGACATAGAAGAATCCTTGAAAGATTTGGCTGATGATCTGATGGGTTCCGACGAGTAAAACCATCTGCCACTTGGTCCAATCGCCGATTTGGTCCACGTGACTGAAAATCACATTAATAAAGACCAGTTGACCCACGAACCAAAGCGATTCAACGACCATCCATAAGAGAAAGTTCAGCTTGAAACTCATATCCCGAATGAGGGAATTGCGCAGCATCACCGAATAAACGGCCCGGTATTTCCCCACGGTGGACATCGAGAGCAAAGTTTTGAGTTTTGGGTCTTGAGTTTTGAGTTTTGAGTTTTGCGTGGACATCCGCAGCTTACTCAAAACGCAAAACTTAAAACTCAAAACCCAAAACGCGAAACGGTCACAGGGTTCGACAGAATTCTTCGAACCGGTCCATGCCCTTCTTGATGACATCCAGGCTCGTGGCATAGCTGAAGCGTAGGGTCCGATCGTCGCCGAACGCGATCCCTGGAACGACCGCGACATTAGCCTTGCTAAGAAGCCGGTCGGCGAAGTTCTGGGAGGTGAGCCCAAGCTTACTGATATTGACCAGGACGTAAAATGCGCCGTTCGGACGGACCACGCTCAAGTGGGGCATTTTGGAAAGTCGCTCGAGCATATATTCGCGGCGGAGATTAAACTCATCGCGCATGTCAGCCACGCTCTGTTGATCACCTCTGAGCGCAGCGAGCGCCCCCTTCTGGGCGAACGAACAGGCGTTCGAAGTGCTGTGGCTCTGAATAGAGTCAATTGCCTTGGCGATAGGCTCGGGTGCACCCAAATAGCCGATGCGCCAACCGGTCATCGCGTATGATTTGCTAAACCCGTTGACGGTGATCGCGAGGTCGTAATACTCCTGGCCGAGCGATGCGATGCTAATGTGCCTGGTGTCATCGTATACGAGTTTTTCGTAAATCTCATCGGACAGAATAAGTATTTCCTCTTCTGCGGCTACGTTTGCCAGAGCTTGCAATTCCTCTTTCGTGTATACCGCTCCGGTCGGGTTTCCGGGGCTGTTCAATATGATCATCTTGGTCCGTGGCGTCATGGCATTTTCAAACTCCTCGGCGGTGAGCTTCCAGCCATCTTCCTCTTTCGTGTAAACGAACACGGGATCAGCCCCGGCAAGACGAACCATCTCCGGGTAACTCAGCCAGTAAGGAGTCGGAATGATGACCTCATCGCCGGGTTGACAAGTTGCGACAATGGCGTTGTAGCAAGAATGCTTCGCTCCGTCGCTAATGATGATCTGAGATGGTTTGTAATCGACGCCGTTGTCGATCAGGAACTTGTCCGCGACGGCCTGGCGAAGGTCTGGAATGCCGGAACTGGGTGTATACTTGGTGAAGCCGGATTCCAGCGCCGCTATCGCAGCCGTCTTGATGTGCTCGGGAGTGTCAAAGTCCGGCTCACCCGCTCCGAAACTGCAAACATCGATCCCCTCCGATTTCATCGCCTTGGCTTTGCTATCAATCGAAAGAGTGAGAGATGGAGTTAAACTGGTGGCTCTAGAGGAAAGTTGCATAGGAACTATTTTCACGACTATATGTGCCTCGCTGTCTTTTCAACCAATGAATTCGAAAGAGGATACTGGGTGGGTGCGAAGCTGGCCGCGCTGGGACCGCTTATTTAGGTCTCTGTCCTCTGTACGAGCATCGTCACCCATTTTCCTCGAACTCTCTTCGCTTCGATTCGTCCACAAAATTCGTTCAGTTTTTCGGTAACAGACTTGACCTGATCGAGCATCAGGCCGGAAATAATCAGTCTGCCCCACGGCTTGATGGCCGGCCAAAGTCTAGGTGCGGCTTTCCGGAAGAGATCGCTATACAGGTTGGCGGCCACTATGTCAAAGGTGCCCTCCGGTCGGTACTTCAGGACGTCCGCACGAAAAAGTTTCAGGCCGCGGACATTGTTCAAATGAGCATTCGCTTTTGCTACTCGAACGGAGGTTGCGTCAGAATCGAAACCGAGCACCCTTTTTGCTCCGAGCCTTGACGCAGCGATGGCCAGAATGCCGGTTCCTGTACCTGCATCGAGAAATTCCCAATCACTCCTCCTCGGAGCGATGTCCGCTAAAAGCCGAAGGCATCCGGCTGTGGTGGCGTGCTCTCCCGTTCCGAAGGCGAGGTTGGCCGGTATGTAGATTGTATCCGGATCTTTGAGCGTGGCCGAACTCGGTTCGTTGTTTACGATCCGCAGCCGTCCCCGAATTGATATCGGCCGCTTTAGAACAACACTTCGGACCCAATCTGCGGTTGAATGATTGAGGTCGCGAACCTCACCTCCGAATTTTTTCAACAGCAGGATTGATTCATTTGCCGTGATATCGAAAATTTCCAACCGGATCCGGCGCGAACACGCGATTTGCGTGATCACGAGGCGTTCCGCGCCAAGGAAGGCCAGCCTTTCCTGCCATGAGTCGCCCCATTTTTCGCCGCTTAATTTTCTCCAGACGAGCATGCAATCGATATTCCTTGATTACTGCATAACGACTTTCTAGAAGAGGACGCGCACATGATTCACCACATCATTCTGTACAAACTCAAACCGGAGACCACAGCTGAGCATGTCGAGAAGCTCTTGATGCAAACGCGAATGCAGCTTTTGAAGATTCCAGTTGCGATGAACGTGCGATGCGGTCGACGGATTGACCAGAAGAATGAGTGGCCTTTCTTTCTTGCGGTAGACTTCGACTCGAAGGAGCGGATGGCCATGTTCAGCGAGGACCCGATTTACATCAAATTCGTCGAAGAAACTATCAAACCGAATACTCAAGAAGCGCTGGTTTTGGACTATGAGACCGATCCCAAGCGCAAATAGTTATAGATTTTATTGCAGGTGTAATCAATTTCTTCTGTCTCGATGCAAAAGGGTGGTGTGAAGGACAGAACATTACCGTCCAGGCCTCCTCCAAGAAAGAGCAATCCATCTTTGAGCGCCGACAGGACTATCTGCGATGCAAGCTTCGAGTTCGGTGAACCATCCTTCTGAACTATTTCCGCGCCGATCATAAGGCCCAGGCCGCGGATATGTCCAATCTCAGGTGCGGCCAGCGCTTTAAGCCTGGTTCGAAAATGTTTTCCCAGCGCCTGAACGCGTTTTCCTAAAGTACTATCCAGATGAAGATCGATCGAGGCTAGAGCAATCGCACAGCCTACGGGATTTCCCAGGAATGTTGTCGTATGCAGTGCTTCGCCGGCTGAGCGCGGCCACGCGTCCATAATCTCAGCCCGTCCGACGCAGGCCGACAGCGGGAAGCCTGTCGTGAGTCCTTTTCCCAAGCAGATGAGGTCTGGATAAACACCGAACTGATCACTGGCGAACAATGCACCAGTGCGATTAAACCCGGTGTAAATCTCGTCGAAAATGAGGAGGATCTTGTAGGTATCGCAAACCTGGCGGAGCATCCTTAGGAAATCGAGCGGAGGCACGACTTCACCGCCGCGTCCCTGGCACGGCTCGACCACCATACATCCAATTGGCCGTTGGCGAATGGCCAGAACGATTTGATCCTCGATGGCTTCCAAACAGGAGCTCGCACAGTTCGGGAAACGAGATCCGTCCAACCGGTATCCTTCTAGTCTTCCAAACGGGCACCGATAACAGTGAGGATAGGGAAGCCAAGTGGTGAAGTCGCGAAGGTGTTGCTGGAACGGCTCACGAAACCAACGAATACCCATTATCTCTAATGCGCCGTAGCCCAGACCGTGGTAGCCGCCGGTGAAGGCGATGACACCCGGTTTTCCGCTATGGAGCAGGGAGGTCTTAATCGCGACTTCGACTGCCTCGAAGCCGGAATTGCACAGAGTTGTTTTTCCGGTGCCGAGCCCCCATCGCTCGAAGGTGATTTGGCTTAGTCTCTGGCAGAGGAGCGCCTTGTTCTCCCCGGGATGCACGTCTCCCATGGCATGCAGCAATTTGGCAGATTGATCGACCAGTGCTGCTTGAATCGAGGCGTGGGTGTGGCCGTGCGCGACAACTGCGAAGCCCCCGGTAAGGTCCAGGAAGCGATTCTCGTCGACGTCCCAAACATTTGCTCCTGAGCCTCTCTTCCAAAAAACCGGGAAGTTTGGTCCGATATAGGTCACGTTTCGATTTTCGTATTTCGAAAGCAACGACGCTAATTCAAGCGAGCGCGGGCCGGGGATCGAAGTAACGATTTCTGGGAGCATCAGATGGCATTAACTGCAGGTTGGCATCTTACGCCGGAGAGGCCTGTCGGTGTCGCAATAGGTTGGCGTACAGTTTGGCGAAGGCATTCGCTGACTCGGCCCAAGAAAAATCGACTGCCTGCGCTCGACGGACCAGTTTTGTCCATGCATCTGGCTGGCGATAAAACTGCTTCGCCCGCCGGATCGAATCCCATAGCGCCATTGGTGAATGATTGGCGTACACGAAACCACATCCGGAATCAGAGACCGGATCATAGTCGGAAACGAGCTGACGCACGCCGCCGCGAGTCCTCACGATCGGCAAGGTTCCGTACCGCATCGATGCCACCACGTTCGCACCCCGGAAACCAAGTGACGCGGGTAGCAGGACCACGTCCGTACCGGCCAGCGCGAGTTGTCGCAACTTTGTGTCCGCGTCTGAGCGATACGCGAAACGAGTCGGATATTTTCTTTCCGCCACAATAATCTCGGCCAAGTCTTGTTCCGGCGCTTTTCCAGTCACAACCAGACAAGTATCGGCCGTCAATACAAGGTCCAGCACCGGCTTCACCGAGCCGAATGCCAATTCATCCTGGGATTCGATGGGCAGCGCAAGAGCGATACTGTTCGAGCTATTTTCAAGTTCGAGCTGTTCCGAAAGCGCTTTCCGGCAGGCCAATTTGGCGTTGGTCTCTTCGGATTTGTAGCGTCTCCCAAGGAGTTTGTCGAGGGAGGGGTTGGTCTGCGAATAATCGACGCCGTGTGGAATACCGTACGTCCGAAAGCGATTTTCTTGCAGGACAGCATCCAGGCCGAAACCGTGTTGAGGGTTGAAAGCCTCGAAGAGAGACACTTCGCCCGGGAGCGTGACTGCGTCGGCGTACAAAATCCCACTCTTCAAGAAGTTTAGGCGACCGTAGAATTCAAGGCCGCGCGGTCCGAAATAACTTCCCGGCAAGCCGGTCAATCCAAAATCGAAACTCCAAAATGAACCCTGGTGCTCCAGGTTGTGGATCGTCAGAACGGTGAGAAACGCTAGCTGTCGATCTCGAACGAAGACCGGAATAAGAGCTGTAGTCCAATCATGGCAATGGATCAGTTCCGGAGAGGGCGAGAGTCTTCGAGCGAGTTCGATGGCAGCCTTAGCAAAAAAAATAAATCGCTCAGCGTTATCTTCGTAGGCTCTGCCATCTCCTCCATAAATACCGCTTCGATCAAAGTATTCGTCGCGACGAACCAAGAATACCTGAATTTGTTCCGGGCCGGTCGTCTCGACGATGTCAGTGGAAGCCCGTTTTCCTCCGAGATTAATTTGAAACTCGAGACCGGTAGGCCTGATATCGTAGTTGCCTTCGCGAATGGACCGATAGAACGGCATAACGACGCTGACGTCGTGACCAAGTCTCTTTAGTTCAACGGACAGAATTCGGATTTGATCTCCCAAGTCTCCGGTCGAGCCGAGAGGGGAGAACTCACTGGTTGCCATTAAAATCTTCATGCAATAGACTCAAGAGGTTAGGTGGTTGTTGGTAACACGGCCGATTTTCAACAACAAATCGAAACGACAGCTTTAGTGTTCCGCCTTATAAATAACGTTTGCATCTTTCAAGTGAAAGGCTCTTGTCAAAGGGCGGTGACTTGATAATGTGCCGCATTCTCGATCGAGAGCTATGACATTGGGCTCCCTTTTATCAGTAGAGCAAATCATTCCCGAAATGAAGGCAACCGAAAGGTGGGCAGCAATCGTGGAATTGATCGACTTGTTGGTTCGGAAAGGCCGCGTTCGGACATCTGACCGGGATTCGGTTCTCGCCGCGTTGCGACAGCGGGAAGAGACAATGAGCACCGGAATCGGCTTCGGAATCGCGATTCCTCACGCTTCCTCAAATTGTGTAAGCGAAGTGGTCGCTGCGTTTGGCAGATCCTCCACAGGGATCGAATTCGATTCCCTGGATAATTCTCCGGTTCGATTTATCGTTCTGTTTGTTGTGCCAAAAGATCAGTTTCAGGTTCATCTGCGTACTTTGGCCGCAATTGCTAAATTTCTAAACGACAAGACGATACGCGAGCAGCTGGCGAAGGCAGAGTCGTCGGAAGAGATTCTAAGCATCTTCGACAACAAAGCCTCTCGTCCGCAGGCCAAGTAAGGGATGCCGACGGTCTCCCAGATACTGCAGGAGCGTTTGCAAAACGCTCTTCGGGCGGTTGGCATCGCAAGCGATGAGCCGCTGCAATTGACGCCTACGACGGATCCGCGGCATGGCGATTATCAGACGAATGCGGCCATGGTGCTGGCCAAGAAGCTGACGCTAAATGCCAGAAATCTCGCTTCTCGGATCGTCGCGCATCTTTCGACGAACGACATTGGCGAGCCGGCTGAAGTCGCCGGCCCGGGATTTATCAATTTCAGGCTTTCTCCGGAGTTTCTTGGGAAACGTCTCCAGGAGTTGGCTCTCGATACGCATCTTGGCGTGGAACCTGTAGCAAAGCCGAAAACGATCGTCATTGACTTCAGCTCTCCGAATATTGCGAAGCCGATGCACGTCGGGCATATCCGATCGACGAATCTCGGGGACGCATTGGCAAGAGTTGCTCGGTTCCTGGGGTACCACGTAATCACCGACAATCATCTCGGTGATTGGGGTACTCAATTCGGCAAGGTGTTATACGGCTGGAAACGTTTGTTAAATCAGAGTTGCCTCGATTCAGATCCGATAGCGGAGCTGGTTCGTATCTATCGCGAAGCCGACGCAGCAGCAGAAAAGGATCCAGGAGTTTTGGAAGTGTGTCGTCAGGAACTGGTGAAACTGCAACAGGGGGACGTTGAGAACCGGCGGATTTGGCAACAGTGCGTTCAACTCTCAATGCAGGATTTTTCGAGGGTTTACGATCTCTTGGGAGTTCGGTTTGAATATCAGTTGGGCGAAAGCTTCTATAACCCTCAGTTGCCGCGAGTCGTGCAGGAGCTGCAGGATCGCGGCCTCGCTGAAAAAAGCGAAGGGGCGATCGTTGTCTGGGATCGCGCCTTGTCTGAAGATCCATTTATCATTCGGAAGTCCGACGGCGGATTTGGCTATGCGACAACCGATGTTGCGACGATCGAATATCGGGTCCAACAGTGGCATGCGGACTCCATCTGGTATGTCGTTGGGGCGCCACAACATCTGCACTTTCAGCAGTTGTTCAGTCTGGCACAGCGGCTCGGATACAACCTCGACCTACAGCACATCGCATTTGGCAGTATATTGGGGGAGGATCGGAAGCTCATGCGTACACGTTCCGGTGAGTCGGTTTCTCTTCGTGTATTACTCGATGAGGCGGTTAGCCGCGCTACCGCTATCGTCGCCGAGAAGAATCCTCAATTGTCCGAGTCGGAGCGCGCCGCAATCGGGAGAATTGTTGGAATCGGCGCGATCAAATACGCCGATCTATCCCAGTACCGTATGTCCGATTACGTCTTTTCTTGGGACAAGATGTTATCCCTGCAGGGGAATACTGCGCCGTATCTTCAGAACGCCTACGTGCGTAGCCGATCGATTTTCCGGAAGTTGGATACTCCGTTTGCGCCTCCAGGGTTGGTCGAACTTCGAGAAGAACCGGAGCTGGCTCTTACGAAAAAGATTCTGCAATTCCCGGATGTCGTGCCGGCGATCCTGGATGGGTTCAAACCTAACATCTTGGCGAATTACCTTTACGAATTAGCCGCTCAATTTCACGGATTCTACGAATCCTGCCCGGTGTTGTCTGCCGAGCCTTTGAAGCGTGAAACTCGACTGCTCTTGTGCGACATTTTTGCAAGGCTCCTGCAGACCGGGCTCGATCTATTAGGCATTCGAGTTCCCGAAAAAATGTAACCAACTGCTAAGGTGGGACGTTTTGAGTTTGGTTTAGTATTTGACTGGGTCTCAAAGCGCTTGGTTTCTGAGTGTATTTTGCAATTATTGTCCTTGGTATGCCGGATCGCGTTAGACATATAATCACAAGCTTCGACACAGCGCTGAACAATTTGAAGAATGACGTTCTAATGATGTCGAGCCTGGCAGAGCGTCTTATAGAAAATGCGATGCAGGGCCTTTTGAAGAGGGATAGCAACCTTTGTAACATGACGATCGCCGATGACGAAGAGGTGGACGTACTGGAGAAACAAGTCGATAAAGAAGGGGTTGAGATCATGATTCGATTCCATCCCGTGGCCTCCGATATACGTCAGGTAATCACAACGATGAAGCTTGGCGCCAACCTGGAAAGAGTAGCAGATCAATCTGTGGCGATTGCTCGACGTGCGAAAAAAATGAATCTACTGCCGGCTGTGCCGGAGGTTTCTTTGCTCGAGCCCATCTACCGAGAAGCCCTCGGCATCTTCCGCGATAGTCTTCGCGTATTTGTGGATGGAGACTCGCAGCTCGCTTTGCAGCTCAAACCGCGAGACCGGCACTTGGATGGTTTGAATGCCAGGCTCAGCGATAAATTAGCTGGTCGCATGGTCGCTGACCCGAAACAGGTACCGACCTACTTGAACATCATTTTCATTGCGCGCTTTCTGGAACGGATTGGAGATCACGCCACAAGCATTGCCGAAGACGCTTTCTGGCAGGAACAAGCCGAGGACATTCGTCATACTTTCGGCGCCGTTAAGGAGGATTAAGCGAAAGCTCGAGCTCGCCGTCTGTCCTGATGAAGGTTCAAGAGGCAAAAGCTGGAGCTTTTCTGAGGGGCTAAGAGCAAAAGCTGGAGCTTTGCGAAGGTTTAAGGGGCAAAAGCTGGAGCTTTCGCTTACGACGTCGGGAAAACTTTTCTCTCGACTTCTGGGCCTCTCGATCTAGAGGTGACAAGGTTTATCCAATGTTCGCATCGAAATCTTCGAAAGATACTGCGGTTGTGACAGGAGGCGCGGGATTTCTGGGTTCGCATCTCTGTGATCGGTTGCTGGCTGAAGGATTGCGCGTCATCGCGATCGATAATCTTATCACCGGATCTCCGGACAATATCGCCCATCTCGCCGGGAATCCGGATTTCCGGTTTATCCGGCAAAACGTTTCCGATTTTATTTTTGTGCCGGGCACGGTTGATTTCGTATTTCATTTTGCCTCCCCGGCCAGTCCGATCGATTACCTGGAACACCCGATTCCGACGTTGAAAGTCGGCGCGCTCGGGACACATAATTCGCTCGGCTTGGCCAAGGACAAAGCTGCGAAATTCTTGCTGGCTTCGACCTCGGAGTGCTATGGCGATCCTCTCGTGCATCCGCAAAACGAAGATTATTGGGGGAATGTCAACCCGATCGGGCCCCGAGGCGTTTACGATGAGGCTAAGCGATTCGCCGAGGCAATGACCATGGCTTACCATCGTTTTCACGGTATGGACACGAAGATCGTTCGTATCTTCAACACATATGGCCCGAGGATGCGGCTCCGCGATGGCCGGGTCGTGCCGTCATTCATCAGCCAGGCATTGAACAACGAGCCGCTCACCGTCTTCGGTGACGGGAGCCAAACGCGGAGTTTCTGTTACGTTTCAGACTTGATCGAAGGGATCTTCCGCCTTGCGATGAGCAAAAACCACGGGCCGATTAATATCGGGAACCCGGTGGAAATGACGATTAAGCAATTCGCCGAAAAGATTCTCGAAATCACCGGCGCTGCGGGTGGCATTACCTACCGAGAGCTGCCGATCGATGATCCAAAGGTTCGCCAGCCGGATATCACGCGTGCCCGCACTCTGCTTGGCTGGGAACCCAAAGTTGATTTTGATAAGGGAATCCGCGTAACGATCGACTATTTCCGAACGAAATTGGGGGCATAGGAGGTTTTGCGTCTTGCGTTTTGGGTTTTGGGTTTTGAGTAGGTATCAAATCTGCGGGCTTTCTCACGCAAAACTCAAAACCCAAAACTCAAAACCCAAAACAGCATGGCCTTGGGCATTGGAATCACAGGAGGCGTTGCGACTGGCAAGTCGACGGTTGCTCATCGCCTTTTCGAGTTGCTGCGGATTCGTGCGCCGGTCGAACTTTTCAGTTCAGATTTCGAAGCCAGAAGATTGACGGATAGCGATTTCGTTGTACAAGAGGAGATTAAAGCGGCCCTTGGAGTTCAAGTATTCGACCCCGAGGGCAATCTTGCCCGAGACCGGTTGCGGGAGTTGGTGTTCCACGATGCAGCGGCGCGAAAAGCCCTGGAAGCCATTCTCCACCCCCGGATCCGAGAGGCGTGGATTAGCCGGACCAGAGGAGATAGGCTGCTCCTCGCGGAAATACCTTTACTGTACGAAACCGGGGCCGAACGTTACTTTGATCGAATCATCGTCACTGCTTGCAGTCGTGCCTCGCAAGTCGAACGAATGGTAGTCGAACGACGTTTATTGAAAGAACTGGCGGAACAGATAATTCAGGCCCAGATGGATCTCGAGGAGAAAATTCGTCGGGCAGATTGGGTCGTGTGGACTGATTGTACGCCCCAGATTACCGCTCAACAAGTTAACCTGATATCTCAAGAGGTCATCGAACGATATGGAGGAGCCAGGCGCTGAACCGACTGTGTTGCCAGGTTCAGAATATTTTAGCGAAAACGGAACTGTTCTTGAGCTTGACAGGCTCCATCAACTTACTCACCTCGTCTTGCTTGAGCTCACCCGCCAATTTAACCTTCGTGTCTCGCACGAGCGTACTCGGCACCAGTTGATTTTCGATCTTCTTAAGGCCTACTCAAGCCGGGGGATCGCATTAGTTGCCGAAGGAATGCTCGAAATAGCGAACGAGAGTTATGGGTTTCTTCGTTGGGAACGTTACAATTTTACGCCCTGCGCGGAAGATGTTTACGTGCCGGCGGTGATCCTGAAAAAATGGGGCATCCGTCCTGGAAACAAAGTCCGAGGTTACATTCGGGGGCCGAAGGAAAAAGAAAAATTTATGGCCTTGGAGCAGGTCATAAGCATCGAAGGTATTCCCTTGGAGTCCTGGACTGAGCCGAAGCTTTTCGATCAGTTGACGGCGCTTTTCCCGGACAAACGAATCCTGCTCGAAAACTCTAAGACCGGGAGTGTTAGCGCGCGAGCGGTTGACTTAATTGCGCCCTTGGGGCGCGGGCAGCGGGGGCTCATCGTCGCAGCGCCCCGAACTGGAAAGACGATTTTGCTAAAGGATATTGCGCTGGCGATCCGCGCGAATTCGCCTGATGTTCACCTGATTCTCTTATTGGTGGACGAACGCCCTGAAGAGGTGACAGATCTTGAGCAATGCCTGGATTGCGAAATTTTTAGCTCAACGTTCGACGAAAGTCCGACGCGCCACGTTCAAGTAGCCGAACTGGTGAGTGAGCGGGCGAAACGTCTGGTGGAACTCAAGAAGGATGTGGTCATCCTTCTCGACAGCATTACCCGGCTGGCGCGCGGCTATAACGCGCTTCAACCCGGAAAAGGCCGGATAATGTCCGGCGGTGTTGAGGCCAAAGCTTTGTTGAAGCCCAAACGCTTCTTCGGCGCTGCGCGAAATTGTGAGGAAGGAGGCAGCCTGACGATTTTAGCGACTGCCCTGATCGATACCGAAAGTCGTATGGATGAGGTCATTTTCGAGGAATTCAAAGGAACTGGTAACATGGAGTTGCATCTGGATCGGACGTTGGTCGAGAAGCGAATCTATCCGGCAATTCATATTCTGAAATCAGGAACGCGCCGCGACGACTTATTGTATCATCCCGACGAATTTGAGCGTGTTACGCTTCTGCGAAAGAAGCTCGCGCAATTGCCGGCGCTCGAGGCGATGGAAGTATTCTTGAACACCTTGAAAGCAACCAGAACCAACGCGGAACTATTGCTGACGGCACTTCGATGACCATGACGAACCTGGATTTGCTGGTCATCAACAAGAACGAGGCGCTGGATGATTGGTGTGGTACGCTCGAGAAGTTCGACCCGATTGCCGTCGATACCGAAGGGGATAGCCTTCACTGCTATTTCGAAAAGCTTTGTCTGATTCAGATAGGTTTGCCTGGCAAGAATGTGCTGATCGATCCCCTCGAACCGATCGATTTTTCCCGCTTTAACGCCGTTCTGGCCGGAAAGAGGATTATTCTGCACGGCTGTGACTACGATCTGCGCATGCTGCGGCGTGGAACGAAGTTTGCCCCGGGTGCGGTATTTGATACTTATCTTGCAGCGAGGCTGGTAGGCCTAAAAGAGGTGGGCCTGGCATCTCTGGTAAAAGAGTTTTTCAGTATTGAGCTGCCAAAATCTTCGCAAAAAGCAAACTGGGCTCGGCGGCCGCTCACCCAGACGATGATTGAATACGCGGTCAATGACACTCTTTACTTGATAGACTTGGCAGAACGACTATCGCAAGAGCTGCGTGCCAGGGGCCGCTGGGAATGGTTCCAGGAAAGCTGCCAAAAGGCTGTCTTGGCTGCCGCTGAGGATCGAGAGAAAGATCCGGAGCGAATTTGGAAGATTCCGGGGAGCACCGCGCTTCGCGGAAGCGCCCTCGCGGTTTTGCGGGATTTGTGGCACTGGCGAGATGCCGAGGCGCAAAATGCAGATCGCCCCAGCTTCCAAGTGCTACGGAATGAGGAACTCATCGAACTCGCGAAACTGGCGGGAGAGGGGAGTCTCCGTATACCGCCTGGAGTACAGGGCTCAAGACGCAAGCGTTTGCATTCCGTCCTGCAGCAGGCAATGCAGCTGCCCGAATCGGAATGGCCCGAACGCGTTCGGCCGGTTCGAATCCGGGCGACCAGCGAACAGGATCAACGTCTGGAACAGCTGAAAAATCGGCGTGACCGCGTAGCGGAAGGTCTGCGCCTCGACCCGGGCGTGGTTGCTCCGCGACAGGCGCTGGAGCGGATTTCGCGAGAGCCGGAAACGGCAGGCACGGTCCTGATGCATTGGCAGAGACAGCTCTTGGGGCTTTAAACCCAAATTCCTCTTATCGTCGGTTTTTGCGTTAAATCGGTGGTGGACAGCAAAATTTTTTGTTTGGCAATTTCGGGGTCTTGAGTTAAGCGGTTAGAAGTTATTCAACTCAATGAAACCCGTGAACAGCATCTGCTTTCTGGCTTCTGACTTCGGTTTTGTTGGGTACTTTTTGTTTTACTGGCGCTTTAACTAGCATCCGACCTGCCGCTCGCGTTTCGAGTGCTTTCCTGGTCAGGTTGTAAATTTTCTCCGTACTATGCAGACTACTTTCCCTCCAACTGTGCAAAAAAGGCCTGAATCATCGGTTCGGTGCAAGACCGAGATGAACTCGATTTCAACGAAAACGAGTTGCAGCCGGCCTTTTGCGCATTTAACACCCAAATCATTAGCAATGATCATTGTTACCCGTCCCGATGCGACTGAGGAGCAGATCGATCACATCGTCGATCGAATCCGTTCCTGGGGTCTGAAAGCTGAAGTAAGCCGTGGCGAAATGCGTGTCGTCATTGGTGTAATCGGACCTGAAGATAAAATCCGTGAAAAGCCGTTGGGCGCCTTTCCAGGGGTAGAATCAGTGACGCCCGTGCTCAAACCCTACAAGCTCGTGGCTTATGAATTTCGGGGGAGATATTCTCACGTTCAGGTGGGAGATGTGACAGTGGGTGCGAAAGAGGTCGTTGTGATAGCTGGCCCCTGCTCGGTCGAAAGCGAAGGTCAAATCATTGCGATTGCGAAAGAAGTCCGTAAGGCTGGAGCCAAGATCCTGCGTGGGGGCGCCTTCAAGCCGAGGACTTCGCCCTACAGTTTCCAGGGCCTCGGCAAATTAGGGCTACAATTCCTCGCAGAAGCTCGCCAGGCAACAGGGATGCCAATCATTACCGAGGTGATGGACACGAAAGACCTTGAGTTGGTCTGTGCATATGCAGATTGTCTGCAGGTTGGAGCTCGTAACATGCAGAATTTCTCCCTGCTCCGGGAAGTAGGGCGAACGGACTTGCCTGTGATGCTCAAACGAGGGATGGCAGCAACGATCAAGGACCTCCTTATGAGCGCTGAATACATCTTGAACGAAGGGAACTTCAACGTGTTGCTTTGCGAGCGTGGCATACGCACCTTCGAGAGCATGACGCGCAACACTCTGGATCTGAATGCCATTCCGGTACTCAAATCTGAAACCCATTTGCCCATTGTCGTCGACCCGACGCACGGGATCGGTGTTCGCGAGTTCGTGCCGGCCATGGCCTTTGCAGCGGTCGCGGCAGGGGCGGACTCCATCATGGTTGAAGTACACAATGCTCCAGAGCAAGCCAAGAGCGATGGTGAGCAAGCGCTGCTCCCAGCTGATTTTGAGGATCTCGTGGCTCGGGTTCGAAGTGTTGCTATCGCCGTCGGACGTGAACTCTGATGTTATTTCGGGGACGGGACGCTATTGAAACAATTACCGATCGTTGGCTTATTTGTTCTGCTGGTGCAAATCGGCTTCGCCGATCTCCGGAGTTCTAGTGCCGCTTTGGAACGGGCTACGACGGCCTTCAATCAAGGCAAGTATGCAGAAGCCGAGAAGCAGGTCGACGCCGCAGAAAAGGTGGACGCGAAAAAGCCCGAGATCCCAAACCTGCGTGGAGCGATTTTCACCAAACAAAAGCGATACGACGAGGCCGCTCAACAGTTTAATCAGGCGCTTGCGTTGGACCCAAAGTTCTATCCTGCCAAACTCAATCTTGCCGAAGTCAACCTGTTGCAAGGAAAATACGCCGACGCCGCCCAACTGTACCAGGAGTTGAAACAGCTGGATCCAGGCTCGGAGCTGCTGGAATTTAAGCTTACGCTTTGTGCGTTACTTGCCGGGGAGGAAAACAGGGCGACCGCGATGGTTGATGTCATGAAGTTTCCCGGCAAGACGCCGGCATATTACTATGCTCGCGCCGCCATCGCTCTTAAGCGGGGCCAAAAAGAAACAGCGCAAAAATATTTAGAAAATGTAAAGAAATATTATTCCGACGAAGAATGCGCTTATTTCGCTCAGTCGTTAAAGGAAATCGATTTTACAGCCCCGAATCCGCCCCAACCGGTCAAGATGGAGCAACCTCAATGAAAAAGATGCGAACCAAAGAGCGACTCCAATGCATTATTCAAAGGCTACGAGAAGTTTATCCAAGTGCGCACTGTGAACTGGAGTTCGAGACGCCTTTTCAGCTGTTAGTTGCCACGATTCTTTCGGCTCAGTGCACGGACAAGCGGGTAAACATGGTGACCCGAGATCTGTTTCAAAAATACCCAAATGCGTATGGTTTAGCCGAGGTTAGCCAAAGCGAATTGGAGCAGGCGATCAAATCGACCGGATTCTATCGGAACAAAGCGAAGAATCTTCGTGCGATGGCAAAAGATTTGGTGGAAAAACATGGCGGAGAAGTTCCGCATACGATGGCGGAATTGACGCAACTGGCCGGAGTTGGTCGGAAGACGGCAAATGTGGTGCTCGGGAATGCATTTTCGGTTGAAGAAGGAATCGTCGTTGACACGCATGTCGCTCGATTGGCCAAACGTTTCAATCTTACGACGAAGGACGAGCCCGAAAAAATTGAGGCAGATCTCATGCGGCTGGTCCCTCGGACCCAGTGGACAAACTTCAGCCACTGGTTGATCTGGCATGGTCGGCGCAGATGTTACGCACGGAATCCGGATTGCCCGGACTGCGAAATTGGCACGATCTGCCCGAGCTACGGAAAGTTCGCAAAAGTGCCGCGCGTGAAAGCAATGCCCGATCCCTGGAAAAAAGCGATTGCTTAGAATTATTACACGGAGCAGACTTTTGCCGCGCGCGCGTGGATTTGAGCGCGTGGCGTAAATTTCCTCTGTGTAATCCTCTATGAGCTCAAAACCCCTCGAAGGAAAAGTCGGAGTTGTATTCGGCGTGGCGAACAAGCGCAGTATAGCCTGGGCGATCGCTCAGGCTTGGTCGTCTGCGGGCGCGAAGTTAATTTTCAATTATCAAGGCGAGCGCTTGAAAGAAAACGTCGAAGATCTGGTCTCGACTTTTGGATCGGATGTCCCCCTTTACGGTTGTGATGTGACCAGCGATGCGGAGATCTCTCAATTTTTTCAGCGTGTTCGCAACGATACCGACCGGATTGACCTCATGTTGCACTCGGTCGCTTTTGCGCCCAGGGAAGCGTTGGAAGGAGACTTTCTCAGCACCTCACGTGAAGCCTTTCTTTTAGCTCACAACATTAGTGCCTACTCTCTTCTTGGACTTGCCAGGGAAGCCACTTCATTGATGACGAACGGAGGGAGTATAATTGCGATGACCTACTATGGCTCCGAAAAGGTGGTTCCACACTACAACGTCATGGGAGTTGCGAAAGCCAGCCTCGAGGCCACGACGCGCTATCTGGCGTACGATCTAGGTCCAAGAAAGATTCGAGTGAACTGCATCAGTGCAGGTCCGGTGCAAACTCTTTCCGCCCGTGGAATAGCCGGTTTCACTACCATGCTCAAACACTACCAGGAACATGCGCCTCTTAAACGAAGTTGCGACCCGGCCGAGCTTGGGCACACAGGGGTCTTTCTGGCAAGCGACGGTGCATCCGCGATTACCGGCCAGGTCATATACGTCGATGGCGGATATCAGATCATGGGGATGTGAAATTGAGTTTTGGGTTTTGAGTTTCGGGTTTTGGGTTTTGAGTTTTGCGTGGGCTACAGGTAGCTAGGCGAGCGCCTTTCGACGACCGACTCAAAACTCAAAACTCAAAACGCCAAACTCAAAACCCAATTTGCTATGGATCTTTACTCCGAACTAGCCTTACTTCTCGGTTCGGACGTCGTCTCGCGCGACCAAGCGAAGCTGGAGGAGAACAGTCACGATAAGTGGTTTGCCAGTCATTTGCCCGACGTGGTGGTCGAACCGACTTGTACCGAACAAGTCTCGTGCCTGCTGCGTTTCGCAAGCCAATGGCAGATTCCAGTCACGGCACGTGGGGCCGGGTACGGCTATGTGGGCGGGTGCGTTCCGGTAAAGGGAGGGATAGCCCTCTCTTTAGCCAGGATGAACCGGATAAAAGAGATCGCGGCTGAAGACGGTGTGGCCGTGGTCGAGCCTGGGGTCATTACGGGGGATTTACAGCGTGAGGTGAAAAATCGTCGGCTCTTTTATCCACCCGATCCGGCGAGCCTCAAGAATAGCTCGATCGGCGGCAATATTGCAACCAATGCAGGCGGCCCGCGCTGCTTGAAATACGGTGTGACCCGGCACTACGTTCTAGGTCTCGAGGTCGTCTTGGCCAGTGGCACCGCCGTTCGAGTCGGCGGACGAACTCATAAGAACAAAACCGGCTTCGATCTCGTCGGACTCTTTGTCGGGTCCGAAGGGATGCTAGGGATTGTGACAGAGGCCACGCTGCGACTGCTACCGTTTCCACCGGCGCGGGGTTCCATCTCGTCAAGCTTTCGCTCCATTGAAGACGCGGCGACGGCTGTCCAAGAAATCTTGTTGGAAGGTTATTTGCCTTCAGCGATGGAGATTGCAGACCGATTCACCCTGGAGGCTGCCCGCCAACATTTAGCCGATCGAATCGTGCCGGAAGGTGACGCACATCTCCTGATCGACCTGGACGGGCATGAGACACCGGTCCGGTCCGAGATCGAGGCGCTTTCGCGACTCGTAAAGTCGCTCGGTGCGCTGACTCTGGAATGTGCGTTCGGTGAAGAATCATGCGAGAAGCTTTGGGATCTGAGGCGGGGTTTCTCTGAATCCTTGAAAGCTACTGGATTAACCAAACTAAACGAAGACGTTGCTGTTCCTCGCGGGAAATTGGTCGAGCTAATGCGGTTTGCGGGAGATCTGCGGGACAGGTACGGATTTCCAGTAGCCTGTTTCGGGCATGCCGGCGACGGGAACATCCACGTAAATGTCATGGTGGCGGAACCGAACAATCCCGAAGTTGGCCAGAAGATGGAACGAGCTCTGGACGATCTTTTCCAATATGTGATCGCTTCCGGCGGGGCGATCACCGGTGAGCACGGGATCGGCTTGGCCAAGAAGCGCTGGTGGTCCCAAGCGGTTTCGAGGGAATCAATCGACTTGCACCAGACCGTCAAGCGCGCTCTGGACCCAGGCGGAATTTTGAATCCGGGTAAATTCCTGTAGAGGTAAAGAATTCAAGAATTCAAGAATTCAAGAAGAGCCAACAGTCTCGCGCCGAGTTTCACATCGCAGCATTCCTGGCTTCTTGAATTCTTCAGTACTGAGTACTTGAGTGCTTGAATGCTTATCCGCCTGGCGGTGCGGATGGCTCATCGACCGGCTTTTTTCGTCGTGGACGCTTTGCGGCCGGTGATTTCGTTTTGGTCCCAGGTTCCTCTGATGGCACAGGCGCAGCCTCGGGCTCCGTATTTGCGGGCTTGATTTCCCAGATCTTCGACTTCAGCGCAGAGAGAGCTGCGGCTGTTTCCGCCTGTTTCTTGCTCGATCCTTCACCGGAACCGAGTTCAAGGTTGTCCCAGATCACTTTTGCAACAAATAATTTTTGATGTTCTGGGCCGGTCTGGGAGACTATTTCGTAGTTTGGGCTTTTTGGCGAGATTGCTTGGAGAATCTCCTGAAGCTGCCCTTTCGGATTCACCTCGAGGGGTTGGTGTGTGAGCCGTTGGATATCCTGAAGGGCCTCATCCAACACAAAACGCCGGACCACCTCGATGTTGCTATCGAGATACATCGCGCCGACAAGAGCTTCGAAAGCGTCTGCCAGAATGGAGGCACGTTGGCGTCCGCCGCTTGCTTCTTCACCCCGTCCCATCATCAGGTAGGTGCCTAACCCGATGCTGATGGCGTGGACTTTCAAACCCTCGCGGGAAACGAGCCGAGAACGCAATTTTGTCAGTTGTCCTTCGCTAAAATGCGGAAACAAGCGGAAAAGATGTTCCGTAAAGATGACTTGGAGAACCGCGTCACCGAGAAACTCGAGACGTTGATTATCGAAATGATGTCGTTGCGTCTCGTGGCCGAGGCTCGGATGTGTCAAAGCCTCGGCCAGGAGAAGCGAATTTCGGAATTTGTATCCGATTCGTTGCTCTAGGGGGTTCATCAATGAGTTGTCCTGGAATCCTGTCACAGTACAAGAATGAACAATCACTCAATGCTTCATGCATGAGTTAGACCGCCTAGAAACCCTAACTCCGGCCGTCTGTCAACCGATCATGCCACGGTTTCGAGTTTCCCCGCTTCCGGCCGCTTGAAACCGAAGAGGTGCCGCTCCTTGATGATCGCCGCAGCCTTCTCAGGCACCATTCGTTCCCATCCTGTCTCTCCGGTCTGGATCTTGGTCAGGACATCTCGGGAAAAGATGTCCATAATAGAAGCGTCATAGCCCACGATCGCTGCAATGTAGTGATTTTCCAATAGATGTGCGTACAGGTTCCGCAAGTGCAGCTCGACTTGCAGGTTGACTGCATTGACCCAGACGTCGGTTGCAAGCGGGTGTAGAGATGTGTTGGGAAGTGGAGTCGGGCACTCAGCCGGGTTGGTCATACAGTACCGGTCGTAGGCGGTCTTCCGCATCGGATAGATATATAGCTTGATCAAGTTCTTAAATAACCGCCCGAATGATTCGAGAATCCCGCCGTCCAGATTTTCGTAATATTTCTCATTAAATACTTCGAGCAAGTTGTTGATGCCCATCGCGACTCCAACCATCTGCTTAGTGTAGCGGCGGAAATAAGAAGTCAGTCTGTAGAACTCCAGGTAATTCGAAATGAGCACATTGTTTCCGATCGCAGCGAGGGTGTCGACCCGGTCCAGAAAGTCTTTGTGGTCGATGTTCCCTGAGGAGAGCAGATTGTGCATGGTGATCTCCATCAAGACCACAACGTCGACTCCTTTGAGAGCAGGTTCCTGGAGAAACTGGGCTAATGCGCACCGCATCATGTCTTCGTTGACCAATGTCACGGGTCGGAAACTCCCGCGTTCGACGATGATTGCTTTCTTATAAAGCACCTCGGACGGTTGCAGAACTTCGCCGTTCGGACCGAACATGACAGCATTCGTCAATCCGTATTCGACCAGCTTTAAGCTCATGAGGCGGTTGTCGACATTGGCGAAGAGGGGTCCGGCGAAGTTGATCATGTCGACTTCGATCCGGTCGACGCCCAGATTGTCGGCCAGCGACATGATGAACCGATCCTGGTCGTTGATGTAATAAAAAGCGCCGTAAACCAGGTTGACGCCGATTATGCCCAGCGCCTGTTGCTGCAAGATGTTCTCCTTATCAAGCATCCTGACGTGCAGAATGACATCACTTGGCGGTGTATGGCGTTCAGCTTGGAACCTGACTCCCATCCAACCGTGGGCCTCATTAGTTCCCTTGAAGCTTTTGGCCGCGACGGTGTCGGAAAAGACAAAGAACTCCGTCCGTTCGCCTCGTACCTCATTTAGCCGTTCCAGAAGCAAATTGTACTCGTGGTCGAGCATGAGTCCCAAGCGTTCCCTGGAGACGTAGCGGGCGGTTCTGCCGTAGATCTCATCGCTGAACTTCATGTCGTAGGCAGAGATGGACTTTGCGACAGTGCCTGCTGCTCCACCTGCTTGGAAGAAGTGTCGAGCGACTTCTTGGCCGGCACCGATCTCAGCGAACGTGCCGTACTTTGCCTGGTCGAGGTTAATCGTCAGAGCTTTGCGATTAGTCGTTAGGAGTTCGGATGATTCCATGGCTGCCTCGCACTACTCTAACCTACGAAAGTCACTAAGGACAAGAAGAGTGTCGAGGGCGTCGTCGGTCACGCGATTTTATCTCCCGAGCTCCTGCAACCCCCGAATTCTCGGTTTCTTGAGTGCGCTTCCGTTTGAATTTTCTCCGCGAATCAGTATATACCCGTTCAGTGCCTGCTTTTCCGGTTTCAGAGAGAAAGGCGAGAGCTTTGCGCGAGCGGCTAAACGCCCTTCAATGTTCAGAGAAAGACCTTGAGGAGAGTTTCTTCCAGCGCTCCGGCGTCGAGTTACGGCATCGACCGACCGGGGTTCGGATCCGCTGCTCTGAGCAACGTTGCCAAATCTTGAACAGGTTCCTCGCTCGCCGAATGTTGGCCGACGAACTCGAAGCGCGCCTCCAGAATAAGACTCGTCATGAGGTTAAAGCTGAGAGAATCAGGGAAGCAAAAGGTAAACTAAAGTGCCCGAGAATAACCGAGCGCCTCGACCAGTTCGCGTTGCGCCCGTTGGCTCGAGCCGGTCAACAGTCGGCGCCCAAGGAGCTCGGAAAATTGTTGGCCCAGCTCGAGTATCTTGGGACGGATAAAGCTCCTTAGCCTGCATCGGTCACAAATCCTGAGAGATTTGTGACCGATGCAGGCGGTGGCAGCAGAATTCTTCGGCTGCGCCGAAAAATTCTACTGCTTTTGGGAGCGAAGAATTTAAAACGCTTGCCTTTGCCTCAAACGACGTTCCCCAATCAAAAGCTGGAGACTTCGCTTACGGCTGAGGTGCGGCCTCGCTAAATCATAGCGCTTTTCAGGGTCTGTGCCTGTTTAAGGGCTGGTGAGAGCTTTGAGACTTTCTGTCGCATCACCTTGCCAGACTTGAACTTCACGGTAGCTCGAGGCGGGATCTTAAAGTTGCTCCCGGGTTGATTGGGATTCCGGCCAACCCGTTCCTTAGTCAGTCGAACCTCAAATATCCCAAAATTCCGTAACTCAACGTCATCTCCACGCGCCAAGCTATCAGTGATCAAATCGAGTGTTCTCTGGACTACTTCGAACACTTGATGTTGCACGAGGCCGGTCTCGTTACTGATCTTTACAACAATATCCCGTTTTGTCAGGTTAGCCATCAAGACTCCTTTCAAAATGTCCGGATTTTTATGGCACTCACGGTGGCCTATTTCCGCCAGCAACGGTGCAGCAAAAGTCCGACGCTGAGAGTTTTCCGAACTATCGACGAGAATGCAAATGAGGCAAGGACTTAGTGGACCATATTGTTCCATTACGTCGTTGTCTCATTTGCATTCTCACCGAGCACTTCAGCCGAGGTCCTGAAGTGCATCTTCGCAATAGTGCGCAAAGCCTCGCGGCCAACTTTTTCGATGACGGCCCGGGCGGCGGATTTGACCGCCCCTGAAACCCCTTTCGGAAGGATAATTCCCAGTTGTTCGCCGCGCGTATCCAACCACCGGACAAATTTGTCTCGGGCTAGAATTGACGCAGCCGCGACGGCGACATCCGATTCTGCTTTGGTGCGTTGATCGATCTGGATTTGCCTTCCTTGTTTCAAAAGCGCGTTTCGGATCACTCTTTCGTTAGCGAACTTATCGGAAAGCGACCTATTGCAGTCCGGTCTTTGCATCAGGAGATTCTCTATTACGCGGGCGTGTCCCCAGGCTAACAGATCATTGAGGTTCGCGAGTTTTTCGTAGAGCGAATTGTATTTCTCGGGTCCGATAAGGACGACATTGGCGGCCAAACCAGAGGTTCTGAGAATTCCATCTGCGAGCTGTCGAATTCTTTTATCCGAGCCGATTCTCTTGCTGTCCATTACTCCGAGAGAAAGCAGGTGGCGCGCGATCTCGCGTTCCACATAAACGCCGGCGATGACAAGTGGGCCGAAGAAATCCCCTTTCCCGCTCTCGTCGATGCCGAAATGCGGTTCGAACATCTCCGGTTGTAACACTTCCTCATACCCGATTCGAGCCTCCTTCAGGATTTCCGGCTCGAGATAAAACCGGACAAATTCTTCTGTGTCTTTCCCTTGAATGACTACTTTTGGGCCCTTTTCGTAGACGGCGATCGATAGTTTTGCTTTTTGCGCAAAGAAGATCGTGTAAGGTCGAACGACGAACTCGAAGCCTTGGTCTTGCAAGAGAATTCTGAGGGCTTCTGCTTGCAAAGGCGTGATGGCTATCGTGTAGGAGTTCACGGGTGCAAAAGGATGGAACAGAATCTCGTTGAAAGCACGGAGTTTCGCACCGCGCTGGTCGACTGGTTTAAGCATCAAGGCCGCAAATTGCCGTGGCGCGAAACTGCGGATCCGTATGCGATCCTCGTCTCGGAGCTCATGCTCCAACAGACGCAGGTGAGAACGGTTCTGTCCTATTACCCGCGCTGGTTTGAGCGATTCCCGACGATCCGCGACTTGGCGAACGCCCGCGAAGCCGAAGTTCTTCACGCCTGGCAAGGGCTCGGATACTACAATCGGGCCCGGAATCTTCACAGGTGCGCGAAGATTATCGTGACCGAGTTGAACGGACACTTACCATCTTCGGTTGACGACTTGGTGAAGCTTCCAGGGATCGGACGATACACCGCCGGTGCGATCGTATGCTTTGCTTTCGACCAACCCGCCCCGATTGTGGATGGAAATATCGCACGAGCCGTGAGCCGGCTTTTAAACTTGCAGGAACCGGTGGATCAACCCCGCGGAAGTCGGATCATTTGGGATTCGGCGTTTCGATACGTCCAGGGAAACAACAACCCGCGACTCTTGAATTCCGCGTTGATGGAGCTCGGAGCGATGATTTGTCTGCCCCGAAAACCGCTGTGTTTTCTCTGCCCGGTGCGGTCCTTTTGCCGAGCCCGGGATCCTGACTCTCTCCCGAAGAAAAGAGAGCGGCCAAGAATCGAGAGAAAAAATGAATTCCATTTTTTCGCGCTGAAGGATGGGAGCGTTTTATTGGAACAGAATCCGGGAAAGCGCTGGCAAGGCCTGTGGACTTTGCCGGCCCTCCCTCCAGATTCCGGATCGGCTCGATCCGCTGATGCGCGGATCGCTTTTTTAAGTTTGAGTTACCCGATCACGCGGTTCGTGGTTCGTCTGAATGTTTTTCTGAGCGACCCGCCGGCTACGGTTCTCGAGGGGCAGGCGTGGCATCGATTGGAGTTGCTCGACTGTCTCCCGATGCCGTCGCCACACCGCCGCGCAGTTCAAATGGCGCTGCAAAAGGGTGGGCTGATTTCCTCTTGATTCCCCCGGCATGGAGCGGCGATGGTCCTTTGATCCTTCTATGAACGTTACAGTTGAGCTCAGTCAGATGCCAGATGTTCACGGCCACTTTGGACCGTACGGCGGCGTGTTCGTTCCGGAAACTTTAATGCCTGCGATTCAGGAGCTTACGGAAGAGTACGAACGGGCTCGCAGAGATCCAAAATTCAGGCTGGAGCTGGATGGCCTGCTGAGCTCGTTCTGTGGACGGCCGACGCCTCTCTACTATGCCGAGCGACTCAGCGAACGGCTCCGGGGGCCGCGAATTTATCTCAAGAGGGAGGACCTTTTGCACACGGGCGCTCACAAAATCAACAACGCAATGGGCCAGATTCTGCTCGCCAGGAGGATGGGCAAGACCCGGGTCATTGCAGAAACTGGAGCGGGCCAACATGGTGTCGCGACCGCGACAGTTGCAGCGCGATTTGGTTTTGAATGCGTGGTTTACATGGGGAAGGTCGATATGGAACGTCAGGCACTCAACGTCACGCGAATGGAATTCCTCGGGGCGAAAGTTGTTCCTGTCACGGCAGGCCAGGCGACTTTGAAAGAAGCGATCAACGAAGCCATGCGAGATTGGGTCACGAACGTTCGTTCGACACACTACCTGCTTGGAACTACTTATGGTCCTCATCCATACCCCATGATGGTTCGTGATTTGCATCGGGTCATTGGGGATGAAGCGAGGCGACAGATCCTTGAGCAGGAAGAACGGTTGCCTGATCTGTTAGTGGCTTGCGTCGGAGGTGGAAGCAACGCGATCGGGTTGTTCTACCCGTTTCTGCGCGATGGCGGGGTCCGAATGGTCGGCGTGGAAGCCGGCGGACGAGGGATTCGTCCGGGCGAGCATGCGGCGCGTTTTCAGGCTGGTAAGCTTGGGATTTTCCAGGGGACCAAAACCTGGCTCCTCGCCGACGACGATGGACAGATTCAATTAACTCATTCTGTTTCCGCAGGCTTGGATTACGCCGCAGTTGGTCCTGAGCATAGTTATCTTCGCGATTTAGCTAGAGTAGAATATGACTATGCTACCGACGATGCGGTTCTCGAGGCATTTCTCGAGTTATCGAAGACCGAAGGCATCATACCGGCGCTCGAGTCGACTCATGCCGTGGCCTATGTGATAAAACACGCACGGAAAATGCCTCGTGACCAAGTCGTGATCATCAACATGTCTGGCCGCGGAGATAAGGACGTGCAACAAGTAGCCCAGTTTTTGGCTGCCCGAGGCGGGGTGGGAACTGTTGAGGTGCCGCGGGCAGTAGACTCAACCGTCCTGGACGCGACTCCGACCGCTTTCCGTGATTGAGATTCCAACAGAAGTTCCAGTGATGGCGTTGTCGAATGCGGTGCTCTTTCCACATTCATTGTTGCCGCTGCACATCTTTGAGCCACGCTATCGCGATCTGCTGGCGCATAGCCTGGACGGGGACCGGATGTTTTCGGTTGCACTGATGAAAAGGGGAATCGATGAGGCCGCCGAAATCGATGACCTTTGCCCGGTTGCCGGAGTGGGACTGATTCGTGCCTGCGTCGGAAACGAGAACGGCACCTCCAACCTTGTGCTTCAGGGTTTAGCACGTGTCCGCCTAGTCGACTGGGCGCAGGAAAAGTCGTTTCGGGTAGCGAGCATCGAGCTCGTTAAATCGATTCCCGGGAACGTCGTAGAGGCTGACGCGTTGAGTGCGAAGGTGAAAGAGTTTTGTGCACGGATCGAACAAATCGGCGTCCCGCTTCCTCCAAATCTCATGGATCATTTGAGGCAGATTGATTCTCCCGAAATACTCTCTGATGTTGTGGCGGCAGCCTTTGTGGGCGAGCCATTCCAGCGGCAAAAGCTCCTCGAAGCATACGAAGTTTGCGAGCGTCTGCGACTGTTGATCCAGTTTTTGCGAAGTCAAGTGCGGGGAAACTGACGGCAAGGAGGTGCTCCCGCGCGTCCCCACCCTTATTTCGATTGTCAATCGAACATGAATGAATTAATGCTCATGCATTAATTTTCTATGATTCGTCACCTCATTCTCCTGGCTCCGGCCGCTCTTTGTGTGGCGTTAGTATCCTGTCAAACAACTGGTGGACCAAAAACAGCCGGTGCGGGGAATCGCTATGGCTATGGTGCAGTTCCAAGCCCAAGACCGTCCCCGGTGAGCGCAATGCCCAAGGGCACGCCAGAGGCAGCTCCGGAGGAATCTCCCCCGCCGGAAGCATTCCCTACGCCGTCTCCGACTCCGGCTGCACAGCCTGAAAATTATCCCGTCGCGACGAAGGTCCCTGGTAAACCCGGCCGCGTAATCAGTCCCTACGCACCAAATGCTGGTGAAGTCGACGTGGAAGGATATCCTCCGGGTGCGGAGGTGAAGGATCCGTACACGGGAAAAATCTTTCTCGTGCCTTAATTTTTGGGGTTGAAAGAACTCAGTTTTAGCGGGACGCGCGATTGAGCGCGTCCCGTTTTTGCTTTTGGAACTATGGAAGCGCGCAGTGTGGGAATTGTGGGTGTCGGTCTGATCGGTGGCTCGATTGGGCTCGCCGCATTGCGTGCCGGCTATCGCGTTTATCTCTACGATTGTTTGGCCTCCGAAAAGTTGGCCGGGTCGAAGTTTCGGCCGGCCGTAATTGTGGCCGATCTTGAAGAGCTCGCTTTGCGCAGTCGGCTAATTATTCTAGCAACTCCGATTGCTGCGCTCGCGAAAATTGGTGCGGTCTTGGGGGAGCTGGTGGTCGTAGGTCAGGTGGTTTCGGATGTGGCGAGCGTCAAAGAACCGGTGGCGAGAGCTCTCGCGAAGGCCTTACGAAACCGTTGTGACTACGTGCCTGCGCACCCGATGGCTGGATCGGAAAAATCCGGTGCAGAGGCTGCGCGCGCCGATTTATTCGTCGGCGCGGTGACTCTGGTCTGCCCAGAGTTAGCCGGTGACACGGCCAGCGTACAACTGGTAAAGGGTTTTTGGGAAGAGTTAGGCACGCGAGTCGTTCTGGCGAGTGTTGCGGCGCATGACCAGATGGTTGCTGCAATGAGTCATCTCCCCCATCTGATTGCTGCTCTGCTGGTCAGACACGTCGCGGCAACAAATAGCGCTGCACTCGAGCTGTGCGGACCAGGGTTCCGTGATTCGACACGAATAGCGTCAGGCGCGCCCGAACTCTGGGCCGATATCCTGTTATCGAATTCCGATGCAGTCAAACAGCAACTCCTGGCGTTCAAAGACCTGCTGGAAGAAGCCTTCACTCTGTTGAGTGAAAAAGACGCTAAAAAATTGCAAGCTTTGCTCGACGACGCGAAGCAGAATCGCGATAGGTTATCGCCAGAATAGTTTATGTCCGAATTACTGGTTTTCAGGGCGCCTCGGATCGAGGCAGAAATTCGAGTTCCAGGTGATAAGAGCATGTCACATCGCGCAGTGCTGCTCTCGGCCATTTCCAATGGTACTTGCGTCATTCGTGGTTTCCTGCCGAGTGAGGATTGTCAGCGCACGGTCAACGCGATGCGAGAGTTTGGGATCGCAATAGATCAGCCGGAAGAAACGACGTTGGTGGTCCACGGACAGCGTGGAAGCCTTCATCCCCCTAAACACCCTATCGATTGCGGTAATTCAGGAACATTGATGCGGTTACTCTCCGGTCTAGCTGCTACGCAACCTTTCGAAACGAAGTTGATCGGTGATGCCTCGCTCTCTTCCAGGCCTATGCGGCGAGTTATCGAACCGCTCAGCCTGATGGGCGCTACGATCAGAGCGACGGAGCCGAAAGGCACAGCCCCTTTGGTAATTCGCGGCGGTCAATTACGCCCAATTCAGTATGAGATGCCGGTCGCCAGTGCTCAGGTGAAAAGCGCTATATTGTTCGCATCGCTCAAAGCGTCGGGAAAGACCGTCGTCGTTGAGCCCTTTGCGACGCGCGATCATACCGAGAGAATGATGTCATATTTTCTCGTCCGATCGCAACGTCAGAAGGTGGGTCAGGGTTTCGCTATCTCGTTGTACGGTGGCCAGATTCCTGAGTCGAGAGACTTCGCGGTACCCGGCGACATCTCGAGTGCTGCATTTTGGCTGGTGGCTGCAGCCGCACAGGAAGATTCCAATCTTTTGGTCCGCGACGTAGGTCTAAACCAAACCAGGACCGGGATACTGTCGGTGCTTCTGCGCATGGGAGCTAAAGTTCGAGAGGTGATCGAGGATTGCGATCAAGTGGAGCCGAGAGGCGAGGTGCAGATTCAGGGTGGGCGGCTTCGCGGAACCACTATCGGAGGGGACGAAGTGCCGAATGTCATCGATGAGATCCCGATTCTCGCGGTAGCCGGCGCTCTGGCTCAAGGAAAGACGGTGATCCGCGACGCCAAAGAGTTGCGAGTGAAGGAAACTGATCGTCTTGCGGCTATTTCGACAAATCTGACTGCCATGGGAGTCGAGGTCATGGAACTGGAAGATGGACTGGAAATTTATGGCGGAAGCCCGCTCTTGGGAGCTCGGGTGAAAAGCTACGGCGACCATCGTATTGCAATGGCTTTCGCAATTGCCGGAATGTTCGCGGATAAGGAAACGGTAATAGAGGATACCGAATGTATCGCTACCTCTTATCCGGCGTTTGAGGAGCAGTTGCAGAGATTTTTGACGCCAGACGAGAATCCGCCTACGCCTGTGATCAACCCCGCTGAAGCTTTAGAGAAGAATTGAGCCCGGACATCGACTCCGAATTTTCGGTCGTTGCAATCGATGGACCTGCTGCTTCAGGGAAAAGCACAGTTGCTCGCAAGCTCGCCAGACGTCTTGGCTTCTCCTACGTAAATAGCGGAGCGCTCTATCGAGCGGTAGCCTGGTTGGCGAACGAGCACAAAATACCGCCCGACGATTGGTCCGCGGTTTGCGCTCAGGTGCGAAAGTCGGTTTTCAATTTTCATCTGCGCAACAAGGAGTTGTTTTTTTTGATCGACGGAAATAGCCCTCAGACGCATTTGCGCGAAGAACGGGTGAATCGAACCGTCTCTGCTATTTCGGCGATAGCGGAGGTGCGCGAATTTCTTGTGGCTCATCTTCGGGAATTTTTAACCTTGGATAACCTGGTGATGGAGGGGCGCGACATAGGGTCCATCGTGTTTCCGGATACTCCCTATAAGTTTTATATCGATGCCTCGCTCGAAGTTCGCGCCCAACGGAGAGCGGCTCAGGGGCAACCCGATGATCTGTTTTTCCGGGACCGGGCCGATTCTTCGCGGCGCGCCTCTCCGCTCACCATCGCCGAGGACGCTCACGTGATCGATAGTTCGTCTTTGACGAT
>Ga0210408_10000900_pt1 | contig 33040 bp, 19 predicted proteins | sample IncBWH4MmetaG_FD_155471 | JGI IMG/M metagenome (GOLD analysis project Ga0210408, IMG submission 155471) | Forest soil microbial communities from Barre Woods Harvard Forest LTER site, Petersham, Massachusetts, United States - Inc-BW-H-4-M | ecosystem: Environmental > Terrestrial > Soil >... | reverse complement strand
CGGCCTCCGGCAGCGTGATCTGCCTGAACACGGGCGCCTATGGCGGCCTCGCGCTGAACGCCACGCACGGCAGTGACGTGACGCTGCAGGCCGCGCCCGCTGCGCACGTGACCGCGGGCAAGCTGACCATCTCCGGCAGTCACATCGTGGTGCGTGGCCTTTGGCTCACCGGCGAAGTGGCGCTCGAACAGGGCGCTTCGTTCATCACGCTCGACCGCAACGACATCACGGGCGGCAGCGAGGGGATCGTGTTCAACACCTCCGACTGCACCGTGCCCAACGCCCCCACCTGGTCGGGCTGCGAACCGCACCCGCCGATCACCGACGTCACGATCTCCGCCAACCACATCCACGACATCGGCCAAACGAGTGGCGAAGACGCGATCCATCTTGACAACTGGCGCCGTGTGGCGATCACGGGCAACGAGTTCGACCACATCATCGAGTCGGGCGAACACACCGATTGCCTGCAGTCGGTCTACGGCGGCGACCAGCTCACGTTCACCCGCAACTACGAGCATGACAATGATTGTCAGGGTTTCTTCATCAAGGATGGCGATGCCACCAACGTCGCCTTCACGGACAATCTTTTCCTCCGCGACCAGATCGGCAGCTACGCCAACTTCGCCCAGATCTGGAACGTCCAGAGCCTGACCATCCAGCGCAACACCATCTGGGACGGCAAGGGCCTCGCGCTTGTCGCCAACGGAGCCTCGTTCACGCCCACCGCCACGATCGACCATAACGTGATCGACACCTTCACCGTGGAGCAGCCCGTCGGCGCCCCCTACTCGATCACCGAGGGCAACGACATCTTCGGGGAATCGCCCACCAACCTGAGCGAAGGCTCGGGCGACAGTGTCGTCGCAAACCCCCAGTTCGTGAACACCGCAACCGACGACTACCGCCTGGCCGGCAATCCGAACGGCATCGGCATCGACTGGAGCCCGGCCGAACAGCGGTACGGCCCGGCCAGTTGACCTCCCGGAGCGCCGGCTGGTGCGCGTGCCGCACGGCACCTCGCGAGCATCGCCGACCCTGCCGCGTTTGGTAGGCATGGGCGCTGGCGATCGAACGCGCAAAGGCCCGCTGGGCGTCGCTAGGCCTGCACCTGCGAGGCGCAGACCGACGCTGCTCGCCATCCTCGCGGCGGGGACCATCGCGCTTCTGCTCACCACGGCCGCGCTGGGCGCCGTGCTGTTTGCGGCCAACACCTCGCGGAAGCATCAGATATCCCGGGGCAGTGAAGCCGCCACCCGCTGTACCGCCCGTGCCGGCAGTCTCGCCGGCGCCGCGCGTGAGATGGCGCTGGCCTCGGCGGGCGGAGTCGTGTGCCTCGCCGCGGGCACGTACTCGGGAACGCTCTCGCTGACCGGCAGGCATGCGCGCGACGTCGTGTTGCAGGCCGCGCCGAGAGCTCATGTGAGGACCGGCAAGATCGTGATCGGCGGCAGCCATCTCGTGCTGCGGGGCCTCTGGGTAGATGGCGAAGTCGCGCTGGAAGCCGGCGCGTCGTTTATCACCCTGGACCACAACGACATCACCGGCGGCGGCGAGGGCGTCGTGTTCGACACCTCCGACTGCACCGTCCCCAATGCGCCCAAGTGGTCCGGTTGCGAACCACAGGCGCCGATCACCGCAGTCACGATCGCGGGCAACCGCTTTCACGACATCGGCCGAAACGGCAGCGAAGACGCGATCCACCTCGACAACTGGCGCAACGTCACGATCACGGGCAACGAGTTCGACCACATCATCGAGTCGGGCGAACACACCGACTGCCTGCAGTCGGTCTATGGCGGCACCGGCCTCACGTTCACCCGCAACTACGAGCATGACAATGATTGTCAGGGTTTCTTCATCAAGGATGGCGATGCCACCAACGTCGCCTTCACCGACAACCTCTTCATCCGCGACCACGAAGGCAGCTACGCCAACTTCGCCCAGATCTGGGACGTCCGGAACCTGACCGTCCAGCGCAACACCATCTGGGACGGCAAGGGTCTCGCGCTCGTCGCCAACGAAGCCTCGTTCGCCCCCACCGCCAAGATCGACCATAACCTGATCGGCACCTTCACCGTGGAGCGCCCCGTCGGCGCCCCTTACGCCATCACCGAGAGCGAGAACATCTTCGGGCACGTCCCATGGTCGTTTCGCCCAAGCGCCGGCGACCGCACCACCGGGCATCCCAGGTTCATCGACGCCGGTCGGGGCGACTACCGCCTCGCCCGCAACCGCCACGGGATCGGCATCGACTGGAACCTCGCCGCACAGCACTACGGGCCGAGCACCTGACATATGCGCGAGCCGTAGGATCGGCAGGCCGCACGCGAGCACCATGGCCCCGGAACCGTTGGATATATGTGTCAGCGACGACAACCACAGCTGCAACCCAAGCGCCCAGCGAGCACCCGGCGGCGCCGAACGGCGAGACAGCGCTGGGGCGGCGCCTGCGCTTCATCCGCCAATACGGCGCCTGGCGGCGGGCGGTGCGGGAGCTGTGGCGCTTCAAGTGGCGCGAGCACCGCGCACGCGGGATCGTCCGCGCCTATCACACGCGCGGCGGAGCGGTTCCCTATTTCATCCGGCACGGCACCCGCGACGTGGGGATCTTCTCGGAGATCTTCATCGCCGGAGAGTACGATCCGCCGCCGGCGGTCGCTGAGCGGCTCGCGGCGCTCGGTCGCCCTCCGCGCGTGCTCGATCTGGGGGGCAACGTCGGCCTGTTCGCCGCGTCGTGCCGCGAGCGCTGGCCGGGTGCGCGGGTGGTGACGGTGGAGCCCGACCCGGAGAACCTCGCATTGTTGCGCCGGATGGCCGACGGAGCCCACGAGGTCGAGGTGGTCCCGGCCTGCGCCACCAGCTTCGACGGCAGCGTCCGGTTCGTGGCGGGCAAGTTCGCCGAGTCGCATGTGGCCGGCGAGGGCTCAGCCGAGGAGACGATCGAGGTGCCTTGCGTCGACGTCTTTCGCATGGCGCAGTCGGCTGATCTCGTGAAGATGGACATCGAGGGCAGCGAGTGGGAGATCCTCGCGGACCCGCGCCTGTCCTCGCTGGAGGTCACGGCGTGGGTGATGGAGTGGCACGACAAGCGGTGCCCGCACGACGATCCGAGCAGCGCGGCCCGGGCCGCGCTGCAGGTCGCCGGCTTCGAGGTTCTCTGCGAGCACCGGCCGCTCCCGAGCAACGGGACACTGTGGGCGTTGCGCCCGGAATAGAGACCGCGCGAGCGGCGTCACGCACCTCGGCGGGCGCCGTCACGCGCGCCCGTGTGGGGCTCTTCCCGGCGCACGCGCGAGCCACGCGGGAGCGCCTGTTCGCGACGCTGGAGGAGGCGTACCCGGTTCGCTTCGAAGGTCGCGAGCCGGGCGACTGGTCGGGGCTTGACGGTCTGCTGCTGCTCGGCGCCGAGACCTCCGTCGACCTGCCCGCGGGACTTCCGTGCCTGCACGCGCTGGGTGAGGAGCGCCGGCAGGATCACGCGCAAATCCTCGCTCTCGCCGAGACCTCCGTGTTGGCGAGGACGCTGCGCGGGGCGAGGCTCACCGACTGCTGGACCGCCCCACTCGCGGCCGCCGCGATCCCGGCCACGGCACCAGTCCTCGCCGCCGCCGACGGCGCCCCGGTGTGGGTCGCGGGTGACGGCCGTCCCGCATCGGCGCTCGTCGCCGCGGCACCGGCCGAGCTGGCGGCGGGCGAGGCCCTGCGCGAGCGCCTGGTCCCGGGGCGCTGCGTCGCGCTGCTCGCGCTGGTCCACTTCCTGCGGGGTCTGACCGGCGATCGCAGCTTCCAGGCTCAGCCACTGCGGGCCGCGTTCGTGCTCGACGATCCAAATCTGCACTGGCCGAGCTACGGCCACGTCCACTACGGCGCGCTGTCGCGCCACGCGCACGCTCACGGCTATCACGTGGCAATGGCGATGGCTCCGCTCGACGGCTGGCTCGCCCACCCGCGCGCGGTGCGGATCTTCCGCGAGCACGCCGAGGAGCTCTCGATCTGCGTGCACGGCAACGATCATCTGGGTCCCGAGCTGGGCAGGATCGCCTCGGCGGATGCGGGGCTCGCGCTCGCCCGGCAGGCCCTCTGTCGGGCGACGGCCTTCCAGCGACGCACGGGCATTCCCGTCGAGCGGGTGATGGTCCCGCCGCACGAGCAGCTCAGCGAGCCGGCCGCACGGGGTCTGCTCGCGGGGGGATTCGAGGCTGTCTGCGTCTCGCGGCCCTACCCCTGGATCGCCCCCGCTGGGCCGGAGCCGGCGGCGGCGCTGGGCGCGGGCCCGCCCGAGCGGGGCGCGCTGGCGGGGTGGGACAGCCGCGAGATCGTGGTGGGCGGCCTGCCGATGCTGCTGCGGGCCGGCTTCAACGCCCCCCGTGAGGATCTGGTGCTGCGAGCCTTCCTCGGCCAACCCCTGATCCTCTACGGGCATCACGATCTGCTCGCGCACGGCCTGGATGTGCTCGCCGAGGCAGCCGCCGCGATCGACGCGCTGGGGGAGGTGCGCTGGAGCTCGCTGGCCGGCATCGCCGGCCTCGACGCCGATACCTCGGCCATAAACCGCGAGAGCTTCGCCGCGGAGGGGTCGCTCCATGCGCGGCCCCTGCCGCTGCTGCGTCGCCTCCTGAGCGAGGGTCGCGACCGCGTACAGGCGCTGAGGCCCGTCGGTACGCTCCGGAGCTGAGGCACCGCGCGTGAGGTGCGCCCGCGCGCCTCCGGCGCCGAGGCTCCTCGCCACCGTGGTTCAGGCGAGCGCCAGCTCGAGCAGCGCATCGTGGCGGCTGCGCCACGAGTTGGCCTGCACGAAGGCGTGCCGCTGCGGCTCGGCGGTGCGACCCAGTGCGAGCGCGGCGCGCGCCGCGGCGGCGAAGTCGCCGCCCTCGGGTACCAGGATCACACGCGGATCGATCCCGCGCATCGGCTCGAGGTCTGTGGCCGCCACCGGCAGACCGCCGGCGAGGTACTCGTAGAGCTTCAGCGGGCTCATCGCCTCGGTCAGCGCCGAGCGCCGGTGCGGGACCAGCCCCACGTCCGCGCGGCGGATCAGCCCGGCGAGCTGCGTGCGCGGCAACGGCGGGTGGATCGCGATGTTGGGCTCGCTCCGCAGCGGCCGCAGATGGGGGGCGTCGATCAGCGGCCCCACCAGCGCGAGTGTGGCCTCTGGCAGCGCGCGGGCTGTCTGCGCGAGCCACGCCACATCCAGGCGGGCGTCGAGCGTGCCGGCGTAGACGAGCAGCGGCCCCGCCGGATCCCCCCCCGGCGACCCGGCAAGGCCGCAGTCCTCGGCGTCGCGCCCACCCGACATCCACTCCAGCGGCTCCAGGCCGTTGGGAATGACGACGCCTGGAGTGGTCGGCGCGAGCCGTCGAAGCAGCACCTCGCTGACAGCCGCGACGCGCCGGCCGCGCGCGCGGATGCGGGCGTAGCTCTCCCGATAGGCCGGCCACCAGCGGCGATAGGCGGGATGCACGGTCCAGTCGTCAAGCGCGTAGTAGGTGACAGCTCGCGCCCATGACAGCTCGGCGAAGCCGGCCACGAGCGGATGGGTGGTAATCACCACCGGCTTTTCGAGCCCCATGTTCCGCGCACCGCGCTCGATGGCGCGGTCGTAGGCGGCGAAGCCGCGCGCCACACCGCGCAGCGAGCTCGGGTCGCTGCGACGCAGCCTCACCGGCGCCAGCAGTGCTCTGCGCTCGTCCGCCGGAAACGGCGTGTCCTCGCGCGCGAGACGTTCGCGGAGCAGTTTCAGCGGCAGGCTGCGCGTCCGGTCACAGACCAGCACGCGGCGCAGGCCCTCGTGTGCCACCAAGCCCCGCGCGAGCCGGTCCTCGGTGCCGAACCACCCGCGCCGCGCGGCAGCGCCCCAGGTGAGGTAGGAGAAGGTGAAGACGACGTCGTCGGCCGCGGGTGCGTCCAGCACGGGCCGGTCCACCAGCGCTGCGCCGGGTCCGCTGTGCATCTCGATTGAAAAAACGTTCTTGGCGCGCCCGAACTTGTGTCCTGCCCGCTCGTCAGCGCCCTCCACATAAACCGATCGCGCAAGGCCCGGACAGGGCCGAGCGTTGGTTTTTCAGAGATCGCTCGTGCCAGCGGAGACGCTCAAAGAAACCACAATCCGCGGCCTGCGTTGGCTGGCGGTCACGCGAGTCGTCGGTGAGACGCTCGCCTTCGCCGCGGCGGTGGCGCTGGCGCGCCTGGTCACGCCGTCTGCCTATGGCCACGCCGCGGTGGCCCTCATCTTCCTCCCCCTGGCCGGCATTCTGACGTTCGAGGGATTCGCCTCCGCGCTGGTGCAGCGCGAGCAGATCGACGAGGAGGACCGGCGCGCGGCGATGTTCATGAGCCTCGTCGGCGGAGCCATTCTCAGCGTCATCGTCTTCGTACTCGCCCGGCCGGTGTGGCGCCCGCTGTTTGGATCGCAGACCGCAACCCTGATCCAGTTGATCTCGCCGATCTTGTTCATCGCCGCCCTGGGCGGGGTCTCGCGGGCTGCGCTGTGGCGCAAGCTCGATTTCCGGGCCACCAGCCTGATCGATACCGCCAGCGTGGTCAGTGGCTACATAGTCGCTGTCGGGCTCGCGGCCGCGGGACTGGGCGCGAAAGCGATCGTGATCGGCGCACTCGCGCAGATGGCGATCAGTTCGGCGCTGCTGCTCGCCGCCGCGCCCGCGCCGCTTCCCCGCTGGTCCCGGCAGGCCCAGCGCCGATCCGCCGCTTTCGGGTTGCCCGCCGCGCTCGCGGGTCTCGTCGAGGTGCTGTTCCGCAACGTCGACTACGCGATCCTCGCGGCGCGGCTGTCGGCGGCGAGCACCGGCATCTACTACCGGGCGTTCAACCTCGGCGTGGTCTACCAGGACAAGCTGAGCGGGGTCATGGTGCAGGTCGCCTACCCCGTCTACTCGCGCACGCCCGACACGGCCCAGCTGCGTGCGATGCACGAGCGCGCGGCGCGGGTGCACGCAGCGATCATCTTCCCGCTGCTCGCCTCGCTGATGGTGCTGGCGCCGGTGCTCATCCCCCTCCTGTTCGGCAGCGCCTGGACGCCCTCGGTCGCACCGACCCAGGTTCTGGCCCTCGCCGGAATGCTCGCCGCGATCCTCACCGGCTACTCGCAGGTGATGCTCGCGCTCGGGCGCCCGCGACCGCTGCTGCTGTTCAACGTGGCGCGGCTCGCCGTCTACGCCACCGCGGTGACGCTCGCCTCCCGCCACGGACTGATGGCGGTGGCGGGAGCCGTGGTCGGCGCCTACTTCGTGATCCTCGTCGGGGCCTACCGGTTCCTGCTGCACCGCCACGTCGGGATCTCGATCCGGCGTCTGGTGCCCGAGCTCGGACCCGCCGTCAGCGGCTGCCTCGCCCTGGCCGCGGTCACCGTGCCACTGTTGCACCTGCTCGAGGGCACGCTGCCGCGGGCGCTCGTGATTGCGCTGGTGGGCTCCACCGGGCTGGCCGTCTACGCGCTCGTGTTGCGGACCGGATTCGCGGCCGCCTGGGCCGACGTGCGCATGCTTGTCGTGCAGGTGCTCGGACCGCTCGCCAACCGCCTGCGGGGCGACTCTCGCGGGGGCGACTCCCGCGGTGGTCCCGGTGGCGTGGAAGCGATTGACGCGGCCGAGGCGATCGCCGGTTAGCCGTTAGTTGGTCGGTGGCGAACCGGCGGCAACGCAGTCGGCGGCAACGCGGTCGGCGGCGGCGCCCCGAAGGGCGGCTTGGCCTGCCCGACGAGCGTCAGGATCGCGCGCCGCGCCGCCTCGCGGTGCACGGCGGCCTCGCTTCCCCGTATCGCGGCGGCCACGGCGCGGATCACATGGCGCGCGCCGATCGCACCGAGATAGAGAGCCTGGTGGGGCTTGGCGAAGTGCTTCTGGGCGTACTGACGGCGCGCGAATGCGTCCTGGGCGATCATCCGCGGACGCACGCCACCCTTGCAGGCGTGATGAACGATCGTCATCTCGGGGATGTGCCGCACGCTCCAGCCGGCCCGCTTCATGCGCAGGCACAGGTCGGGCTCCTCGGCGTAGATGAAGAAGCGCTCGTCGAGGTAGCCGGCGCTGAGCAGCGCCTCGCGGCGCGCGAACATGAACGAGCCCGACGTCCAGTCGCACTCGCACTCTCGCTCGTAGAGATCGAGGTCGAGCACCCGCTCCCCAGCCCACGACGGGCTGACCGGCCAACGCTCGCACGCAAGCGCCTCGCCGAGCGCCCGCGCGGCGCTGGGGAAGCGCCTGATCGTGGGGAACAGCTCGCCGTCGGGCGTTAGCTGGCGTGCGCCGACCAAACCGACGTCGGGGCGTTCGTCGAGCATCCGCACGAGCTCTCCGAACGTCCCGTGCACCACTTCGGTGTCGGGGTTCAGGAACAGCACGTACCTGGCCGCGGTGGTCTCCAGCCCGCGGTTGTTCCCGTGGCCGAAACCGTGGTTGCGCGACTCGACCACCCGCGCAGGCGGGAAGCGCGACTCGACCAGCGCGCGGGTGCCGTCACTCGATTCGTTGTCGACGACCACCACGTCGAGACTGGCGTCGCCCGCGTGGGCGAACACCGTCGACAGGCATGGCTCCAGCCAGCGCGCCTCGTTGGTCGACACGACGATGATCGCCAGATCCGCGACCGCCGGCGGGCGTGCGAGCGCCGTGAGGCCGGCGGATGCCGCAGCGGCCCCATTTGCGCTCGATGTCACCTGCTGCGACATGTTCAACGATGAAACGAACCGCGGGGGCGCCTCCTTTCGCGGCGGCGTCCGTCGCGAGCCCGTCCGCGGCGCGAACCGGCGCTCAGCGCACGGCGGCGAAGCGCTTGCGCATCCGACGTCCCTGCCGCCATACGGGCTTGCGCAGCCGCTCCAGGGCTCGCGCCGCGAGCCCGAGACCGCCATGCGTCAACGGCGCGGCCGACAGGCCCCGGATGATGGCGTGACAGCGTCTCAGGCGCAGCGCCTGGACGCACGCCTCGACGCTGAGCGGAGCGGCGAGCTCGAGTTGCATCGCCAGCGGAAAGGTCTGGTGGGGCTGATGCAGGTCGAGCGCGGCCACCCCGATCAGGCCGTGGGCGGCCGCCCAGCGCGAGGCTCTGGGGTTCGGCGCCCAGCCGTCCCACTTGCGGGTCCAGATCTCGATGCCGCTGCAGAGCTCGAGCCACTGCGGGTCGAAGATCTCCCACGCGTCGCGCCGCACGGGGTGCGCGAGCACCGCCACGCCTTCGTGCTCGGCGACCGCCCGCAGCAGCTTGGTGGTGGGCACGCCTTCGCCGAGGAACGGAACCGGCCCCCACACGGGGACGTGTACACGGTCCTGCGGGTCGGCGTACTCGATTCCCGGCACCAGCAGCGGGCCTCCGGCGCTCGCCTCGTGGCAGGCCGCCGCGTATGCCTCCAAGCGCTCGGCGCTGAAGCCGCGGTCGTGCTCGCACATGAACACCGCGTCGCAGCGCTCGCGCCGGAACAGCGCCGCGATCTCGCGCAGCGGCAGCTCGGCGTCGTAGGACCACTCCGAGTGCACGTGGAACGCCGCTCTGATCGTGTGCGAGCCTCCGGTCGTGGTGCTCAAGCGCGCCGCTTTCCCCACGTCTGTGCGGCGACTGTCCGCCAAGTGTCCTCCAGGAAAACGCCGCGCATGCCCGGTTCGAGGTTGTACCAGCCCGTACGGCGCCCCGAGCGCAGCAGCGCGCGCAGCGTCGCGCCGCGAGCGGGCCACTCCCCTGTGTGCCTGCCCGGACCGCGCAGTACGAGCAGCAGGTGCACCAGCTCGCGCCCCAGGTGGCGGCAGAGCACTTCGTCATCCGTGCACAGGGGCTCCTCCAGCGGCAGCGGCGCTTGCGCGTCCAGCGCGCGGGCCGCGGCCCACGCGGGGTACTCGTAGCCGCGCCGGCGCGCCAGCGCGAGGCTGCCCCATGGCCGCCCGTTCAACTCCATGAACCACCACTCTTCGCCCGCGCGCAGCAGCTCGATCATAAACATCCCCCGCCAGCCCGCCTCTGCCAGCATGCGCTCGATCGGGCCCACCAGCTCCTGCGGCACCGGGGCCGACGCGCACGCGCTCGAGCCCGAGCCCGCGGGGTTCATCATGCGCACGCGGCGATGCGCGCTCAGATGGTGGACGCCGTCGTCGCTCGCGAGCCCAAAGACGCCCGCGCCGGCGCCCGTAATCCAACGCTGCACGAGCGCCGGCGTCGCCGGTCCCCACGCGCGCAGCAGCTGATCGGCCTCCGCCGATGTGGCCACGAGACGCGGAGCCAAACGCCGCAACCCCCCGTGGTGCTCCTCGGCCGCCAGCGCCGGCTTCAGCACCACCGGCGGCTCCCATCCCGCGGGCAGGGCGGCTCCCGGGTGGAGGTCCGCCACTGGGTGAAGGCCCTCGTCACCGTTCGCGCCCGGCCCGTCGTCCAGCTCCCTCCACGACGGCACCGCGAAGCCGGCTGCTTCCGCGGCGCGCAACTGCAGGCGCTTGTCCAACGCGAGCCGCGCCTGCTCATCACGCGGCCCGACAGCCGGTGCGTCCGCCGGCAAGGCCCGGTCGCACACCAGCACCGCGGGGTCGTCGAGCGGCATCGTCAGTTCGTGGGCGCCCGACAAGGTTGTCACCTCCTCCACACACCTGGCCAGATCCTCCTCGGGCGCGGTGACCTCGACGATCTCCACGCCGCGCAGCTTGCGCAGCGCGACGGGCCGGCCACGTCGTGCGAAGCTCATGACGCGATGCCCGGCGCCGAGCAGGCTGGCGGCGACCTCCGGCGCGGCCAGCGCATCGGCGAACCCCACGAGCACGGATCGGCGGGCGGCGCTCATCGCAGGCGCTTGACCAGGCGCTTGCCCAGGCCCACCGGGCTTGGCCGTCCGGCGGCGCCCGCGGCGGCGAGCGCGAGCCAGTCCGCCAGCGGGCGGTCGCGATGGACGGTCGTCCGCGGCGTGAGCCAAGCGCGCGCGGAGCCCGAGCCGCCGTCGCTGTTGTAGACCCTGCGGTAGCCGGCCTTCCGCAATGCGCCCAGCACCCGACGATCGTAGGAGCCGAACGGACACGCGGCCTCGACGATCTCCTCGCCGAGCGCATCGGCGAGCGTGTGGCGCGAGACCACGAGCTCTTCCCGCAGCTCGCCATCGCTCAGCGTGCGCCAGTCGCGGTGGTGCAGCCCGTGGCTGCCGATCACCATCCCCGCGGCTCGCAGGTCCGCGACGTCGGCGGCGTTCAGATAACCCTCCTGCCCGAGCCTCCCGGCCAGCACGAAGAAGCGGCCGGTCAGGCCTCGGCGGGCGAGCACCGGCAATGCGTCCTTCGCATCCGAGGCGTTGCCGTCGTCGAAGGCCAGCCCGACCCCCCGGGGCGCGAGCGCCGCGACGATCGCCTCGAACCACTGCACCGGGACCCACACCTTGCGCTCGGCCTCCTCGACTCCCTCCGGTGGCTCGCCGAGACCGTGGAAGGTGAGGATCAGCTCTCTGGGTGCGAGCATCGTCATCCACGCAGGCGGATGATCGTAAAGCCCTTCGACGGGTTGGTTCCCGCGGCTGGATCGGCGAGCGTGCCGACGGTGTTCGTGGCGATCGTCGAGCGCCGCAGGTAGGCGCCCAGCAGTGGGTTGTAGTCGACGCCGAACCTCGGCGTGCCCCAGATCGACAGATCGCGTGCGCCGATCGCGACGAGCGCGACGCGTTCGCGCCGCAGGCGCGCCACCGCGGCTCGTTCTACGCCCGCACCGGCGAGCAGGCCGGGCAGCAGCGTCAGCTCGTACAGGGCCGGGCGGCGGTCGGCCATGAAGTACAGGCCGCCGTCCGTGGGGGCAGCGAGGATCGCTTCGCCTGGGCCGCTGGCCGCATCGATCCGGCGCACGGCTGCCTGCAGCGCCGGCGCGGCGGCGGCGGTCGTGACGAAGGTGCCGCGCGGGGTGTGCACGGTCGTGGTGTCGTGGACGTACAGCCCGCCGAGCGCATAAGTCGCGAGTCCCACCGCGACCAGCCCCAGCGCGCCGAGCACCGCGGCGCGGGCCTGCGGCCAGCGCTCGCCCACGCGCCCGTGCAGGATGCCGAGCAGCAGCACCAGCGGCGCTGCGTAGTAGGGGGCGTAGGAGCCCTCGGTGGTGAACGCGTTGTAGGCGCGCAGGCCGAGCCCGGCGGCCGCCACGATCAGCGCCAGATCGGCGGGCCAGCTCCGGCCGAGCGGGGAGTCCTGACCGCGCACGAGGCGCACCACGGCGTACACCCCGACCGCGATCCCCAGCGCCGGCAGCCAGCTCATGCCGAGCACCAGGTGGCGAGTCTCCAGCTCGATCGCCTCGCGCTGGCCCGCGAGCAGGCCCGTGGCGCGCAACGCGCCGTCGAGCAGCGCGAGGCCGAGCGCCGCGGCCGGCAGCGGCCAGGCGGCGAGCAGGCGCCTGCCAACGGCACCCCGCCGCGCACGCCAGCCGCTGACGCTCGCAACCAGAGCCGCGAGCAGCCCTCCGTAGATCAGCCCGCGAGCCACCAGGCCGAACAGGCTCGAGATGCTCAGAGGCGTCCAGTTCTGCTCGGTTTTGACTCCCGTGTGCAGGAACTTGACGGGCCACAGATTTTCCGTGAAGAGCCTCGACACGCCGGCCTGGGCCGCAAACCAGCCGAACACGACGAGCGGGATCGCGATCGCCGGCAGCGCCAGTCGCCAGGCCGAGCGCCAGGCCGCCGCGCGGCCCGAGACGCGCCACGTGGCGATCACATAGGCCACGGCGGCGCCGGCGGCCACCGCGAGAAACTCGGGTCGCGTGAGTCCGACGAGCCCGCCGGCCACACCGGCGAGCAGCGGCCGCTCGCGGGTGAGCGCGAGCAGCATCAGCAGCAGGCAGAGGATTCCGAACGTGGCGGAGTCGGTGTGCGGCAGCACGAAGTTAAACGCGGTGCCCGAGAAGCCGATCGCGAGCAATACCATGCTCGCGAGCGCGACTACCAGCGGCGTCAGCCAGTGTCGCGCGAGGCCGTAGAACGCGGCCAGGATCGCCGCGAACTGAGCCAGGCCGAAGGCATAGGCCACCGTAAAGCTCGTGCCGAGCAGCTTGAAGCTCAGCGCCAGCGAGTACAGCCCCAGCGGGCCGTAGTAGTAGCGCACGTCCTGATAGGCCACCGCGCCGTGCCTGATCAGGTCGGCGGTGGTCAGCTCCGCGCCGGCGTCGATCTCCGGCACGCCCCACTTGCGCCACGTGAGGGCGGCGAGCACAGCGAAGCAGCTCGCGATCGCCGCGATCGCCGCCCGGTCGCCGAGTGCGCGGCGCGGAGCGAGTGGCAGTCCGGGCGTGGAGGATGCGGGTCCGGTCGTTCCGGGCGCACGCTCCCCGGACGCCGCCCGCCGCGATGGGGCGAGCGTGGTGTTCACGCCGGCGCGGGACGAACGACGACGGCGTTCAGCATCACCTCGAGCTGCCTGCGCGCGATGAGGCGCAGACCCGCGGCGTACAGCGCACAGCCGATCGCGCCCGCGACCACCACCTGGGTCAGTTCGCTCGGAAGCGTCGTGCCGATCGCCCAGCCGGCACCGAAGGCCAGCGCCGCCAGCGCCAGGAAGCGCGCCGCGTCGCCGCCGAGCTCGCCCAGCAGTGCGGGAGTGGCGGTGCGGCCCGCGCCGGCCAGCAGCAGCACGGCGGCGAAGCACGCGGGGGCCACGAAGAACGCGCCAACCGCGCCATCCACGCCGAACAGCGCGCTGCCGATCGCGGTCGCCGTCAGATGCACGAGCACGAGCGGCAGCGCGAGCGCGTTCAGCAGCCCCGCACGGCCAAGCGCGAACAGCACGGGCAGCAGGAAGTTGACGAGCAGCGCGCAGACCGTCCAGGGCACAAGCAGCGCCGCGAACGTCCGCAGCGTCGTGACCTCGGCGGCCGAGAGGCTGGCCGGCAGCAGCGCGTGCACGAGCGGCGCCCCGACGGCGATCAGACCTGCGAGCGCGGGCGCGACGATCAGCATCGCGTAACGGAAACCGCGCGGCACGGTCTCGGCGACGAGCGTCCGCCGCCGCGCGCGGGCGTCACGGGTCATGTCGGGGATGCTCGACATGCCGAGCGCCATGCCGGTGCCCGCGACCAGGTAGCTCGCGAACAGGTAGGCGTAGGAGAGGACGGTGGTGCCGCCCGCGGCGGCGTGGCTGGCGAACGCCAGCGTGATCACGAACAGCACGTTGAACGCCAGGTACACCGCGGTGCGTCCGAGGATCATCCCTGCGTTGCGGGCGATCGCCGCCGGGGCCAGCGAGCCCTCGCGCCGCCCGCCGGCGAGGCCGCCGCTGCGGCGCACCCCGATCAGCATCCACGTGCACGTCACGACCGCCATCGCGAGCATCGACCAGCCGAGCGTCTGCTCGCCGGCGCTCCCCATCAGCGCCACGAATGTGACCAGGCCGGCAAGCGCGCCCGACATGTAGGCGCCGGCTACCAGCGTAAAGCGGTCGCGGATCGCCAGCACGGTCGCTCCGCCCGCGGCCCACAGCTGCAGCACCATCGCGCAGCCGAGCACCGGCAGCGCGGAGGCCGTCACGCTGCGACCCTGGGGGTCGAGGCCGGGCGCGATCAGGTGCGCCAGCGGGCCGGCCAGCGGAATCGTGAGGATCAGCACCGGCAGCGCGACGCAGCCGAGCGTGGCGGCGAACTCGCGCACGCTCAGGCGTGCCCCGGGCTCGACCAGCAGCGGCACCGAGGTGAGCCGCAGGCTCTGGCTGAAGACCCCGAATGTGGAGTACAGCGCGAACGCCACGAAGAAGCCATCGGTGCGTACGTTGGTGCCGAAGTGGCCGAGGTAGAGCACGGCCTGGATCGCCGAGGCGGCCGCCATGGCGAACGTGGCGAGCGACATCGCCATCCCCGCGCGCGCTTTGCGCCGCGTCGTCCCGGCCCCCGCCTGGGCGGGCGTCGGGGGCGGGCGCCGGGCGTCGGCCCCAATGGTCACGGTTTGGGTGCTCATGACTGAAAAAACGCGTCGGTGTGAGCGTTTCTCGCGAGCGCGAGCGGAGTCCGCTCCGCCCGCGGGCCCCGGCGCCTAGAAGAGCCTGACGTTGGCGGTCGTAAACGTGCTCGTGCTCGCGCTGTTGCCGAACGCGTCTTTGAGCGAGGAGTTGAGCGTGCCGCTGACGGCCGCGGGGCCACCGGCGGTGAGGTTGGCGCTCGGGTCGCTGATCGCGGTCACGGTCAGTTTCACCGTGGTGCCACTGACCGCGGTGTTGGCGGTCACGACCGCGGGAGTGCCGCCGATGTTGCTGTAGTGCGAGCCGAGCGTATCGCCGGCGCTCCAGCTGCCCGAGCCGATCCCCGAAACCGCCACGCTGGTGGCGCCCGTCAGCGCCCGCGAATAGGTGAGCGTCACGCTGCCGGGGATGCTGGCTGCCGAGATCGCATCGCTGAAAGTAAGCGTGATCGCGTCGTTTACCTGCGGTTTGCCCGCGGTGCTTCCGGGCGTGGTGTCGGTGATCGCGGTGAGGCTCGGTTTGGTCGTGTTGACCTTGACCGTCGCGGGCGCCGATGTGGTCGAGTTGCCCGCCTTGTCGGGGACGACGTACTCGTACTCGTAGCAATGTCCGGTGGTGACCGTACTGTCGGTGAACGGTGAAGCCAACCCGGTCGAGCCGATGTTGGTGAACGACGCGAACGTATTGCACGTGTCGCTCGAAGTGGTGTAGTTGGCGGTCGCGCGTCGGAGCTGACCCGAGGCGGTGTTCACGCCCGAGCCGGAGTCGCCGGCGGAGAAGGTGACCGCTACTGGCCCGTTTGCGAAGGAGGGCACGCTGGTGGTGGCGGACGGTGCGGTTTTGTCGACCTCGACCGTCGTGGAGAGCGTCGTGGTATTGCCCACGCGGTCCGTGCCCGTCAGCTTGTACAGGTAGCAGCCGGCAACAAGTCCGGTCTGCCCTGGATTGCCGGTGATCGTGACCGGCGTCCCGTAGTTGGCGCATTCGCCGTTCGAGAGTGTCCCCGCGGCGCGCGTCAGCACCGAGGAGAGGAGCCCCGAGCCGGCGTCGGCGTTGAAGTCGATGCGCGTGCCGATCGAGAAGTTGCCCGACGTGTTGAAGCTCGTCGAGCCCGCTTCGCTGCCCGCGACGCTGTTCACGGTGAGCGCGCCGCCGGTCGGCCCGGCGGTATCGGCGAGCAGCGCGTACGCCGCGTTCGCCGAGCTCCCGCCCGCGTTGTTGGTCGCGAGCACGGTCGGCCCCGATGGCGGTTGCACGGCGCTCGCGCCGAACGTGTAGACCATCTGGCCGCCGGTCTGGCTTTCGGCGAAACCGCTGCTTGAGAGCGAGCTGAACACGTAGCTCCTGATGCCCGAGTCGGCGTCGCTGGAGCTCGCGGTCACGGTGAACGTGCCGCCCGCCGCGGGCCGGAAGTACATCGCGTCGTTGGAGGATTTGAAGAACGCGTTCGCCAGGTTGCTGAACGTGATCGAGGGAGTGGTGGGCGCGGTCGTGTCGACGATCACGGTGGTGCTCACGCCGGCGCGGTTGCCGACGTTGTCGATGCCCGTCAGCGTGTAGCGGTAGCAACCGGTCGGCTCGCTCTGCGCGGGAGCGCCCGTGATCGTGCCTGGCGCGCCATAGGCGCCGCACACGTTGCCCGACAGCGACGCGCTTTCGAGCGTGAGCGTGCTGGAGCGCAGGCCGGACTGGCTCGCAGACTGCCCCTCGGCGTAGTCGTTGCGGATCGCGATCGTGTAGCTGCCCGTGATGTTCGTGCTCGACGAGCCGCCCGTGCTTGCGGCGGTGCCGTTGATCGTCAGCGCTCCGCCCGTAGGCGCGCTCGTGTCGGGGATGACGCTGAAGCTCGCGCTCGCGCTGATGCCGGCGTTGTTCGTCGCGGTCACAGGCTGCGCGCCGGATGCGATGGCGCCCGCGCCGGACCACGTGTAGCTGGCCTGGTAGGGAAGGCCCGTGTCGGCGCCGCCACCGCTCGAGAAGCCGCTGAGCGCCGGGAAGACCACTTCACGGATGCCCGATCCGGAGTCGCTCGTGCCGGCGCTGACGGTGAAGCCGCCGGAGTTGGTGGTCTGCGGGTTCGTGTAGGCCGTCGTGCCCGCCAGGAATGTGCTGCCCGTCGCGCCGGAAAGCGTCAGCACGGGAGTCGAGGGGGGCGCGACGGTCACGGTCAGCATGCGCGTCGTCCTGGCGCTCACGCCTTCGCTGTCAGTCGTTTCGAGGCCGATCGTGTACGTGCCCGCTTGCGTAAAGGCGTGCACGAGCGTCGGGCTCGAGCCGCTGTTGGTCGCATATTTGCCGCTGCCGTCGAGATCCCAGCGGTAGTCGGTGATCGTGCCCTGCGAGTCGCTCGAAGCCGAGGCATCGAGGGTCACGTTCTGGCCCGTCACCGCCGGCGACGGGTTGACCGTGAGTGAGGGTACGAGCGCCAAGTTGACGTCGCGCGAGTGGTAGTGCGCGAACACCGCCGTGGAGCTCAGCGTGCGGTTGTAGATCGCCAGTTCGTCGAGCGCGCCGTTGCCGAACAGGGCACTGCCGGCGCGAGACATCAGGTACAGCGTGGAGTTGGCGAACGGACCCTGAGCTGTCGCGCTGCTCTCCTGCTGGAAGCTCACTGCCTGTCCGTCGACGTAGGGGGCGATCTCGCTGCCCGCCGCCGCGGTCGAATCCAGCACAATCGCGTAGTGGTGCCAGACACCCGCGCTGGGGCGCGCGAAGAAGATGCTGTTGCGGTTGGCATCGGTGCCGATGCCTACCCCAAAGGTGCCACCGAACTCGCCGGAGTTGGGGTCGATGATGAAGCCGCCCGCGTTTTCATTGAAGTTCGGAGTGAGCTCCATCGCCAGCGCGTCGTTGTTGGCGTACTGGTTCCACTTCAGCCAGAACTCGACCGTCACCTGGCTGGTGCTCGCCAGGTTGAGCGGGATCGCGCCGGAGTCGCTTGTGCCGTTGAAGCCGAGCGCGGTGCTCTGCTCGATCGGACCGGATAGACCGAACGTGCCGCCGATCGCCGAGCCGGTGGAGAGGCCCTCGCTGTCGAGCAGCGCCGGACCCGTCGGTTCGTCGAGCTTGTAGTAGTCGATCAGCCCCGGCGTGTTCTGGACCGCTTCGGAGTAGGTGCTCGCGGCCTGTTCGAGCACGGTCACGGTCACACTGCCACGCGCGCTGAGGCCGTGGTCGTCGGTTGCTTCGACGCCGATCGTGTGCGTACCGGGTGTCTGGAAGCTCGTTGTCGTGCTCGGCGTCGTGCCGGTGTCGGTCGCGAACGTCCCGCTGTTGTCGAGGTCCCACTTGTAGTCGGTGATCGTTCCCTGGTCGGTCGTGCCGCTCGCATCGAGTTTCACGCTCTGGCCGGCCATCACCGTGTTCGGCGACGCGCTGACTTTGACGACGGGCGGCAGGTTGCCGACCGTCAGCGAGTGGTTCGCGGCGGCGCTTGCGTTGTGGTTGTCGATCACGCGCAGACTCACGTTGTATGTGCCGGACGTCGAGATGCTCGTCGTGAGCACAGGGTTGGAGCCGCTGTCGGTCTCATACGTGCCGTCGCCGTTCAGGTCCCACTGGTAGTCGACGATCTGCCCGCCCGCGTCGGTCGAGCCGGACGCGTCGAGTGTGACGCTTTCGCCGGGGCGCACCGGGTTCTTGGAGATCGTGAACGCTGCGTGGGGCGCTTTGGCGGTCCCGTAGGAGTTGGCGTGCTGGAAGATCGTGCCCGCGCTGAGCGGCTGGTTGTAGAGCGCGAGCTGATCCAGCGTGCCGGCCCCGAACAGCGCGCTGCCCGCACGCGACATCAGGTACAGCGTGGAGCTGGCGAACGCGCCCTGTCCGGTGGAGGCGCCCTCCTGCTGGAAGCCGACCGGCAGGCCGTCGACGTAGGGGGTGATCTCGCTGCCTGCGGGCGCGCTCGTGTCGATCACGATCGCGTAGTGGTGCCAGGTCCCCGCGCTGGGACGCGCGAAGAAGATGCTGTTGCGGTCGGATTCGCTGCCGATCCCAATGCCAAACGTGCCGCCGAACTCGCCCGCGTTGGGGTCCACGAGGAAGCCGCCGACGTTCTGGTTGAAGTTCGGGGTGAGCTCCATCGCGAGCGCGTCGTTGTTGGCGTACTGGTTCCACTTCAGCCAGAACTCCACCGTCAGCTTGCCCGTGCTCGACAGGTTGAGCGGGATTGCGCCGGAGTCGCCGGAGCCGTTGAAACCGATCGCCGTCGTCGAGTCTTCGCGGACCGCGCCGGGCAGGCCGAACGTGCCGCCCGTAATCGCACCGTTGCTCGAGCCCTTGCTGTCGGCGATCGTCGGCCCGCCGGGCTCGCCGAGCTTGTAGTAGTCGATCAGCCCGGGCGTGCTCTGGACCGTTTCCTCGTAGCTGCTGACACCCTGTTCGAGCACGGTCACCTTGACGGTCGTCGTGGTGCTGAGGCCCTGGCTGTCGGTGAGCTTCACGCCCACCGTGTGCGACCCGATCGTTGAGAAGCTCGTTTTGACGCTGGGCGTCGAGCCGGTGTCGGTCGCGAATTCGCCGCTGTTGTTCAGGTCCCACCTGTAATCGGTGATCGTGCCCTGATCGGTCGAGCCGCTCGCGTCGAGCGTCACCGACTCTCCTGTGATCGCGGGGTTTGGCGAGACCGTGACGTTGGCCGTCGGGGGGAAGTTCCCGACTTCGATCTGCCTGGTCGTAGTGCCGACTGCGCCGTCGCTGTCGGTTACGCGCAGGCCGACGGTGTAGGTGCCGGGGTTCGCGAAGGAGGTGCTGACGGTGGTCGTGGAGCCGGTGCTGGTCTCGTACGTGCCGTCGCCGTTGAGATCCCATTCGTACTTGACGATCGAGCCGTTTTCGTAGTGCGAGCCGGAGCCGTTCAGAGTCACACTCTGGCCGGCGTGCGGCTGGCTGGGCGTGTTCGTGAAGGAGGCGACCGGTCGCGGCTCGGGGCCGTTGGAGTTGAACTGTTCGGCGATTGCGCCCGCGCCCAGTTCGCCGCCGTAGATCGCGAGCTCGTCGAGCGAGCCGGCCCCGAACAGCGAGCTGCCGCCGCGCGAGAACAGGTACAGAGTGGAGTTCGTGAAGGCTCCGGCGCCGGTGTTGGAGCTCTCCTTGAGGTAGCTCACCGTCTGTCCGTCCACGTATGGAGTGATCTGGGTGGCGGCCGGCGCGTTCGGGTTGAGCACGAGGGCATAGTGGTGCCATACGCCGGCGCTCGGGCGCGTGAAGAACACGCTGTTGCGCGTCCCGCCGGCACCGATGCCGACTCCGAACGTGCCGCCGAACTCACTCGCGTTGGGGTCGACGATGAAGCCGCCCGGATGTTCGTTGTAGTTGGAGGTGAACTCCATCGCGAGTGCGTCGTTGTTGCCGTAGACGTCCCATTTCAGCCAGAACTCGACCGTGATCGCGCTCTGATTCGACAGGTCCAGCGGGATCGCGCCGTAGGCGCCGGTCTGACCCTCGATGGGGTTGCCGTCGCCGGAGAATTCCACGGCGGTGTCAGAGTCGCCGTTGACCGCGCCGGGCACGCCGAACGTCGGTTCGAAGAGCGTGCCGGGGCTGTTGCCCTTGCTGTCGGCGATGCTCGAGCCGGAGGTCTCGTCCAGACGGTAATAGTGCAGCAGACCGGGCGCCGCGGTGACCGCGTCGCTGTACCTGCTCACGCCCTGGGCGAGCACCTTGACGGGCAGCGTCGCGGTCGCGGTTGCGCCTTTGCTGTCGGTGACCTGCAGGCCAACGGTCGCCGTGCCGGTGGTCGCGAACGTCTTTTTCACAGTCGCATTGGTCCCGGTGTCGGTCTCATAGGTGCCGTTGCCGTCGAGGTCCCACTTGTAGTCGGTGATGGTGCCGCCAACCGAGCTGGAGCCGGCCGCGCTGAGCGTGTCGGCTTGACCCGCGCCGACCGGGTTCATGCTCGCGCTGAGCTTCGCGGTCGCGGTGTTGGCGACGTTGACGGTACGCGCAGTAGTTTCCTGCTGGCCTTTGCTGTCGGTGACCTTGAGGATCACCTTGTAGGTGCCGGGTTTCGAGAAGGAGCGCGTCAGCGTGGGGGTCGTGCCGGTGTCGGTCGCGAACGTCCCGCTGTTGTCCAGGTCCCACTTGTAGTCGGTGATGCTCGCCACGGGGTCGCTGGAGGCCGAGGCGTTGAATGTCACGTTTTCGCCGATGAACGCCGTGCTTGGCGTCGCCGTGAACGACGGCCGCGGCGGCTGCGGGGTGGAGGCGTCGGTTTTGATGTCTTCGGCCGGCGTCCCCGGCTTGGCGCCCATTTCCGAGAGCACGTTGTAGGTCATCTGGTCGATCACCGGTTCGGTGTCGAACGCGTAAGCCCACTCCATCGTGCCGGTGGCGAACACGAGCGCCCCGCTCGGCGCGCGGTACTCGACCGCGCTGACGTTGCTCGGCTCGCCGGGTGGGGGCGTGTTCGCGCGGGCGCGTCCGGCGTCCTGCAGGAAGGAGTCTTCGGGGTTTGAGATATCGGTCAGCGTGAGCTGCTTGACGCCCGCGGGCTCCTGCGCGAGATAGCCGGGCTGCGTGGGGATCTGATCCCACTCCCAGCCGACGATCCCTTCAGGCAGCGTCGTCGCAGTGGTGGTGGAGATCCCCGTGTTGCGGTACGCGCGGTTGGAGGCGAGTTCTCCGTTGGCATTTCCTGCTGGGATCGTCAATTTGAAACGTTCGGAGTCGTTGTCGCCGATGTACATCACGCCGAACAGCGAGTTCTCCGGTTCGTTGGGACCGATCCGGCCGCCGGGCGGAGCGTTGGGGTCGCCGGCCGGAGCGCCGGGGTCGCGCCGCGTGGTCGTCGCGAACTGCGGCAGCGGTTCGCCGTTCGGACCGATCGAGGCGGGATCGTTGGGAGTCGCACCCCCGTTGCCGTCGCTCGCGCCCTGGATCGTCTTGTAGCAGACGAGCGTGCGGTGGTTGTTTTCGTAGCGCGTCTGCCAGTACGCGGTGTTGGCGCTGAGCGAGACGATGTTCACGCCCGCATCGCGCGCGGCCTTGAAGTTGTTGAACTCGCTGTGCGACCAGTACTCGCTGTGGCCCGAGACCAGGTCGACCTTGTGGTTCAGCAGCTCGCCGGGGTTGGAGTCGAGCTCGACGTCGGAGGTGTAGGTGACTTCATAGCCCTGCTGCTCGAGCCAGAACATCGTCAGGTAGTCGGGCCCGAAGAAGTGGTTGTACTGCTGGTCGCCTTCCTTCTGGGGACGGTCGAAGGAGACCGCGACCGCGCGGCCATCGCCCGCGATCGTGTTGGCGCCGCCGCAGGCGTCGTAGTACAGCGACTTGCAGCCCCATGTGTTGTAGGCCTCGTAGTCGGCGCTCGGGAGCGCGTACTGGACGGCGGAGTGCGCCGCGTCGTTGCGCACCGGAAACACCACATAGTTCTCGATGCCGCCGTCGGCGACGTCGGTGAAGACCGCCTCGTACATGCCCGAGATCGGCAGTTTGCTGCCCGCGATCGTGTAGCTGACGCTCCAGTTGGAGCAGCTCAATTCACCCGTAGTGGTGTTCTGGGGGTTGCACTGATAGGAGTTGTTGACTTTGACGTTGCTCGCGCCCGCGCCCGCGATCAGGCGTGCCCCCAAGCCGTTGTAATAGCCGATCCGGTAGACGCTGATGTTGACGCTCGTGCCCGGGAACGAGGGCAGGTCGGTGCCGATCTTGATGGGCACGTTTTCGCCCAGGTTGTAGCTCGTCTGGGGCGTGAACGCCCCGAGGTCTTCGCTGTAGTTTTCGATCGCCGACTGGTTTTCGGTCGTGCCTTCGCCCATGCAGTTGTTCTCGTTGACGATCGGGTTGGCGTTGGGACAGGACACTTCCGCGGCGTCGGCACGCGTGGCGCCGCCGAGCGCGAACAGGACCAGGCTTGCGATGAGCGGGGCGAGCAGGGCATGAGCGATCCGTGCCGCCGGAGTGTGGGAAACAGCGCCGTGAATTAGCATCTGATGAGCCAACGCACAGGGGTAAGGGCAACTTTTGTGGGTCGCCCTCGGCCGGTTTTCGCACTCAGCCGACCGGCACCGGCCGGCGCGGCTCGCGTCCCGGCTGCAGCGGCGCCGGTGACGAATCCTCGCCCTCCGGTGGGCGCAACGCTCCCAATGGGATGGCGGTGTGACCCAGTGGCCGCGGACGCGGACGGGACGCTCGCCTGGACACCGGCTGGGAGGCCGGGGAGCGCTCGCGCAGGGCGACGATCATCGCGCCGACGAAGAACAGCAGGTAGGGGACGTGGGCGAAGGAGAGGACGTCGAACAGGACGCTCGCGAGGGCGATCACGCCGACCGCGGCGAACGCCGCGAGTGCGAGCGACGCGCGCCGGGGGTCGGGACCGCGGATCGTGCGGTGCGCGACGCTCATCATCGTGGCGAAGATCGCCAGATAGGCAATGACTCCGAGCAGTCCCGTGGTGATCAGCAGGCCGAGGTACTCGTTGTCCAGAATCCGGTACTTGTGCGGGTCATAGCTTTCATAGCCGCGTCCCAGCAACGGATGGCTGAGCAGGTCCGGGCGCACCGCGTCGTAACGTGCGGTGCGGTCGGTGGTGGTGAGCACGTTGTTGACGTGGCCCGGCTCGAGCTGGGTGAGAACCGATCCCAGCGCGCCCGGCGAGGTGACGTGGACGAGCACGCCCAACACGAGCGCGAGCCCCAGCAGCGAGCGGACGATCGTGCGCGGACGGTAGGCGATGAGCAGCAGGATCGCTCCCACCGGAGCCACGATGCTCGTCTTGCGCGAAGTTGCCAGCCCGCCGGCCAGCAGCAGGCCGATGGCCACTGTGTAGAACAGGCGCCGGCGGCGAGTCACCGCGTCGATCGAGCCCAGAATGGCGAACGGCAGCACCATCGCGAGCAGCGCCGCCAGCTCGAGTGGCTGGTTCGTGGGTCCGTAGACGGTCAGACGGCCGATCGAGTCCGGCATGTCAAGATCGCTGGGGACGGTGATCGGCAGCAGCCCGCTCCACAGCGAGTAGAACACGTTGTAGTGCATGCGGTACTCGACGATCGTCGCCACCGCCACGATCACGCCGAGCACGACCATCAGCGCGGCGTAGCGCGGAACCTCCCGCGGCCGGATGACCGAGGCCACGACGAAGAAGAACAGGATGTAGGAGACGAGCAGCGCGAGCTTCTTGACGACCAGCGAGATCTCGTCCATGCTCGCCAGCGCCGCTCCGTTGAGCGCGAAGCCGACACAGCACACCCCGAGGAAGGCGAGCACGGCGAAGTGCACGCGAGTGAGCTTCACGCGCGGGCGGGCCGCGCCGCTGACGAGTGCCAGACTCAGCAGCCACAGCGTCGCGAGCGCGACCAGCAGCGGCCGGTCCAGGGTGCTGCTCAACGGCAGGTTGACCGGCAGGTTGATCGCCTCGAAGGGGACGAGGAACAGCATCACCATGAAGCCCGCGAGCGCCCACGGCAGCACGCGTGTGGTATGTGGCCAGTTGTCGCTATCCGGCTGCTCGTCGTCGAGCCGATCGAGCGCGGCGACGACGGCGCGTGCACGGACGACCCGCAAGCGCCGATCGCGCCGGGCATACAGCAGGCTGGCGCCCACGGCGAGGATGAGCAGGAACCCGAACGCCATCAACTGCCAGCGAGCCCCTCCTCCGACGAGCCCCCCGGTGGTCGGCCCCAGCTGGCGCAGCACGACCGCGTCGGGCGATCCCGGCCGCGCGGGCTGCTGCGAGCGCACGTGCGCCATCAGCAGTGCCCGTGCGGCGTCGACGAGCTTGACCGCCGCGCCCACGGTGGGCGCCTGTGCGTAGATGGTCAGCATCGGCCGTTCCCCGTCGACGTCCAGCAGCAACCGGTTGCCATGGTCGACCAGGATCGGATCAGGCGGGGTGGGCCGCTTGGGGCCGAGATTTTCGCGGCCGAGCAGCAGCGTGAACGGCCCCGACGCGGCGACGCTCCGGCCGCGCAGCCCGACGGCTTGGCCGAGCGCGGCGGTGGCGTGGTTGCTCTGCAGGTACAGCGCGTACGTGCCGGCCAGCTGGGCGGCGAGCGCGGTGTTGTCGACGGTCGCCGGCTGGATCGCCGCGAGCTGGGAGTCTCGGGTATCGACCAGCACCTCGGCCTGGGCGGTCCCCAGCGCCACGGCGCGGGGATGCAGCGCCGGCGGCGAGAGCGACGGCCGGTAGCCGATCAGCAGCGCCGCGAGCGTCGCGATCCCGAGGAGGATCGCGATCGTGCGCGCCCGTGCGCGGTGACCGCCGGGGTGCGCGAGCGCGCGCATGTCAGCGCTCCGCGCTAGCGCCGACGCGCCGCCGACGCGCCGCCGACGCTCACCCGAGCCGGCGCGTCGGAGTCGAGCGGAGCGAGCGCGTGGGCGTAGGGCGTCGCGTCCTCGAACACGAGCGCCTGCTCGCGTTCGAGCGCGTCACGCTCACCTGCCCGCCGCCGCAACCCCTCGATGCCGAGCAGCGCCAGCAGGCCGAGCAGCAACACTCCGAGCAGCGCCGCGATCACCAGCTTCGAGCGCGCGCTCGAGTTCACGGCGGCGGCCTGCGGCGGCCCGAGCTGACGGATCGTCACACGGTGCGGCGGTGGCGTTCCCGACTGCTGCTGCAGCTGCGAGACGTACTGCTGCACGCCCGGATAGATGTTGGCGGCGACACGGGCCGCCGCGGCGGCGTTCGGCCCCTGCACCGAGGCGGTGACGACCGGCTCGCTGGTCTGCGCCACGAAGGTCAGCTTGTACTTGGCCTGCTCCGCCAGGAGCTGGTTGCCGCGGGCCTCCGAGGGGGTGACCGTGTCGAGCGTCTGTCCGGGGCCGCTGTATGGGCCTTGCGCGGTGAGCTGGCGCGCGGGCACGCCGGCCGCGTGGGCGATGTCTTCAAGGACGGCCGCGCTGGTCATGACCTGCGCGAACACGGAGGCGCGCGTGGTCAACGGCACCGTTTCCTGGGAGAGGTTGGCCAGCGCGGAGTCGGGCGAGTCGACGAGGATCTGCACGGTGGCGGCGCCGGTCGGCACCGAGCTTACGACCAGGCGAACCGTCGCCGCGGCGGCGACCGCGGCGAGGACCACCGCGAGCGTCGCCAGCTTACGGGCCCACAGGACGCGGAGGATCTCGGCGAATTCCATCTCAATCCTCGCTCAGCGAGCCAGGCCGCGGGAGGCGAGCTCGCGGGTTGCGTCCTCGACACGATCGACGGCCTCCTGGTCGGCGAGCCACTCCAGCAGGTTGCGCATGCCGTCCTCCAGGGTCGTGCTCGCCTCGAAACCGAGCAGCTCACGGGCGCGCTGCGGATCGGCGACGCAATGGCGGATGTCGCCCGTCCGGTACTGCCCGTTGCAAATCGGCTCGATCTCCACCCCCAGGCCCGCGGCGAGGGCTTCGGCGATCTGCAGCACCGTGCTGGGTCGCCCGGTGCCGAGGTTGACCGCGTGTCCGGTGGCTCGTTCGGACTCGAGCGCGAGCAGGATCCCATGCACGATGTCGCTGACGTGGATGAAGTCGCGCGACTGCTCGCCATCCTCGAAGATGACCGGAGGATGGCCGTTGAGCAGCCGCGAGGCGAAGATCGCGGCGACGCCGGTGTAGGGGTTGGACAGCGCCTGCTCGGGCCCGTAGACGTTGAAGAAGCGCAGGGCCGTCGCGGGAATGCCGTAGGCCGCGCCGGTCACCAGGCACAGCTCCTCGTGGTCGCGCTTGGTGATCGCATAGATCGAGGTCGGGATCAGCGGCTTGACCTCGCGCGTTCCCACCGGTCGCAGAGCGCCGCCGCAGGTGGGGCAGTGCAGCTCCCACTGGCGTGCCAGCAGCTGCTCCTCGGGTCGCGGCGTCGGCGCCATGCGGCCATGCTCGGGACATTCGTATTCACCCTCGCCGTAGATCGACATCGAGGACGCGACGACCAGGCGAGCGGGAAGTGGCCGCTGGGCCACGAGCCGCTCGAGGAAGGTGGCGGTCTGCATCGTGTTGCACTCGGTGTAGCGCACGATCTCATACATCGATTGTCCGACCCCAACCGCGGCTGCGAGGTGCACCACACGATCGACTCCCCGCAGCGCGCGATCGGCGCACGCGGGGTCTCCGACCTCGCCTACTATCAGCTCGACGGAGTCCGGCAGCTCGGGTGTGCGACCACCGTGCACCTGCTCCTCCAGACAGTCCAGGACGACGACCTCATCGCCGCGCGCGACGAGCTCTCGTACGAGATGTCGGCCGACAAAGCCGGCTCCACCGGTCACCAGTGTTCTCATGTTTTCACCCGCCGTTTTAGATTGGTCTGTCGGAAGCTGCATTAACCGACGCAACGCAGCACCCTCCGGTGTTCTTTTGCGCCGCTGGTCGGACCAACATGTGGGCCTGCACGGCTGTGCACGCCGGCCGATCGCCCGGGCTGTGTATGAGGAGACGGTGTCGAAGGAGGCGGTGCCGAACAGCGACGGACGCGCGAGGAACGTCACGCGACCGGCGTTCTTGAGATGGATGCAACACATCGCCGGACAGCCGCGCGTCTTGATCGTCTCCCCGGTGCGCAACGAGGCGTCGCACATCGCACGGGTCGTGCGTGCGGTCGCGGCGCAGGAGCTCCCCCCGGCGCGCTGGATCGCGATCGACGACGGCTCCACCGACGGGACCCTCGAGTGTCTGCGGGAGCTGGAGCGCGAGGTGGCCTTCCTGACGGTCATGCGTGCGCCCGACCACGTTCCCGCGGAGGGCGCGCGCGACCGTCTCGCCCGCGCGATCGAGGTGCGCAATTTCAACATTGCCCTGACGCATGCGGACTGGCCGCGGGCGTACACGCATGTGATGAAGCTCGACGGCGACGTCGAGCTCCCGCCCGACTATTTGCGTGTCTTGCTGGAGCGTTTTGCGGAGGATCCCCGGCTGGGGCTCGCCGGAGGCGTGCTGGTCGAGCCCAAGCCCGACGGCACGGCGCGCAGGATCGCGATACCCAGCTGTCACGTCCACGGCGCTTTGAAGTGCTACTCCCGCGCCTGTTTCGCCGCGATCGGCGGGGTGTGCGAGCGCCTGGGGTGGGATACGATCGATGAGACATACGCGCGCATGCGAGGTTTTCACACGCGCAGCTTCCCCGGTCTGGTCTCGGTGCATCACCGGCCGCTGGCGAGCGCCGACGGTGCGCTGCGCGGGCACGCGCGGCACGGAGAGTGCGCCTACATCGTGCACTACGACCCGCTGTGGGTGGCGCTGCGCTCGCTCAAGGTTGCCCGCCGGGCGCCCCTCGGGCTGTCCGGGGTGGCCTTCCTGTACGGCTACATGCGCGGCGCGGCGCGTCGCGTCGAGCGGGTGCCCGACGCGGAGTACCGTCGCTTCACCAGGCGCGAGCTGCGTCGACGGATGCTGGGAGCGAGTCTCCGCCAGGCGAGCTGAGTGACGGTGAACGGGAGCGCCACGCGAGCAACCAGCGGCGCGGAGCGTTATCTGGGCATGATCTTGAAGGGCTTGATCGTGCCCCCCCCGCGCTCGCTTGCCGCGGTCGGGGAGCCGAGCGCCGCGCTCCAGCGCGTGGCGAACCGGCCGATCGTCTGTCACGTGCTCGAAGCGATGCGCCAGGCCGGCATCACGGACATCGCGCTGCTCGTGTCCATCTGGGAGAGCGCGGACCTGCGGGCGTGCGTGGCGGCGGAGGGACCCGCCGGGCTCGACGTCGAGTATGTGCCCTTCGCGGATGGCGCGTTCGAGCAGGCGCTCGCCGCCGCGGCGCGGCTCGTCGGCGAGGCGGCCTGTGTGGTGCACGCCGCCAACGGACTGCTGACCCAGCCGCTCGCGCCGCTCGTCGAGCTGCCGCGCGAGGACGCCCCCGACCTCGTCGTGCTCGTGCACCGGCAGCCCTTTGCCGGCGGCTCGATCGGCCTCGCGGCGAGCCGGCTCCTGCGCATCGTCGGGGCGCCCCAAGAGGATCGCGTGCTCGACCTTGCGGACGTGTGCATGTTCGGTCCCGGGGCGCTGCGCCACGCGATCGTGGCGCGCGAGTCGCTGGGACGAGAACTCGACCTGGTGGCGACGGCGGAGCGGCTGGTGGCAGGGGGAGGGCGGTTGAGCATCGAGCGCGTCGACGGCTGGCGGTGCGGCACGGGCAACGTGGACGAGCTGCTGGAGCTGAATCGCATCGCGCTCGACGGGATCTGCCGAGAACTCGCCGACGGTGCCGGGAGGACTCCTCCCGCGGTCGCCGGCGGCAATCGGATCGAGGGCTATGTCGACGTGCACCCGACGGCGTATGTGCAGTCCAGCGTGATCGTCGGCCCCGCGGCCATCGGGCCGGGGGCGCAGGTGCTGGACTCATACATCGGGCCCTACACCTCGATCGGATCGCACGTCCGTATCGAGGGGGCCGAGGTGGAGCGCTCGATCATCCTGCCGGGAGCCAGCATCATGCACATCGGCGGGCGTCTGGTGGGGAGCGTGGTGGGGCGCGACGCCCGCGTCTTCCGCGACTTCTCGCTGCCCCGTGCGCTGCGGCTGAACGTGGGCGACGGCGGCGAGGTCTCGTTGTGCTAGGGCTGGACCAGCCTCCGGGGAGCGCGACGTTGACAGACGCGCCACCGACCACTCTCGCGCGGGGCGCCGCCGGGGGTGTGAGCCACGTACTGGAGGGCGTCTTGGATACCGGCGGCGGCGCCACGCGGGATGCGCCGCTCCGCGACGGTCCACGCCGCAAGCTGCGCATCGCGATGGTGCACATCTCGGATTTCCGTCTTGACTCGCGCATCCAGCGCCAGGCGCGGGCGCTGGCCGAGCGCGGGGACGAGGTGGACCTGGTGTGCGTGGGCGAGCGCGAGGAGCTGCGCGTCGGCCGGGGGGTGATCCGCGTGCATCCCGTGGCGGCGAGCAAGGCCGGCGGGAGTCCGGCCGCCTACCTGCGTAGCTATGGCGGCTTCCTGGCGCGAGCGCTGTGGCGCATCGGAGCGCTGGACGCGCGCGGGCGGTTTGACTTGATCGAGGTACATAACATGCCGGACCTGCTGACGGCCGCGGCGCTCGGACCGCGGCTGCGAGGGACGCCGGTGATCCTCAACGTGCACGACACGTTTCCCGAGCTGTTCGCCACGAAGTACGGTCGCCCCCCCGGCGATCGGCTGGAACGGCTCCTGCGGTGGGAGGAGCGGATGAGCGCGGCGCTGGCCACGCGCGTGGTGACGGTGACCGACCAGGCGCGTCTGCGACTGGAACATCGCGGCGTCGGCGCGGCGCGCACGACGGTCGTCATGAACTCCCCCGACGAGCAGGTGTTCGGAGCGCCGCGCGAGCCCGTCCGCTGGCCGGAGCGGGGGCCGCTGCGGGTTCTCTACCACGGAGGGCTGGCGCCGCGCTTCGGCGTGGAGAGCACGATTCTCGCGTGGAGGAGGCTGCGCGAGACGGCGCCGCGCCTGCAGCTGCGCGTCTGCGGCTCGGGCGAGGATCGCGACCGCTTGGCGGCGCTGGCGGCTCAGATCGACCCCGAGCGCATCCATGTCACCCCCCGGCCCGTGCCGTTCGAGCTGATTCCCGGAGAGCTCCAGCGGGCGCACATCGGCGTCGTTCCCACCCTGCACGACCGCTTCACGGAGCTGCTGCTGCCGGTGAAGCTGTTGGAGTACGTGCACATGGGCCTGCCCGTCCTCGCCTCGCGGCTGCCGGGCATATCAAGCTGCTTCTCCGAGGGCGACCTCCACCAGTTCACCCCGGGCGACCCGGACGCGCTCGCGGCGGCGATCGAGTCGATGTGCGCGCACCCGGACGGCGCGCGCCGGCGAGCGGCCGGCGCCACCGAGCGCCTGGCGGAGATCGCGTGGACGCGCCAGCGCGAGCGCTACCTGAAGCTCGTGGACGAGCTCACGCTCGCACGCCACGCGCATTGATCGTCGACGCCACGCGCGTTGATCGTCGCGGCTGGGCGGGGCGTTGGCCGCGTCAGGCCGCGACCGCGAGTCAGGCCGCGACCGGAACCGTGAGGCGGGGGGACTCGTCGTGGTCGTACCCGGCGGGCCGCTGCCCGTCCGTCTGCACACGCGCGAGCGCCTCCTCCGCGACACGTTCGGCCAGCTCGACGACGGACTCGCCGTTGAGCAGGCGCGGATAGATCTGGCTGGCTGAGGCGAGCGCGAGGCCGTCGATCCCCGGCCACACGGGCGCCGTTCGGGGCTCGTGGCCGAGCGCGTGGACGGGCTCGACGAGCGGAGCCCGCTGGACGGTCCAGTCGACGACGTCCTCGTGGCTGAACTCGGGCGCCAGGCGCGCGAGCATGGCGGTGAAGCGCCGGTAGATCGACTCGTCGTCCTCGCTGAACTCGGGAGCCCCGGGGTCGCAGTACTTGGGCAGGTAGGCCAAGCGCAGGCCGTCGGTGTGCTCGGTGCCGACGACGTGCGAGGTCTCCACGACGGTCGTGATCGGCGTGGGGTCGCAGATGTTGACCGAGTAGTACGGCAGCAGCGAGCGGCGCAGCTTGAGGATCAGGCACACGACCCCGAGATAGCGACTCGGGTAGGCCGCGAGCAGCGGGTGCAGCTCGACCGGCAGCAGCCGCCGCAGCGCGGGGGGCTGCAGCGTGGGGATCGTGAGATCGAAGCGCTCGTCGGCGCCGTCGACGCGCACTCCGGCGACCGCGCCGGCGTCGTCGCGGACGAGTCCTTCGACGCCCGCTCCGAGACGGACGTCGACGCCGAGCTCGCGGGCGCGCCGGGCGGCGGCGAGCACGAGCTGTTCGTGGCCGCCGCGCAGGCAGCCCATGGTCTCCCCGGCGGAGCGGCTCTCGCGGGCGGAGCGCATGCGGTTGGTGCGCGCCCACAGGTAGGTCGCGGGCAGTTCGTCGTGCTTTGAGTTAAAGCGTGAGTCCAGCAGCGGCCGCCAGATGCGCTGCACGACCTTGCGCCCGCAGTGGCGCTCAAGCCAGCGCTGCAGCGGCTCGCTCTCCAGGGCGCGGTAGTCGTGGCGTAGCTGGCACTGCAGGACGAACCATGCCAGGCGGGCGCGCCCGAGCGGCGAGAGGGGAGAGAAGCGCAGGAAGTCCCCGATGCCGTTGAAGGGGTGCATCTCACCGTCTACGTAGAAACCGACACCGACCGGCGTGAAGCTCAGCCGATCGGCGAGCCCGAGCTCGCCCGCGAGCGCGATCATGCGCTCGTCGGAGGGGACGATGACGTGGTAGAAGCGGTCGACGCGGTGCCCGCCGAAGTCGAATGCGCCGGCGAGCCCGCCCGGCGTGGGGGCGCGCTCGAGCAGCGTCACGCGGGCGCCGCCCTGCGCGAGGCGCAGCGCGAGCACGGTGCCGAGGATGCCGGCGCCGACGATCCCCACACGCGGCGCTCCGTCCTGCTCCCGCGCGCGCTCAGCCGCGTCGGCGCTGCCGCGCGCCGGGCTCATCGCCGGCCGGCGATCGAGTACAGCTGTGCCCTGGGCCGCTCTTCGGCGCGGGCGGCGAACTCCTCGCTGCCGAGTGGCGAGATCGGGGGCGGTTGGATGCGTCCCACGAGGTGTGCGGCCATCAGCCGTCCGTAGGCGAGCACGGTGGGTCGCAGGCTCATCTTGGAGCTGCCCAGGCGCCGGGACCAGTCGTTGACCGTCGGGACCTCGCTGACGCTCGCGCCGGCGTTGTAGAGCTTGAGCAGCAGCTCGACGTTGGCCGCGAACCCCGGCTCGCGCACGAGCAGGTAGCCGTAGGTGTCCGCCGCACGTCGCAGCGTGCCCGCGCGGTAGATGCGATACAGCGAGGAGAGCGTGTGGATTTCACGCAGGCCGCCGGTGTAGCGAAACACGTTGGAGACCGCCTTGGAGGCGGTGAGCCGCCACGGCGCGACCCCGAGGATGCGCCCCCCCGGGGCGTACACCGACGCGAGCACGACGTCATTTCCCTGGGCGAACAGCTCGAGCATGCGCGGGAGGTCGTCGAGGTCGGAGGTGTTGTCGGCCTCGAGTGTGACGATCGCGTCGTCGTCCTGGGATTCGCCGAGCGCGGCGCGCAGTCCGGAGTTGATCGCCGTGCCGAGGCCGCGATTGACCCGGTGGCGGACGATCGAGACCGGCAGCCCGTCGCTGTGCTCTTCGATGATCTCGGCGGTGCCGTCCGAGGAGCCGTCGTCGACGAATATCACGCGGGCGCCGAGCTCACGCACGCGCGGCGCCATGTCGGCGAGCAGGTTCGGGATGTTCTCGCGCTCGTTGTATGCGGGTATGACGAATCTGATCACGGCGTTCTCCTT
>Ga0210408_10000898_pt1 | contig 33072 bp, 27 predicted proteins | sample IncBWH4MmetaG_FD_155471 | JGI IMG/M metagenome (GOLD analysis project Ga0210408, IMG submission 155471) | Forest soil microbial communities from Barre Woods Harvard Forest LTER site, Petersham, Massachusetts, United States - Inc-BW-H-4-M | ecosystem: Environmental > Terrestrial > Soil >... | reverse complement strand
GGCGGGGGGTGAGGGGCAGGGGGGGGGTCCACGGTGTAGTTGCTGTCCACAGAGGCGACATCGGAATTGCCGGTGAGTTGTTCGCGAGCTGAGTCGGCGGCTGCCTGGTCGTCGAATTGGAGCCGATAGGCGTTTAAACCGTCAATTCGACCGATTACCTTCGCGCCCAATTTCCGGGCCAGGTCGTCGATTTTGGCTCCGGGTTTGAGCCGAACGATCAGTTCGTTGGCGAGCAGTTTCGATTTGGCAGCGGCGTCGTTGGCCGGGGGGACCAATTGGGTGGCATTCTGCCGGGAAGTGCGAAAGACATAAAGCCGGGTGCCGGCATTGGTGGTGGCCGGCATCAGAGCGTAGTTCACGTCTCCCAGCAACAACGGCAGCGCTTCACCCGGGCGGAGGTTCTCAAACTTGGCAGAGACGGTGTGCCCCGTCTCAGGTTCCATAAACACGTGCCATCGGGTTGCCGTGGCGATTTTCTCCAGCACATTAAAAAGCCTAGCGGTTTTGATGTCAGCGGTGACGCGGTCCCGGTTGGTGTTCCAGGAGAGAGTGTCCACGGCGGAGGCGGAAAAGGAGGCCGCGCAAAGCAGGACCAGCCAAAAAGCCAAGAGCGCGCGATAGGGCGCTGCTCGGCGGGCGGGTGGGCACGACGTTGTGACGGAGCTAATCGCAATCATTCCTGCTTTGTCAGACTGGCTTGCCGGGGTGTGCATTCAAAGTTCGCCTGGCTCAAACATACTCACTCGGAGGACCGAACGCGATAGAAACGTTGCGGCGACGGCAGGTTGGTGTCGGCCCAACGCGCGGCGGAGTTGGAAGGAACCAGGCTGGTGGTGAGTTGAAAGGGGGTAGCGAGGTTGGTCGTGCTCAGAACGTCATAACCGCGGCCAGCGGCAGCGGGCCAGAGGAGCGTGGGTGGAGGATTGGTAATGGCGATTGGAAACGGCGCGTCCGCTCCGATGAGGCGAATCCATTTTGTTTGGGTGCGATATTGTTTCCCGCTGCTGGCGGTGACCAGGGCGTAGAATGGATGGAGCCCGATGCCCAGGTTAGTGCCGGCGACCGCAAAGAGGGCGTTGGACTGGTTGCGGACGCTGCCGAGCGAGCCGCCGGTGCTGAACAACTCGATTTTGCTGATGTTGTTGGTGCTGGCGACGACAGAGAATTGGAGAGTGCCTTCGACCGCGGAATTGGTATCGCCGACGAGGGTGGCGAAAGTCGCGGCGAGGGAAGTGTTCTGGATTTGAATGTTCTGCGCGACACGCTTTTGGGTCCGGACATGACTCCCTTCATAGACCACAGCAGTTAATTCATGAAAACCGTCAGCCTGAACGGCGGTGCTAAAAGGGAACGTGAGCGCCAGGTTCGTTACCCCGGCGGTGACATAGAGATGATTGCGCGGCTGGAGGTCGGGGTGGTTATCGGTCACCGTCCAGGTGCCAGATGGGGAAATCGAAAAATCCGCAGCAGAAGAACCGGTGAGAGCGACCTGAATCGTGGCAGCGTTCCAGCCGGCAGCACGCGGATAGACATTAAACTCGGCGGCGTGGTCGTTAGTATCAACATGGACAGAGTAATCGATAAAATCAGCGGCCAGACACCCGTCACCAGCCGACAGCGCGGGATTGCCGTTCACACCATTCACAAGGTTGGAAACCATCAGTGGAATGGTGGAGCCGGACGCGGGATTGGTCACGCCGAGGTTCACGATGCTGCCGTTGGTTTTGGTTACGCTCAGCAGCAGCCAGGAACCGGGCAAGGGAGGGTCGTTCGTGGACATGTTCACGACGAGGTTGTGCCGGCCAAAGGCAATGGTATCGAGAAAATTGGTGCGGCTAGCGGCGATGAAAGTTGTGGGCGCAGAGCCCACGGAGACAGTCGTAAAACCCAAAACCGTAGCTTGCGCGCCGGTTTTACTGCTATCCATCGAGCGCAGCTCGATGCGATCGCCGTGGGCGAACGCCGCGACTTTGGTGAGGTTGGAATAGCCGGTCTCATTGAGTCGAGAAGTAAGATTGGAGGCGACGGATTGGAGCGTGGCATTTGCCGGCACGAAATAATTGGTGGCGAATCCGTTGAGAGTAAGGTGGAGGTTATCGTTTGGCTGGGGTGGAATGTTGGTCAGCGTCTGGAGCCAAAGGCCATCCAGGAAAAGGTCCACCTGTTGGACCGGGTGATTCGCGTCGCTGGCATTAAACTCCAACGACAGGTTCGTCGTGCCGGCCAGGACAGGAATGAGCGGCAAACTCAGCCAGGACCCGCCGGCCGGCTGCGCGAACGGGGCGGCCAAAGGTTCGCCCACCAGCACGCCCTGGTAAGGATTGGTCAAGCTCTGATAATAGCATTCGGCCAGGGTGAAGCCACGCGCCTGATAAAAGTAAACCTCCGGCGAGGGGAATTTCTCCAAATAATTGCATGGTTCGCTCAGGGTGCCGTAGCTGCCGGAGGCGCCGGCCGCCAGCAGAGAGAGGATGCTCAGATGTCCGCTGTTATCGGTGAGGAACAACCCGCCGTAAGAAGTGAGATTGTCAGCCAGACCGCCAGGCGCAAACGCAACACCTCCCACAGTATAGGAGTAGGCACCGCTTTCGAATCCGAGAATGTTGCCGAAGCCATAGATGGAAAAAACGTTGGTTTGTTGCATGGAATAATTGCCACGCAACCGGGCATCGAAAATAGCGTTGTCGAAAAGCACGTAGCGCACGTTCCGGTCCACGTCGCTGCTTTTGGCCAAATAGACCGTTTGGGTGGGGAAGCTGGAATCGCTTGAGACACCGCTATCGACGATTCGTTTGGCCAGGGCCAGGTTGCTCGAGGTCATCATCACAGACAGGAAGGAGTTGCTCCCGGCACCGGTCGGCGGAATGGACCGGAAGATGTCCTCAGTCCCGGCGTAAAGATTGGTCGAACCCAGGGCCATTGAGCAGGGCGGGTTGGGATCGGGCTTCCAGCCGTAGAACAGCGCCGAGGAGCTGCTGTTGTTATTGTAAATATTGGTGGTGGTGGTGATGAGATAAGGGATATCCATGCAAACGGCCACGTAGTCGATTTGATTGGTCAACTGACGGCCGGCGAGCATGGCCAGGAGCGGGTTGTAAAGGTTGGTCGCGAAAGCCGAGATGTCCCACATCAGCGGGTCGCCGGTCCAATTAATGCGCAAGACGTTCTGGGGCGGAACCTGGCGCCGCTCACAGTAATAGTTCCCCAACTGGAGTGAGTTAGTACTGGTTTGATTTACCACCACCAGGACATTGAGCCCGCTGCCCCCGGCCCAAGCCCGCCCTGCCAGGGCGCACAATAACACCAATGCCGGCCCGGGCTGCCAACGCGATTTCATAGCCTACTCTCGCTGAGGTCACGAACAGAGTAAAGCCGAGGCGAAAGCGAGCGCAGTGGTACCGAGCTGCGGGAACGAATTGAGCCGCGTTTCATCCCATTCGGCGAGCCGTGAGTCGAATTCGTCAGGGCGGCCAGCCGCGTTCCAAAATGTCAGTTCGTCAGGGGGCTGAAGAGGGAGGCGTTAGTGCCAACAGTGGTCGCTGAAGCGAAGCTAAGGGTCTCCAGGCGAATCCGTTTGATATCATTGACACCCAACTCGAGCAGAGCGGCGTTGGAATAGAGGTCAAGGTTTTGGGTTACGGCAGGGGCCTGGGCGGCGCGGCGCTGGCGCACCAGTTCATTCAGCGAAAGCACGTCCAGCGCGACCGGGTCCTTGCTGAAGCGCAGTTCATTGAGCATTGCCGAATAGTGGAGCAGTCCGCGCTCGCCACCTTCGTACTGGCAGATCAAGGCATCAACGACACTCAGCACCACCTTGTCGCTCAGGTAAGGCATGGCATAAATCTCCGGAACGGCGTTAGCCAGCCGCCCGGTGTCGGATTCAAACCGGGCGAAGTTATCGACGCTGCCGGCCGCGAGACTATAGAGGTTGCCCGAGACGCCCGCCTCGTTGTGATTTAATAGCGGGGTCACGTTGATAATCCTGGTTATCTCCCGGCTGACGAGTTTGGAGACGAACGATTTGCGGCCGACCCCGGTGGTCTTCCGGCCGAACTCGAAATCGCCCCAAACCAGATCCCCCAGCAACGGCGAATCATAAAACGCGGTCTCATCGTAGCCGGCATCAGCGCTGCCGGCCACCCGAATGCCGTAGTGCGCGGCCAACTCGAAAAAGCCCGCCAGGCGCAAGTCCACCACTCGCTTGTCCCAAACCACAATCCGTTGGGGCGGCACGCCCGCGGCCAGCAAACCCTCCACGACCGCCGCGACAACCGCCGGCCGCGTGCCGCTGTTGGGGCCCGGCACAGAATAAACCTTGATGCCAACGACGTCGGTGGTGGAGACAACGCCGTTAGTGAACACCGCGTTGCGCCACGCCTCGGCGAGACTGGCCTTGCCGGTAAGGTTGGTGATGGCGCACTTCACCATCGCCGGAATTCGTTCCTGGCGCGGACGAAAGGCTTCCGTTGCGTCCGGGTCCCGCACCGTCACGACAAGGGCGTGGGGGCCGTTCGTGCCGGACGAGGAAGGTTCTGCGGCGGGCGAGGCGGCAAAGCCGGCCGGCAGGAGCAAAACAGACAGCAGCGCAAGCACGCGCGCCGGCGCGGAAGCGTGGCGAAGCGCACGCGCGCTCTTCGAGGTCACGCGGCGCAAAAGCATTCGGTGCGGGCTAAAAAACATTCGACACTTTCAGCTTCTAATGATACCACCACGCTCGATGCTGACCATCAAAAATCAGGTCGGCCAACATGTTATCCTGCTGGTGGCCGCTGTCACGCTGTTTGCCGGGTGCGGTCCGGCCGGCCCGCGGGCCCTGTTCAAAGGCAAGAAATTGATCGAAGCCGGGCGCTACGAGGAAGCGATCGCAAAGCTCAAGACTGCAACTTTGTTCCTCAACACCAATGCACAGGCCTGGAATTACCTCGGGCTGGCTTACCATCAGGCGGGGCAGAGCGAAGAAGCCGCCAAGGCCTACAGCCATGCTCTCGCCCTGGATCACGACCTGAGCGAGGCCCACTACAACCTCGGCTGCCTCTGGCTGGCTCAAAACAAGTTCGAGGCCGCCAAGACCGAGTTCACCGCCTTTACCCTGCGCCGGAGCAATTCGCTTGAAGGTTTCCTGAAACTCGGCACAACCGAGTTGCGTTCACACGAGTTGGCTGCGGCCGAAAAAACCTTCAACGAGGCCCTCCGGCTGAGTCCGCAGAATCCCGAAGCACTGAGCGGCCTGGGGCTCGTTCGGCTGCAACGCGGACGCCCCGATGAGGCCGCGCAACATTTTAACAAGGCCCTCAAGCAGCAGCCCGATTACGCCCCCGCGCTACTTAACCTCGCTATTGTTCAGCAGGAATACCTGAACGAGCGGACCGCGGCCTTGCAAAAGTACCGTGAGTACCTTGCATCGCGGCCACCACCCGAAAACGCTGACTCGGTGAGGGCCGTCGTTCGCCAGCTCGAACAGGAACTTGCCTCCGGCCCACGCCCGGTCTCATTGACTGCTGCGCCTCAACCGAACACCAATTCGTCGGCTGTGAAGCCCGTGCCCTACGAGTCTGGCCATATGACAACTGTTCCAAAGGCACCTCCGACCAACGCGTCTCACCTCGCAACGATTCCTAAAGCCGACGCCACGGCAAGCGCTTCAAGACCCGCTCCCGCGACCAATGTCCCGAAGCCGGTGGTGGCGGTTGCTCCCGCTCCCACAGTGCCTTTGGAAATGGTAAAGCTTTCTGACGAGCCGGTACTCAAACCCGCGGAAGACCTTTCACCACTTTCAAGCACCCCCCGGAGTTCGCCATCCCAGTCTGCTCAAGCCACCTCCTCTGTGCCGGCCGGACCGCAGGAATCAAAAACCGGGAGGCACACCTTGCTTCAGCGTCCAAACCCGTCGGGCCTGCAGAGCAATGAGCAGGCGTCAGCCTGGCGCGGTGCTTCAGCAGCAGATGCTGACCCGGGCTCAGAGGATACGGCTGCCACGTTAACGCCGGATGGGCTTAGCAGCGGCACTTCGTCCGCGGCTCGCTACGTATATAAAACGACGCGTAAACCTGCGCCGGGAAACCGTGCGGACGCGGAGCGCTCTTTTGCACAAGGAGTGCAGGCGCAAGAGGCCCAGCGCCTTCCGGAAGCCATTCAGGCGTATCGCCGGGCCGCGCAAGTGGACCCGAGCTATTTCGACGCCTATTACAATCTCGGGCTGGCGGCTTCCGCATTGGGGAACCTGCCGCTGGCACTCAGCGCCTATGAAAGCGCCCTGGCCGTGCGGTCAGAATCGCTGGATGCGCGCTACAATTTTGCATTATTGCTCAAGCAGGCCAACTACCCCCTGGATGCGGCTCAGGAACTGGAGAAGTTGTTGGTCAAATTCCCCAACGACAGCCGCACACATCTGGCGCTGGGCAACCTTTACGCCCAGCAACTTCATCAACCAGCCAAGGCGCGCAGCCATTACCTGAAGGTTTTGGAAATGGATCCACGCAATCCCCAAGCCGGCGCCATCCGCTATTGGCTCACCGACATTCCGCGGTAGGTGCCTGACGAGGTCGAACCCAGTCCCGTCTGGATAGCCATCTACCCAGACGGGGCTCCTTGGCCTGCTGACGCAGAAATCAGGGGTTGCTGCTCGAAGAATTGGTATTGGTAAGCGAACCACTGGTGCTGCCGCCTAGCGTGGTGGCCCCACCCTGGCTGGAGCTGCTCGGTGTGATGCTGCTGGGTGTAGTGGTGCTGAGCGTGGTGGTGCTGGGCGTATTGGTCATTCTGCTGCTGCCGCTGCTGGCGCCGCCCGGTTGGTCGCTTGTGCCGCCCGTATTGCTTTGCTCACTGCAGCCGACAAGTAACAAAGCAGCGCTTAGAATCAGGATCGTTCTTTTCATAATTGATTCCCTTATACGTTTTATTTCGGTGTCTCACTTTCTTAGTCTCGCCATTAAAGTAGGCGCCGGCGGTTTTGGCACAACCCGGTAAAACCCTCCCTCCTCGGGAGGGAAGACCCCAAACAGCACTGGGGTGGCGGAGTGGTGGAGTATTGGAGTGATGCGAAGAGCAGGCCCAACCTGACTATTCCCCGAACGAGAGCCTTTCAAAACTTTCCTCGATAAAAGTCGTGCCCTGGATGCGAGCCAGGCGGCTGTAGAGCGCGTTCAACGCCATTAATTCCTCATGCGTACCGCGCTCGACGATTTGGCCCTGGCGCAGCACGAGGATCTGGCCGGCCGCGCGGATAGTGCTAAGCCGGTGAGCGATGACAAAACTGGTGCGGTTAGCCATTAACCGTTCCAAGGCCTGCTGGATGAGACGCTCAGTGGCGGTATCCACGCTGGCGGTCGCTTCATCCAAAATCAAAATGGGGGCGTCTTTCAGCAGCGCCCGGGCGATACTGACGCGCTGCTTTTCTCCCACACTCAGCTTGACGCCGCGCTCGCCGACGCGCGAATCATAGCCTTGGGGGAGGTGGACAACGAAATCGTGGCAATTGGCCGCGCGCGAAGCCTCAAGCATCTCCTCATCCTTCGCCTCCAGGCGGCCATAGAGGATATTTTCGCGAATGGTGCCGTTGAAAAGGAACGGTTCCTGACTGACCACCCCAATTTGCGCGCGCAGAGTTTCGAGCGAAAGTCCGCTGATGTCCCGGCCGTCGATCAAGATGCGGCCCGACACCAGTTCATAAAAAGCGGGCAGCAGGTTGACCAGGGTGGATTTACCCGCGCCAGTGGGACCGACCAGGGCAACCATCTGGCCAGGGAGCGCGTGGAGACAAATATTGCGCAGCACCATACGTTCGGCGCTGTAGCCGAAACCGACATTTTCATAAACTACTTCGCCCCGAACTGCGTCGGCGGGGTTCATGCCGCCGGGAGTGCCGGCATCCGTGCAGGCGGCCAGGCAAGCTCCTGGCGCCGGGAGGGATGCCGGGGCTCCCAATGAAGGCAAATCAAGTGTGCCATTGGCTCGCTCAACCGGAGCGTCGAGAATATCGAAGACGCGTTCGCCGCCAGCGCGGGCGGCCTGGAGCATTTGGTTGAGTCCATGCAAGCGGGCGATTGGATCGTAGAACATGCCCAGATAGCCCATAAATGCGACCAGTTGCCCAAGCGTCATCTGGTCGGCCAGAATCTGGCGCCCGCCCACCCATAGGACAAGCCCCAGACCCAGCGCGCCGGCGAAGCTCATCGCGGGCGAGTAGGCGGCCCAGACCCGCATGACGCCGAGGGTCCCCTGGCGCAGGTCATCGGCCCTTTGCGCAAACCGGAGGTCCTCGTGGGCCTCGCGTCCAAACGCTTTGATTTGGCGTACGCCCTGGAGATTATCCATGAGCAGGGCATTCATGGCGCTGGCGGCCTGGCGTTGCGCGCGGTAGCGGCGATGAGCGGTCAGGGTGTACCAGAGCGCGCCACCGGCGAGCAATGGCAGGGGAATCAACGCGATCGCGGCCAGAGTCGAGTTGGTGAAAAACATGATCGCCGTCACGCCGACCAGGGTAACGATCGCCACACTCCCCTGCTCTGTTCCGTCGATGAGCACGCGCTCGACCGAATTGACATCTTCGATCACGCGAGTCATCAGGTCGCCCGAAGCGCGCTGGTCAAAATAACCGACGGGCAGCCGTTGCAACCGGGCGTACACATCGCGGCGCATATCATAAATGACGTTTTGCTCGAAAGTATTGTTGATGCGAAGGCGAAGGCTGTTGAAGAGGTCGCGCAACAGAAACGCACCCAGCAGCACCAACATGATGGGCGCCAGCAATTGAACCCGCTTGTGCCGGATAACCTCGTCGATGATAAATTGTGTGAGCTTGGGGTACGTCAGCGCAAAGGCCAGCGACAGCAAGGCGCAGCCGATGTTGCCGGCAGCCATCAGTCTGTAGGGACGCAAGTAGACCCCCACGCGCCGAAGGATGTCCCAGGTCGAACGCGCTCTGGCGACGAGTGTTGGGTCCGGTTGCTGACGGTGATGCTGATGCACAGTTAGATATTCTCCAAAAGGGCCCTGGGCACAAGGGGGAACGGAGGCGGGGAAATCCGTGACGGAGCGATGGAGTAGTTGAGTAATGGAGCATTGGAGTGGTGCAAGACAGCCGAGAAAATCCAAATTCCAAACACCCAGCCTCGGAAAGCTTCAAACGTCAAAATCCAAGCATGACCTGGAGTCCACTAGCGGACCACCCCTCCACTCCATCGCGCTCCACCGGCACGGCGTCCCTTGTTCCAAAAAGGGCGTGCGCTTCAGCGGCCCATGGGGTAGGGTGCGGTTGTAATGTATCCTCCGGTTGTCACCAAAGACCCGACTGCCGTTGAAGCAGAAGTCCAGGCGATCTACTTGAGCATGTTCCCCGCGGGCGACCCGCTGTTTGTGCCGCGCGTCTTCGGGTGGGCCATCGAATGTTTTACGGGCCGCTACCGCAATTACCAGGCGGTGGACGCACGTTACCACGATTTTGAGCATACGCTTCAAGGGACGCTGTGCATGATGCGGTTGCTGCGCGGACGCCACCACGCCGGAGCGCAGCCGTCGATGACCCAGCGAATGTTTCAGCTCGGCCTGCTGGCAATCCTGCTGCATGACACGGGTTATTTGAAGCTGCGCGAGGATATGCAAGGCACCGGTGCCAAATACACGATTGTGCACGTCGGGCGCAGCGCTGAGTTCGCCGGGCAACTGATGGCCGAAAAGGGATTCAGTGCCGCCGACATCCGCTCCGTCCAAAACATGATCCGGTGCACGGGCGTCAATGCCAACCTGGCGGCGCTCCCCTTTCAGAGCGAGCTGGAGAAACTCGCGGGCTTTGCGCTAGCCAGCGCCGACCTGCTTGGTCAAATGGCTGCTGATGACTACCTCGAAAAGTTGCCGATTCTCTTTGCGGAGTTCGCCGAGGCAGCGCGATTCAGCGGCGATAAAACACATTTTGTTGCGAGCTTTTCCAGCGCCGAGGACCTGGTTGAAAAGACGCCGGCCTTTTGGGAAGGTTTCGTGTTGCAAAAACTCAACCGCGATTTTGCCGGGTCGCACCGCTTCCTGAACGACCCTTACCCGTCGGGCCCAAACTACTATTTGCACCGGGTCGAAGCCAATTTGAACCGGCTAAAACAGCGGTTGGCGATGCGCACGGCACCGGTGGCTTAAATCCTCCGATCCACTGGAGATTAGGAATCCCCACTCGAGCCAAATTCGCAAACTCCTGGCGCCCGCGACTCGGACCTTGCAGCCGCTCGCTTGTTTTTCAACATTACGCATAACAATTATCCTCATTGTAGCATCGCTCCGACCACGCCTTTTGGCTCATTGCTCCGCTTCCCATTCGACATCGCTCCGGCCCATGATTACGGTGAGAACATGTCGCGTGAGTATGTCTTGCAACCGTTCCGCGCGCCGCTCCGCCTGCAGCTCGATTATGCCCGCGAACTCAACGAGCAGCAGTTTGCAGCGGTGACTGCGCCACCAGGGCCCTCGCTGGTGATTGCCGGCGCGGGCTCGGGCAAAACGCGAACTCTGATCTACCGGGTCGCCTACCTGCTCGAGCAAGGCATTCCCCCCGAGCGCGTCCTCCTGCTGACCTTCACCAACAAAGCCGCCAAAGAAATGATGCGGCGCGTGGCTGATCTGCTGGGACAGGAGCTGGCAGCGCTCTGGGGCGGAACGTTCCACTCCATCGGCAACCGCATTCTGCGCCAGCACGCCGACCTGCTCGGCTACCAGCGCGATTTCAGCATCCTGGATCGCGAGGATGCCAAGGACCTGATTAAGGCGCTGCTGGGTGAATCGGACATCGACGTCAAAGCCACCCGGTTCCCGAAACCGGAAGTGCTGGTCGAGGTCTTTTCCCTCGCGGTCAATACGGAGAAAGCGATCCCGGATATTCTCGCCCAACAATACGGTTTCGACAATCTTGCGCCGCAGATTGCACATCTCCAGCAGCAGTACGCCGGCCGAAAACGCGCCACCAACGCGATGGATTTCGATGACCTGCTCCTGCTCTGGCTCCGGCTTCTCCGGGAACACGAGGATGTGCGCGACCATTACCAGCGCCGGTTCCAGTTCATTCTGGTCGATGAATACCAGGACACCAACAAACTTCAGAGCGACCTCATTGACCTGCTGGCCGCCCGGCATCAAAATGTCATGGTCGTCGGGGATGACGCTCAAAGCATCTACTCCTGGCGTGGGGCCAATTACCAGAACATCCTCCGGTTTCCCGAGCGCTATCCCAAAACGAAGATTTATAAGATCGAAACCAACTACCGCAGCACCCCGGAAATCCTTCACGTTGCCAACGCGGCCATCACCCCGAACGTCCACCAATTCACCAAGCAGCTCGCTCCGGCCCGCAAATCCGGCCTGCGGCCCGGCCTGGTCACCTGCAACGACGCCGCCCAGCAAGCGACCTTCATCGCCCAGCGGGTACTGGAACTGCGGGATGAAGGCACGGACATGAGCAAAATGGCGGTGCTCTATCGCTCGCACTTTCATGCGTTGGAGCTGCAGCTCGAACTGACCCGCCACAATATCCCCTTCAGCATCACCAGCGGCATCCGCTTTTTCGAGCAGGCCCACATCAAAGATGTAGCGGCTTACCTCAAGTTCATTACCAACCCGAAGGACGAAATCTCCTTCAAGCGCGTCATTCAACTGCTGCCCGGTATTGGCGGCAAAGGCGCCGATAAATTGTGGAAAGCATTTTGCAAGGTGCCATCCGGCGCACCGGTCAACGGCCCACCGTCGCCCCCGGCTTCGGCCGCTCTCGACCCGTCAGCCCTCACCCCTCATCCGTCGCCCGCAACTTGTTCCGCCACGCGCCTGCAGTTCTGCGCGAAGCAGGTCCCCAAGAAGGCCGCAGTCGCCTGGGCGCAGTTGGTGGCAACGATGGCCCAACTGGAAACCCCCGAGGTGCGCGGCAGCGCGTCGGAAATGATTCGCCTGGTGCTCCAGGCCGGCTACGAGGACCACGTGCAGGAGAATTATACAAACTATCGTTCCCGGCTGGAGGACCTCGAACAGCTCGCCATTTTCGCCCGCCAGTTTGCCAGCCCGGAGGAGTTCCTGACCCAATTGGCACTCCTCACCAACCTGGAGTCGGAGGATGATCGGCCGGCCCGGCAGGATGACGAAATGCTCCACCTCTCAACCGTCCATCAGGCCAAAGGACTCGAATTCGACGTGGTCTTTGTTATCATGCTTTGCGACGGCCTTTTCCCGTCAACCCGGTCGGTGGAAACCCGAGATGGAGAAGAGGAAGAACGGCGCCTGATGTACGTAGCGATTACCCGCGCCCGGAATGAATTGTATCTGACTTACCCGCTCATTCGCGCCGGCTACGGCAATACCGGCGACCTGATGCAACGCCCCTCGCGTTTTTTGAAGGACATTCCTCCGGATTTGCTCGAGGAGTGGAACCTGCGAACCTACGCTTGATGTTAGTTGAAGGTTGCAGGTTGAAAGTTGCAGGTTGACCGGCCTGCGATGCGGGAACTTTCAGCTTTCAACAACCTACAATGGTTCCGAAACCCTGGCTATGCTGAGAGCCCGTCCGCTGTGCTCGTCGATCTCCACCAGAGCGCCCTGCAGCAGCACGCGGCCTTGGGCTACGTCAAACTTCTGCGGCATGTTCGTCATGAACCGCCGGATAATCGGTTCGATTTCCCGGCCGATGACGCTCTCGTGCGGGCCGGTGAAGCCGGCATCGCAGAGGAAGGCGGTGCCACCCGGGAAGATCTGTTCATCTGCGGTTTGCACGTGGGTGTGCGTGCCGACCACGGCGCTGACCCGGCCATCAAGCAGGCGAGCCAGGGCAACCTTTTCCGAAGTCGCCTCAGCGTGGAAATCGATGAAGAGCACTTTGGTCGAGCGACGCAATCGTTCGACTTCCGCCACCACAGCATGGAACGGGTTTTCCAGCGGCGGCATAAACGTCCGACCTTGCAGGTTGATGATGCCCACCGGCAAGTGGCCCTCAAGTTGCACCAGCGTGCTGCCGTGCCCCGGCGTTTCCGGCGGATAATTCAACGGCCGCACAAATCGCGTTTCCTTTTCGAGCAACTCCATCACTTCCTTTTGGTCCCAGAGATGATCACCGCTGGTGATCACATCGACGCCGGCAGAAAAGATCTCGGCTGCCGTCTTGACCGTGATGCCCGAACCGCCGGCGGAGTTTTCGCCATTGGCCACGACGAGGTCAACCGCATGCTCCTGCCGAAATTTGGGGACGAGTTCTTTGACAGCGCGCCGGCCAGGTTGCCCGACAATATCCGCGATAAACAGCAGCTTCACTCCACCAAAGTAATGTTCAGGTGGGGGGGAGCAAGAGGTTTTGGCACTTTGTCCCTTTCGCAGCCTCGATATTCGTTTCTGAGAACCCGATCGAGGACCGGGACGAGGATCAAAACAGGGCCGGATCAATCGCCTGCGATCATGGTCCACATGCCCCTGGGAGCGTTGGTGGTGCCGGTGCCGATCGTGTCCGTGATGCGGAGAGTTTGGACATGGTTATCATGGAACAAGTAATTGAAGCGCCCGCCGTGCAGTCCATAGGAGGCGGCACCGTAACCGTAAGTCGATGTGCCGAGTTGGAAACAATCGGGAGTCAGATAGGGAAAGTTGCCGATGGAATTGACCGGACCGGCACAGAAGGACGGCCAGTCGTTACCGGCCATGTTATTGCCGTTTGGCAGTTCCGCCAGCAGGATCGTGCCGGAGTTATCCGGGATAGTGCTGGCCTTGTAGCCTTTCGGGTCCCAGTCCGGTTTCGAGCCGTCGTTATTGGCGAGATAAGTACCGACGCCGAATTTAGCAGGCGGTAGCGGGTCATTTTTGCTGCTGGTCGAGCCCGCATAATTCATGGAGTAGGAGCGCCGCGCGGCAAAGGAACCCCACCCAATCGAGACCGGGATGAGATCGGCGGGACATTTCAAAACCTTGGGGACCATATTGGGAGCGGTGATGCCCACTTCCAGATCCGCTTCGGAATCGACGCCACCAACGTTCCGATGAATAAGATCGTCCCAGGACAATTGATACTGATAGTCCCCGGTGCGGTAAGTGGCAGGCGGGTATTTGTCTTCGTGCTCACTGACGAAGACCTGAATCCCAATGCCGAGTTGTCGCAGTTGTGAGGTGCACTGCAACCGCTGGGCGCGAGCTTTGGCCTTCGTAAGCGCCGGGAGCAACATGGCCGCGAGAATCGCAATAATAGCGATGACCACGAGAAGCTCAATCAAGGTGAAGGCACGCCAGCCCACTCGCCTGCTCAATCGCATAGAGTAATAAAATCCATTATAGTGCACCGAAACCGGTTCACATGTCATCAAAAGGAAGGACAGGCGGAATAACGAGTGGCGGGCGACAAGTGCATTACCTCACTCGCCACTCGACACAGGAAATGAACATCGGTATGGTGAGGCGATGAGTTCCCTTGCAGCCAGCGCCGGGACGGCTCCGGAGATTTCGCGCCAAGCCAGGTTGCTGGCGCGGATGACTGCTCTCAAGATTCGGGAAGAGGACATCGAAGAGAGCTTTGCGCGTTCCGGCGGTCCGGGCGGCCAAAACGTCAACAAAGTTTCGACAGCCGTCGTGTTGACCCACAGGCCGACGGGGTTGCAAGTCCGAGCCGAAAGCCAACGGTCGCAGTGGCAGAATCGATTGAAGGCTCGAGAGGTGCTCCTGCAAAAGATTGAGGCGCGACGACGGGGGGTGCTTGAGGCACGGCGAGCTGAACTGGAACGGGTGCGACGCCAGAAACGCAAACGGCCACGAGGCGTGCAGGAACGCATTCTGCAGAACAAAGCACACCGCTCCGAAATGAAGCGATTTCGCCGGAAATATGGGCCGGAGGATTAGGCTTATGAAACGAACCTCAACCCCTGCCAAAGGACCACGGGCCCGCAACGTGGACAAGCGCGCTGGACGGGGCCGAAGCAAGATTCATCCGGTGATTATCTACCCGTTCAAGCATCCAAGCGAGTACACCGACCTGCAAGCCCTTTATCAGCTCGTGGCGCGTCTGGCGGCGGAGCCGGAACGATACAGCCGGCCGTTGACGGTCATGGACCGCAAGACGTTTCGGGCGATGGCCGGGGACCCAGCCTTCCTGACTTTCAGGAACCGGACGGTGGCGCGGCATTCAGACATTCTGGATGCGTGGTGCGTCGATACCTGCCAAATGTGGTACACCGGCCTGGGGCAGGCTTTCGAGCGGGGCCGGGCCGGGGACATCTATTGGCTGATTCCCGGCGATTTCAACTACGGCGCCACCGTCGGCCAGGAGGTTCTTGGCCGCTTGCACGACCTGCCGGAAATCATTGAGGAATTGGACCAGGACTTCTGCATTGGCGAAATCGCCACCGACCATAACAATTCCAAGCAACTGATTGATACCTATGGCACCTTTGCCCTGCTCTACAACTGGTTTCCGGCTGAAGCCCGCGAAATTCGGCAGTTCACGGAGCGTCCGCGCTCGGAGTTCTTCGCGCTGCGGCACAGTTTTCTCGCTGAGGCGCTCGCCTGCCGGTGGTATCCCTATGAACAAACCGTCGTCATGCTCCTGCAGGCCCTCATCAGCAAGAATCGCATCAGCCGATTTTTCGTTGGAAACATTTCCGACCTGCCCGAAGGACGCGAGTCCCTGGCGTCGGCGTTGCAACAGGTCGAGCGCGCCGAACGAGTGCTGAAGTCGCTTTGGCGCGAACATCATCAAACGCAAAAGAACTGGATTGAGCAATATCGCCAGCTCGAGGCGCAGTCCGGACAGGTCCGCCGGACAGCGTTGACTATTCTTGAGAACGCTTTGGGTTGAGAATACGAATGAGCGCGAGGGCGGCGACGCCGCGCGATGCAAGGAGTCAAAAGTTAAATGAGTTCGTTAGTTTATCATAAACCTCTGCGGCCGATTAATTTTATCTGCAATTCGCCGAATGCCAAATCTGTCAGCCTGGTGGGGGACTTCAACCAATGGAACCCGACACTCCATTCGATGAAACAGATGCCCGACCGCTCCTGGCTGCTGACGGTAGAATTGAAACACGGCCACCATCGCTATGCCTTTCTGGTCGATGGGGTTTTGACACTGGACCCTCGCGCCCAAGGCATCACCCGTAACGACAAGGGAGAGCGGGTGTCACTCGTTCCAGTTAGCTGAAGACCCGTTAATCTAATGTTTGGGCCATCGTGCGCCTCGTTATGAGAGCCCGACAGCCGTGTTCCTACATAGGGGGACTTTCACCCCATCAGTTCACGCCCACTTCAGGCGCACACCGAACACAAAGGAGCATGGCGAAGAAGGCCGCAACCCGGTATTGCCAAATGGTCGGAGGGGAGTAGGATGCGCTCCATGAGGCATCGATTTCCATCGGGCCGTGGGTCAGGTGCCTCGAAGAGACCGGCCCTTGGAAAGGTTCGAGCCGTGTGAAGCAAAAGTTTCACGCACGGTTCTTAGCGGGGCGTGAGCGGGCAACCGCTCGCGCCTGCGCAGCGGCCGCCTCGACCTCACACGATTATGTTCGGTCTATTCAAAAAGAAAGAGTCAGGTCCGTTCATGGAGCATCCGGCAGGCGATTTCGATTCCGCTGTCGCGGCGATGGAGGATGCCGTCACCCGTTTGCGTAAGCTTCCGAAATGGGAGCGGTGGATTACCTTTAGCGCGCAGGGCGAGGGACATAACCCGGACAGCTACGAGTTTGCAGAAGTTCGAATGCTTGGTGACAAACTCGATGTTGGTGACAAGCCGCTGGATCTTGCTCGGATGGTTCAGGCAGCCCGCACGAGCACATCTTCGCTTGTCGCAGACGGGGCGCACTGTTCGGTCGCTGCAGCATCGCCACGAGAGGTCGCGCAGATTCTTGACGCCATTTTCCGGCATCATTTTGGCCTTCGCCCGTTCGCGGACGAGGACGGCGACTATGCCGTTGGAGCAGAGTGGTAGAGTGTTTCGTGGTCGTCCTATGACCCAACAGGAATCTGAGGCCATGCTGGTGCTGGCTCCCGGGGTTTTTATCCGGGCTGGAGTGGGTTGCCCGCATTGCCGGCGCCGGATGCACGCTCAGCACCAGTGGCGCGTCAGAGATGCGTTGATAGACTGGGCCTATGTTTGCCAGCGTTGCGGCACAGTCCTGGACTCGAATATGAGAATTGTCAGATCGTCGTGGGTGTGGCGGCTGCCGGGAAAGCCCGCGCCGGGGAGCCGAAGTCCCGCAGGGACGATGCGATAATAGCCCGGAGTAAGCGATGGTGGCAGTCCGCAAGGACCGCCGCCCTGGGTTAGAGACACAAACTGAAAGGGAGATACATTGAAAGGAAATTTGAAATTATCGGCGAGGGCCTGGATTGCGGTCTGTTTCGTCGTCGTACTCTACGCGGCCATCGCCATCACCGGCAAGAACCCGCTGGCCGAGTTCTTTCTCCTGGCGGTTGCATTCAGCACGGCGGGGATCGCGGCATTGGACTCCATGCAGGTTCAGCTTCGGCGCTACCGGAGCGGTATAGCGTACGGACCCGTGGGGCTTTTCCTCGCTTGCTCGCTATTTTGGCCGGTCGCCCTCATTTGGTATTTCTTCGTTCGCGTACGCATTGCCCGCGGAACGATGCCCCTGAAAGATGAGATATGCGAGTGATCCAATGCGAACCGAAGCGGCACGCGGAAGCAATTCTCGCGATCTTCAATGACGCGATTATGAATTCGACGGCGCTTTACGACTACAAGCCGCGAACGATCGAGATGATGGCTGCCTGGTTCGACGCCAAAGCGAAGGCAAAATATCCGGTCATTGGGATCGAGAACGATGCTGTCGACCTGATGGGGTTTGGGAGTTATGGGACATTCAGGGCATGGCCGGCCTACAAGTATTCGGTCGAGCGCTCGATTTATGTTGACGGGCGCTTTCGCAGACGAGGGTTGGGAAGCGCGTGTTGCAAGAGGTCATCGCCGCCGCCCAGGGACAGGGTTACCACATTCTCGTGGGAGCCATTGACACCACCAATTCCGCGAGTATCCGTCTTCACGAGATTTTAGGATTTACCTATTGCGGCATAATTCGGCAGGCAGGTTTCAAATTTGGCCGATGGCTGGATCTCTCGTTTTATCAGTTGATCCTGTCCACACCCTCGAAGCCGGTTGATGGATGAGGCCGGGCATGAGGCAAGTGCAGGTTCCCGACGGCTACCGCCTGTGTTTCGAGAGTGAGGCATGAAACAGCCAGGTGAACAACACATGGAGCCAATCCCGTGATGACCTCCCGGTTTGATGCCGGAGCCCAGTGGCTCGGGACGGCTGATGGCCAACCTTGGGCGTGATTGCTGCGCCCGGGGACGGGCGCACTCCGGTCCGGGGCGGGCTTGCTCGCGGCTCATTGTGAGGTAAAGTTGAGGCTGTCTCCACTATTCCTGGCTCCCAGGCCAGAGCCACTAAGCGTGGTGACCCGCTCGTGGGCGCAACCTCCCAGGCCTTGAGTTATGAAGCAAATTGTCGCGTCGATTATCGGAACAATCGCCATCAGCCTGCTCCTCCCGATCAACCCCGTTTTCGCCCAGGGCACCGCCTTTACCTATCAAGGGCGGCTGAATGACGGCGGCAACCCGGCGAACGGAACTTACGACTTGCGGTTTGCCATTTACGATTCGACCAACAGCCCCGGCATCCTCATTGCCGGCCCGCTGACGAATTCCGCCACGGCCGTCAGCAACGGGTTGTTCACCGTGCTGCTCGATTTTGGCACGGGCGTGTTCATCGGTCCGAGCCGCTGGCTGGACATCGCGGTTCGCACCAATGGCGGGGCGGCCTTTGTCAGCCTGAGTCCGGGCCAGCCCCTGACCCCGGCGCCTTACGCGATCATGGCCAACAGCGCCAGCAACCTCGTGGGCACGCTGCCCGCAACCCAGTTGAGCGGCACGGTTCCCCTGCCCCAATTGCCAGGCGCGGTGCTGACCAATACGGAGAGCGGGGCGACCCTCGGCAGCCTCACCCTCAACGGCCCCTTGTACCTGCCCTCCACCGGCCTCAGCCCGGACATCTTCTACTCCGGCACCGCCCTGCTATTGTATGGTGACAACAATCAGAACTTCTTCACGGGCCAAAGCGCGGGCAATTCCGCCTCGAGCGCCTTGCTAACCGGCATCTCCAACACCGGCGATGGGTTCCGGGCCCTCTACAGCAACATGAACGGCTCCGACAATACGGCGGTTGGCGCCGATGCGCTTTCATTCAACACGAGCGGCTCCGGCAACTCGGGCATCGGCAGCGGAGCCCTGTTCGCCAACAGCAGCGGCTCGATTAACACCGCCTATGGTTACCAGGCCATGACCAGCAACACCAACGGGTTCGGCAACACTGCCGATGGCGCTCAAGCCCTTCTCAACAACGCCAATGGCGCCTACAACGGGGCCGATGGCTACCGCGCCCTTTACAACAACACCATCGGCTTCTACAACACCGCCGGCGGCGCGTTCGCCCTTTTCAACAACTCCAGCGCCAGCTACAACATCGCTCTCGGTTACCAGGCGGGCTATAACCTCACCACCGGCAGTTCCAACATCGACATCGGCAACCCCGGCCTTTCCACTGACACCAACATCATCCGCATCGGCTCGGGCCAGGCCCAGACCTTCATCGCGGGCGTGCTGAATGGGAACGGCGGTGGGTTGACCGGGCTCAATGTGAGCGCCGCGCAATTGACCAGCATCGGCGACACCAATGGGGGGACGGGCAATTTCTTCCTCGGGCCGTCCGGCAATTCCAGCATGACCGGCTCCTACAACACGGCCGATGGGCTTGACGCCTTTTTTTCCAACACCACCGGCCCCGGCAACTCGGCCTCCGGCGCCTTTGCCCTTTCCGGCAACACCACCGGCGGCAACAACACCGCCGTGAGCGCCTTTGCCCTCGAGTCCAACTCCTCCGGCTCCCAAAACTCGGCCTATGGCGCTAGTGCCCTCTCGGACAACACCACCGGCAACAACAACACCGCCATTGGGTTCCGCAATCTGCTCGCCAACACCAATGGGGCCAACAACACGGGGATCGGCGCTCAAGCCCTGGAATCCAACACCAGCGGCAACAACAACACCGCCAGCGGTTTGCAGGCCCTCCAATCCAATTCCACCGGCTCGGAGAACACCGCAAGCGGCGCCGAGACCCTTTTCGGCAACACCACGGGCAGCTTCAACACCGCCGGCGGGTATGCGTCGCTGCAGGACAATACCACCGGCAGCTACAACTCCGCCGCCGGTTCCGAGGCGCTTTTGTTCAACACCACCGGCAGCTACAATTCGGCCAATGGCGCCCAGGCCCTGTTCAGTAACACCACGGGCTCGAACAACACCGCCAACGGCTACCAGGCCCTTTACTCGAACACCAACGGGTTCGACAACACGGCTGAGGGTGCCTACGCGCTTTACAGCAACACGAGCGGCAACTACAACACGGCCAACGGCATTGCGGCGCTCAACAACAACGCGAGCGGAATCGGCAACACCGCCGATGGAGCATTTGCGCTTAACCTCAGCACGACTGGCAGCAGCAACGTCGCGGTGGGTTTTCAGGCTGGCTTGAACATCCACACCGGCAGCTCCAACATCGACATCGGCAACCTCGGCCTTTCCTCCGACAACAACCTCATCCGCATCGGCTCCGGCCAGGCCCAGACCTACGTGGCGGGGATTTATGGCGACACGGCCTCCGGCGGCGTGCCGGTGTATGTCAATTCTTCGGGCCAGCTCGGCACCGCTTCGGACGTCGTCAGCGTCGCCCTCATCAACGGCAGCCAGACCTTCACCGCCGCCAACGCGTTTAGCGGCGGGGTCACCCTGTCGAGCACCGTCCAGGTTCTTGGAAGTGTGTTCATGAACGACCATGACATCCAATTCCGAGGTGACACCCTCCACGGTGTGGGCTGGTATGGCGCCGGCAAGACCTTCGCCGGCTTGAATGTCAATGGCCCGGCCCTCTACGGCAACTCCGGCGGCGTGCTCGGCAGCAAGGGCGGTTCCACCACCAACGCCGCCTTGTCGTGGGATTTCACCGGCAACGTCGAGCTCGACCCCAACAGCGCCAACACCGGCAGCCTCCTCCCAGGCCTGACCTTCGGCGCCGCCGGCAGCGAGGGCATCTCCTCGAAACGCACCGCCGGCACGGCTCAGTTCGGCCTCGACTTCTTTACCGGCGGCGTCCTGCGCCTGATCATTGCCAACAGCGGCTTCGTCGGCATCGGCACCAATAACCCCCAGCAGGCCCTCCACGTCGTTGGCAACATCCTCGCCACCGGCAGCAGCGACCGCAACGCCAAGGAAAACTTCGTTCCGGTCAACCCGCGCGATGTCCTGGACAAAGTCGCCGCCCTGCCCATCTCCCGCTGGAATTACAAGCACGAATCCGACGTCACCCACCTCGGTCCCATGGCCCAGGATTTCTACGCCGCCTTTGCCGTGGGGATGGACGAGAAACATATCAGCATGGTGGACGCCGACGGCGTTGCCCTGGCGGCCATTCAGGCCCTGAACGAAAAACTGAACCAGAAAGACGCCGAGCTCGCCTCGCTGAAGCAGCGCCTGGGCCGGCTGGAGCGACTGCTCAATGAGCGAAATGGGGGCGAAAGATGAAAAACCCGACACCACTCAGAAGGTCGCCGCCGACCTTGGGGTTATTTCTCCGCAAATCTTTGGTAGAAATTCGCAGGTCTGCTTGGAGAATCCTGTGGAATCGGAAGTTCGTCCGCGCTAGCTAGACCTCTGCATTCCAGGTGGCGCAGCCTTCGTAGATCGAAGCGAACTCGTTGCAACCCAGCCACCAGTCTTTCAGGAGTTTGGTGATTTCCATTCGCTTTTGCACGCTCACGGGCTTGACCACGAAGGAATTGACGCCCAATTCGTAGGCGCGGTCGATGTCCCTGGGATGGGCCGAGGAGCTGAACATGATGACGATCAACCCCCTCAAGCTTGACTGTGAGCGAATCCAGTCCAGGACCACAAGTCCGTCCTTCCTGGGTAGTTGTAAATCCAGCAGCACGACACAGGGCAGTGGATACCTTTCCCGGTCCTCGAAAGGCGCGGTGCCCGCGAGGTAATCGATCGCCTCTTGTCCGTCCCGGACGACTTGCAGGGGTTCGGTGATGCCAACTTCACGAAAGGCATCTTGCATGAAGAAGACATCGTTCTCGTCGTCTTCGACATACAGCACGGACCGGCGCCTCGGTGTCTGTCGTGCCACGGAGTCAACATACACCCGATTCGACCAGACTCAAGGAGGCCAGCGGGCGGTAATTGCTGCGCCCGGGGACCGGGCGCGCTCCGGCGGGAGGAAAAAATTGCAAAAAAACTCTTGTGAAATTTTTGGGCATCGGGCACTTTTTGCGGGCTTCAGGCTCGAAACGTCGGTTTGACACCGAGGGATAAGGTGTCCCTCGGGATAGCCTTCCAAGCGCAAATGCGATTGTTCAAAGCCATTTTGCTGTGGGTGCTGCTGGCGGGCGCGCCGCTCCTCAGTTGGAGTGCCGAGCCGGCCACGGGCGTTGCCGAACCGGGTCTGAAGGCGGAGGCAGCCGCTTCGGAACACGAAGAGCATGGGGTGCCGCAGAAGGCGGTGCCGGTGGCGACGCTACGGACGCCGCTGGGGCCGTTCATCATCACCAATTCGATGGTGGTGACGTGGATCGTGGCGCTGGGGTTGATTGTTTTCGCGCAGACAGCGACCCGGAACATGAAAGAAGTCCCGGAAGGCGCCCAAAACTTCTGGGAATGGATGGTGGAGAGCCTGCATAGCTTCCTGGAAGGGATTATCGGGCATCACCTGGTGAACCGGACTTTCTGGTTTTTCGCGACGGTGTTTATTTTCATCCTGTTTGCGAACTGGACGGGGCTGATACCGCTGTTCGGCACGATGGGTTGGGGGCACGCGACGGCGCATGGGTTCCATGTTGACCAGCCTTTCCTCCGCGGGGCCAACGCCGACCTGAACATGACGCTGGCGATGGCCCTGGTTTTCTTTGTCTGCTGGGTGGTGTGGGCAGTGCGCGAGGTGGGCCCGATTGGTTTTCTGCTGCATTTGTTTGCGCCCAAAGGCGAGACGACCGGGTGGCTCAAGGCGCTGATGGTGGTGGTCTTTTTCGCAGTCGGCTGTTTGGAAGTGTTCTCGATATTGTTCCGCCCGGTTTCGCTGAGCTTCCGGCTTTACGGCAATATTTTTGCGGGTGAGAACATGCTGGAGGCGATGTCGAACCTGGTGCCTGGGCTGGGGTGGTTATTGCCGATCCCGTTTTATTTCATGGAGCTGCTGGTGGGGTTTGTGCAGGCGCTGGTATTTATGCTGCTGACGGCGGTGTTTACGATGCTGATTTGCCAGCACGACGAGGAAGGCCACGCGGCGGCGCAGCACTGAGGGAAGGATGGATGAATGGATTATTGGATTGGTGGATAAATGGATAATGAACCGAACGTGAAGATTGAGGACATGGGATACGGCGACGTTTTGCTATGTTTCCAATAATCCATCAATCCATTAATCCACTAATCCACTTTCCGCATGATTTCGGCGGTTTGACCGTGTTCAATCGCGGGAGCCGCTGAGCAACAGAAGAAAGGAAAATAGATATGACGTTAATGCCTATGTTGGCAGAACTGAATGGCAACCTGCATGTCGGGTTGGCGGCGCTCGGCGCGGCCCTCGGCGTAGGGTTCATCGGCATGAAGGCTTCGGAAGCCGTCGGACGCAATCCCGGCGCGGCCACGAAGATCCTCGTGCAATCGATCCTGGCCATTGCGTTCGCGGAGGCCATCGTGTTCTACGCGTTGTTCCTGGTGAAGGGATAGAGAATTGCGGGCGCAGGGCCCGAAACGGCTCTGCGCCCAGCGATAACAAAATCGGCACATGAATCAGTTTATACTTTTGGCCCAGGCTGAGGCCGGCAACCCGGTGGAGCAGATCGCCCGCACGTTCGGTGTGGATTGGTCGCATTTGATTTCGCAAATCATCAGCTTTCTCATCGTTTGCGGGCTGCTGTACGCGTTTGCCTACAAACGGGTGCTGGCGATGCTGGAGGAGCGGCGCCAGCGCATCGCCGAGGGCCTGGTGAACGCCGACAAGATCAAGACCGAGCTGGCCCGGGCGGAAGTCCAGCGGCAGGAAATCCTGACTCAGGCCAACGCTCAGGCGACCAAGTTTATCGAAGAGGCCCGCGCCGCGGCCGCGCGCGTGCAGGAACAGGAAGCCCAGAAGGCTATCGTCGCCGCCGAGCAAATCATTGCCAAGGCGCGCGAGGCGGCAGCCGCCGACCATGCGCGCATGTTGGCTGAACTGAGGCGCGAAGTCGGACGTTTGGTGGTGCAAACCACTGCGACCGTGACGGGCAAGATTTTGACCCCTGAGGACCAGCGCCGCCTGGCGGAAGAAACAGCAAAACAGGTCACCGCTTAGCGCGCAGTCGCAGAATGAAAACCACGAAATACACGAAGCACACGAAAGGGACCCGCGCGAGTGAGCGACCCCTCTCCCTGCCCTCTCCCCTTATGAAGGGGAGAGGAAAACCCGCAGCCAGAACTCGCGCCACGTGTTTTTCGTGGTCTGCCGCTCCCTCGTGAAAATTTCCAAACAAGCCCGCCGCGAAGGCAAGGAGCTGTTCCGTTGCTGCCTGGTCAACGGTTTGCTGGACGAGAACCGGGCCCGGCAGGCGGTCCGGCTTGTGCTGGAAGGCAAACCGCGCGGTTACCTGGCGGTGCTTTCGCATTTCCAGCGGCTGGTCAAACTGGACCTGCATCGCCGCACCGCCAGGATCGAAGGGGCGGTGCCTCTCCCGCAGGAGCTGCAGGCCAGGCTGCAAGCCGGCCTGACCCGGCTCTACGGACCCGGGCTGCACGTTTCCTTCGGCCAAAACGCTGCCCTGATTGGCGGGCTGCGCATCCAGGTGGGCAGCGACGTGTATGACGGAAGCGTCCAGGCGCGATTGGCAGCGTTGGAGCAAAGTTTTTGATGGCCACGGGTTGATTCGGTTAACTGAGTTAATTGGGTTAATTGAGTTTAAAAGGTTACATGGGTTACATGGGTTGATTGAGTTAGCTGGGTTAAAGATATGAGCAATCTCTTACAGGAAATTGAAGCGCAGATCGCCGGCGTCAAAACCGCGACGAACAGGCAGAATGTCGGCACGGTCCGCGAAATTGGCGATGGTGTCGCCAAAATCGAGGGCCTGACCGATGTCATGCTGAACGAGATGATTGATTTCGGCAAAGGCGTGACCGGCCTGGCGTTGAACCTCGAAGAAACCGAGGTCGGCGCCATCATCCTCGGGGACTACACCAAGATCGAAGAAGGCGACGAAGTTCGCACCACGGGCAAATTGCTGCAAGTGCCGGCGGGCAAGGGCCTGCTGGGACGCGTCGTCGATTCGCTGGGCCAGCCGGTCGATGGGAAAGGGCCGATTAAGGCCGACACGGCGTACCCGGTCGAAAAAATTGCCCCGGGCATCATTCGCCGGCGTTCGGTCAGCCAGCCGGTCCAGACCGGCATTATGGCGGTGGACGCGATGATCCCGATTGGCCGCGGCCAGCGCGAGTTGATCATCGGCGACCGCTCGACCGGGAAAACCACCATCTGCGTCGATACCATCATCAGCCAGGCACGCCTCAACAAGGCTGCCGAAGCGGCGAAAGATAAGGATTACCGCCCGCTCTACTGCATCTACGTCGCTATCGGCCAGAAGCAATCCAATGTCGCGCGAGTGATTAGTGTCCTGGAAGAGCACGGCGCGATGCCTTACACGATTGTGGTGGTGGCGTCGGCTTCCGACTCCGCGACCAACCAGTATCTGGCCCCGTTCGCCGGCTGCGCCATGGGCGAGTGGTTCATGGACAACGGCATGGACGCGCTGATCATTTACGACGATCTCTCCAAACACGCGGTGGCTTACCGGCAGGTCTCGCTGGTGCTCAAGCGGCCCTCCGGGCGCGAGGCTTACCCGGGCGATGTTTTTTACCTGCACAGCCGTTTGCTGGAACGCGCCGCCCGGCTGAATGAAAAGTACGGCAATGGCTCGCTGACGGCGCTGCCGATCATCGAGACGCAATTGGGCGACGTCTCGGCCTATATTCCGACCAACGTCATCTCGATCACCGACGGGCAGATTTACCTGGAGACCGACCTGTTCTACCAGGGCATTCGCCCGGCTATTTCGGTCGGCTTGTCGGTTTCCCGGGTTGGTTCCGCCGCGCAGATCAAAGCGATGAAACAAGTGGCCGGCCGGGTGAAGCTGGACCTGGCGCAGTTCCGCGAGCTGGCTGCCTTCGCCCAGTTCGGGTCCGACCTGGATGCGGCGACGCAGGCGAAGATCGAGCGGGGCAAGCGCGTCGTCGAAGTCTTCAAACAACCTCAATACAACCCGGTGGCCGTTGAAGTACAGGCGGCGGTGTTGTGGGCGGTGCAAAACAACTTTATGGATGATGTGCCGGTGGGCCGCCTCAAGGACTTCCAGGGTAAGCTGACCGATTATCTGACCAGCCGCAAAGCCGAGTTGATGGCGCGCATCGCCAAGGAAAAGGCCCTCAACGATGCGTTGACGGCGGATTTGAAGGCCGCAGTGACGGAGTTTAAGCAAACGTACAAATAGGAAATGCCTAGCCCCCGCGACATACGCCGGCGAATCAAGTCGGTCAAGAACATGGCCCAGATTACCCGGGCCATGCAGATGGTCGCCGCTTCGAAAATGCGGCGGGCTCAGCAGTCCGCCCTGGCCAGCCGTCCTTACGCATCCATGATGAACGAGGTGCTGGGCAACGTCACGTTCCACGCAGGCGATTTCACTCACCCGCTGATGGAACAACGCGAGGTCAGAAAACGCGGCGTCATTCTGGTCAGCAGCGACAAAGGATTGTGCGGCTCCCTCAACAGCAATCTCATGCGGGAAGCGGCCAAATTGGATAAACAGACAACGGTCTTTATCACGGCCGGGCGCAAAGCCGCCCAGTTCATCGCCCGGACCAGGCGCCAGCTCGCCGCGGAGTTCACCTATAAGGACGCCCCTCAGTTCGGCGAGGCTCGCGCCATCTCCAAGTTCGCCCGGGACCTCTTCCTTCGGGGTGAGGTCGACCGCGTCGATGTGCTGTTTACCAAGTTCATCTCGACGCTGAGCCAAAAGCCCGAGGTGCAGCCGCTCCTGCCCGTAGGCGAGTTCAAGCCGGTGTCCGTCGGCATCCCGCGGCCCGAGCAGGAGGAGAAACTGTTGCAAGGGGCGACCGAGTTTCTGTTCGAGCCGGACGCGGAGCAGGTGCTCGGGGCCTTGCTGCCGCACAGCATCAATTTCGAGATTTACCACATCCTGCTCGAGGCCAAAGCCAGCGAGCAAAGCGCCCGGATGGTCGCCATGAAGAACGCCACCGACAACGCCAACCAACTCATCAAAGATCTGACCATCGAATACAACAAGCTGCGCCAGGCCAATATCACCAAAGAACTCCTCGAAATCGCCAGCGCCGCGATGGCCATGGCGTAATTTTAAAATGAATAAAGGCAAAATCGTACAAGTTATTGGTCCGGTAGTGGACGTCGAGTTTCCCGACCCGCTGCCCGCGATCTACAACGCGCTGACGGTCGATTACACCGTCCAGGGCAATCCCACCAAATTGACGCTCGAAGTCGAGCAACACGTGGGTGACAATTGGGTCCGCACCGTCGCGATGTCCAGCACCGAGGGCCTGAAGCGCGGCCTGGAAGTGGCCGATACCGGCGCACCCATCTCGATGCCGGTCGGCGACGGCGTCATGGGCCGCGTGTTCAATGTCACAGGCGACGCCGTGGACGAGCAAGGGCCGGTCAAGTTTGACAAACGTTATCCCATCCACCGCCCTGCCCCGGCGCTCATCGACCAATCCACTTCGCCCCAGGTGCTGACCACGGGGATTAAAGTGATCGATTTGATCTGCCCCTTCCTCAAAGGCGGCAAGGTCGGCGCGTTTGGCGGCGCCGGCGTCGGCAAAACTGTTGTCATCATGGAGCTGATCAACAACATCGCCAAACTGCACGGCGGCATTTCGATGTTCGCTGGTGTCGGCGAACGCACCCGCGAAGGCAACGATCTCTACTATGAAATGGCCGAAGCGGATGTCATCAAATGCGAGAAGGACGAAAAAGGCCATTTGGTGCGAGGCGCCAATGGGCTTCCGATCCTGAAGCCGGGTTCCCGCATCGGCCTGGTTTACGGCCAGATGAATGAGCCGCCGGGCGCGCGCCTCCGGGTCGCCCTCTCCGGCCTCGCCATTACCGAGTATTTCCGCGACGAGAAAAACCAGGACGTGTTGCTCTTCATCGACAACATCTTCCGGTTCTCCCAGGCGGGCTCGGAGGTTTCGGCACTGCTGGGCCGCACCCCCAGCGCGGTCGGCTACCAGCCGACCCTGGCCGCCGAAATGGGTGACCTCCAGGAGCGGATTACGTCCACCAAAAAGGGGTCCATCACTTCGTTCCAGGCCATCTACGTGCCCGCTGACGACATCACCGACCCGGCGCCGGCCACCACGTTCACCCACCTGGATGCCACCATCGTCCTCGAACGAGCGCTCACCGAGCTAGGCATTTATCCTGCCGTCGATCCCCTGGCTTCCAACTCTCGCGCGCTGACCCCCGAAATCGTCGGCAAGGACCATTACGACGTGGCGCGAGGCGTCCAGAACGTGCTGCAACGTTATAAGGACCTCCAGGATATCATCGCCATTCTGGGCATGGACGAGCTTTCTCCCGACGACAAGCTCACGGTGTTCCGGGCCCGCAAAATCCAGCGCTTCCTTAGCCAGCCCTTTAGCGTGGCCGAAGTTTTCACCGGCCGTCCCGGCAAACAGGTCCCCGTGGCCGATACCGTTCGCGGGTTCAAGGAAATCCTTGATGGCAAACACGACGAAGTGCCCGAGGGCAACTTTTATATGAAGGGCGGGATCGAGGAAATCAAGCAAGCGTGAGGCGCACTGTGGCTCCTATGCAACCATGCGACCTTGCAACCATGTAACCATGCAACTTTGTAACCTTGTAACTTTGCAACCTCCCGACCCATGGCCAGCACCCTGAAACTGGAAATCGTCACCCCGGACGCCAAAACCTACTCGGAAGACGTCGAGATGGTGACGCTGCCGGCGGCGGAAGGCGAGATGGGAATTTATCCGCAGCACGTGCCGGTGCTGACGCAAATCGTAGCGGGCGAAATCGCCGTGCGCAAAGATGGCCGGGATTATTTCCTGGCGGTAGGCGAGGGATTCGTCGAGATCACCGGCGAGCGCGTGGCGATCATGACCGACATGGCGATTCGCGCCGAGAACATCGATGAGGCCAAGACCGAGGAGGGGCGGCGGCGCGCCGAGGCCAGGCTGGCCGAGCACCTCGATGGTGAAGATGCCGCCATGGTCAGCGCCGCGCTGGCTCATGCCCTGGCCCAGCTCAAAGTCAAACGCCGTGCCCGCCATTAACGCCCTGCTGGCCGGGACTCTGGCGTTCGGAAGTTGCTGCGGACAGGAATGTCCTCGCTCCGGCCGCGTTTAAAGCTTGAATTTCCGCGCTCAGTCCGAAACATTGCACCCCTTGTATGGAAGCTAAAGTTGCAGAATTGCCGCTCGCAGACCGCATCTGGGCGTGGCTTGAAACAAATCAAAAGCAGGCGCTGTGGTGCGTGGCGGCTCTCGTGGGCGCGGGGGTGGTGGTCGGCTTTTTCATCTGGAATCACGGCCAGAATGAAGACGCCGCCAGCATGGCTCTCTCGAGTGTGGCCGCACCGCAGTTTGTCGGCGGCCTGCGCGTGGACTCGCCGGAGGCCTACCTGAAGCTCGCCGCGAAGTACCCGGGCTCGGGCGCCGCCACCCGCGCTTCGCTCATGGCCGCGGCGGCTTACTTCACCGAAGGCAAATATCCCGAGGCCAAAGCCCAGTTCGAGCGGTTCACGCGCGAACACGGGGATAGCCCGTATGTGGGGCAGGCCCTGCTCGGCATCGCGGCCTGCCTGGATGTCCAGGGAAACAGCGCCGAGGCGGCTGCGGCCTACAAGAACCTCATCGATCGGCACCCCAGCGAAAGTTATATTCCACAGGCGAAATTTGCCCTGGCCCGCCTCTACGAAGCGCAGAACAAGCCCGAGTTGGCCCGCAACCTCTATGAAGAAGTCGAGACGACCGACCATTATGGTTACCTGGGCTCAGAGGCCGGCATGCGCCTGGAAGATTTAAGGACCAAATACCCGAGCCTCGCGCCCAGCACCCCGCCCGCGGGGCCGCAATTCAAATTCGAGAAGAAATAGTGCGGGCACCCTGAGCGCCTGCCCATGAAACTGACCATTATTGGAACCGGCTACGTGGGCCTGGTCACCGGGGCTTGTTTTGCCGAAGTCGGCCACCGGGTGATCTGCGTCGATAACGACGCCGCCAAGGTCAAGGTGTTGCAGGAGGGCGGAATTCCTATCTATGAACCGGGCCTCGAGGAGATGGTGCGGAAAAATGTCGCCGCCGGCCGCTTGCATTTCACCACGAGCACGGCTGAAGGCGTCGAGAATTCCGATGTCGTTTTTATCGCCGTGCCGACGCCGCCGCTGGCCGACGGCGCCGTCGATCTGAGCTTCATCGAAAAAGTCGCGCGCGACATCGCCGGCGGCATGCACCAGTATAAAATCGTCGTCGATAAAAGCACCGTGCCCGTCAAAACCGGCGATAAAGTCGCCGAGACCATCAAGCGTTATTGCAAAGCCAAGGTCGATTTTGACGTCGTTAGCAACCCGGAATTCCTTCGCGAAGGCTTCGCCGTCGATGATTTGATGCACCCGGACCGGGTGGTGATCGGGGTTCGCTCGCAGCGCCCGGTGCCGGCCCTGAAAGAGATCTACGCGCCGTTCAAGGCGCCGATTATCGTAACCGATATCAACTCGGCCGAACTCATCAAGCACGCCTCCAACTCGTTCCTGGCGCTCAAAATCTCCTATATCAATGCCATCTCGGTCGTCTGCGAGGCCGCCGGCGCCAACGTCCAGGAAGTCGCCAACGGCATGGGCATGGATGCCCGCATCGGCCGGCGCTTCCTCGATGCCTCGCTGGGTTTCGGTGGCAGTTGCTTTCCCAAAGACCTCAGCGCTTTCATCAAAATCGCCGAGCAAGTCGGCTACGACTTCGGGCTGCTCAAGGAAGTCCAGAAGATCAACGCCGAACAGATGAGCCGGTTCATCAAAAAAATCAGCGAAACCTTGTGGGTGTTGAAAGACAAGAAAATCGGCGTGCTCGGCCTGGCCTTCAAACAGAACACCGACGACGTCCGCATGTCCCCGGCGATCGAATTGTGCCAGCGCCTCCAGAAGGAGGGGGCCCTCCTGCGGGTTCATGACCCCAAAGCGATGGACAAAGCCAAAGCCGTGCTCAACGGCGTCACGTTTGTCGAGGACATGAACGAGGTGGCGGAGGGCTGCGACGCGCTGATCATCGCCACTGAGTGGGAGGAATTCAAGAAACTGGACCTCGAACGCGCCCGCAAAGGCCTTACGCACCCGATCATGTTTGACGGCAGGAACCTGTTCGACCCGGCGGAGATGGAAGAGCTGGGGTTTATCTATAAGAGCATTGGGAGGTGAGGGAACGTGATGCGTGAAACGTGAATTCAAAGCGCCGCTCCTTCGCGAATCACGTTTCACATTTCACATTTCAGAACCAGCGCCCAACCGCTTTTACGCTTCACGTTTTACGTTTTACGCCATGCACGTCATCGAGGTCGCCGCCGGCCTGGTCTTCCGCAATGGCCGCCTCCTCATCACCCAACGACAGCCGGAGGCGCACCTGGGCGGTCTTTGGGAATTTCCCGGCGGAAAACGCGAGCCGGATGAGACCTTCGAGGCTTGCCTGGTGCGAGAGCTTCGCGAGGAATTGGGCATCGAAATTGATGTCGGCGAACTGGTCGAAAGCCTCACCCACGATTACTCCGAAAAGAGCGTCCAGCTAAAATTCTTCCGCTGCCGCTGGAAGCAGCACGAGCCGCAACCGTTGGGCTGTGCGGACTTTCGATGGGTCACCGCCGCGGAACTGCCCACCTACGCCTTTCCCGCCGCCGACGCTCGACTCTTGGGAAAACTACAGACCAACTCCGCGCTTTGGGTTGATGCCTGAAGTCACGGCGGTTGACAGAGTTCCCACGAAGTTGTTGTACGAGACGACTAAATATTGTAGGAGGCGACGTAAGGAGTCTCTGATCAATTCCTGGTCCGGACCAAAGCCCCCTCCGCGAACGCTACTGATCAGAGACTCCTTACGTCGTCTCCTACAGCTCGCCTTCTACAGCTCACACCTTCCCGTAGAATTTCTCGACGATCTGCCGGAACGTGTTCTCCCCCACGTCGATAATGTCCATTTCCCGTTTGGCATTCTCCGCCGAATCACTGGCGTGAGCCGCGTTGATCATAATCGTCTGGCCAAACTCCCGCCGGATCGAGCCCGGCGGCGCCTTGGACGGATCGGTCGGACCGAGGATGTCGCGGATTTTCCGCACCGCTTCCACCCCTTCATACACCAGCGCGATGGATTTTTCCGTTCCCGGCTTGTCGGCCTCCCCCAGCGAGCACTCCGACGGGGTGCTTCCGCTCATGAACCGCACGATATTCTCGAATTGGTTGTCGCCAAAAACCGGGCCCAGAATGTGCCCCAGTTCCCGTTCCTGTTCTTGGCCGAGCTTCAACCCTAGCTCCTTCTCGATGGCGCTGCGGGCTTTGACCGCGACGACCTCCTTGAGTTTGGTCCGCAGCACTTCGCGCACCGGCCCATAAAACTGCATCGCCTGGGACACGCTCATCCGGTGCACCTTGCACGCCACGATGAACAGGCCCGTCCGCGAGAAGAAATCAATCATGTTGCCCGGCCGCCCCGTTGGAAACCGGAAATTCTCAGGCTTGATCAGCACCAGCGTCCGTTGCGCCTTCTCCCCCGGTTGATACCCGATGACATTCTCCAAAACCCCGCCATCCGTATCGGAATAGTGCGCCCAGATTCTCAGCTTGGATTCCGCTTCCTCGGGCGTCGGGGCGGCCAGCACTGCCGGCTCGAAATAGCGTACCTGGTTACCGTCATCGATGATCAGGTCCCCGTAAGTATCCCGGATCGTTTCCC
>Ga0210408_10000897_pt1 | contig 33205 bp, 22 predicted proteins | sample IncBWH4MmetaG_FD_155471 | JGI IMG/M metagenome (GOLD analysis project Ga0210408, IMG submission 155471) | Forest soil microbial communities from Barre Woods Harvard Forest LTER site, Petersham, Massachusetts, United States - Inc-BW-H-4-M | ecosystem: Environmental > Terrestrial > Soil >... | reverse complement strand
ATAGGGGGGGGGTTGAGGGTCTTCGTCGGCTCGTGGTGGTCAAGCTACGCCGCTGTAGCGCATTGTGACATGTGGTTGGTGGGCTTGCCGGATAGGGGGAGCGGGGAGGGTCTACGTCGGCTCGTGGTGGTCAAGCTACGCCGCTGTAGCGCATGGCGACATGCGGTTGGTGGGCTTGCCGGATAGGGTCAGTGTTGGATGGCTCTTTACATAGTTGGTTGCCGGCCGTTTCGGCCGGCTATATATGTAAGCGGCGATTTGACGGACCAGTCCCGTTCCGCGCGCGTGGTCACATGAGTTAAGTAATCCAGCCCGCCCGATCTCGTGCGATCAATCGCCGCTTACATATGTGGCCGGTCGCAGACCGGCCAGGGGCATCTTAAAGATCAATTCATCACTGGCCTATCTCCGGCGAGCCCACAACGCGGATGTCGCCATGCGAGGTAGCGGCGTAGCTGTAATAGAACAGCGCGGCTCTAACAACTACCGCGGCGAACGGCGGTCAAGCTACGCTGCTCGTGATAATTAAGCTACGCCGCTGTAGCGCATGGCGACATGCGGTTGGTGGGCTTGCCGGATAGTGGTCAGTGTTGGATGGCTCTTTACATAGTTGGTTGCCGGCCGTTTCGGCCGGCTATATATGTAAGCGGCGATTTGACGGACCAGTTCCGTTCCGCGCGCGTGGTCACATGAGTTAATTGATCCAGCCCGCCCGATCTCGTGCGATCAATCGCCGCTTACATACGTGGCCGGTCGCAGACCGGCCGCGGGCATCTTAAAGATCAATTCATCACTGACCCTATCTCCGGCGAGCCCACCCAAAACTACACAGCCCACAAACAGGGTATTTCCATCCGAGGTAGCGGCGTAGCTGTAATAGAACAGCGCGGCTCTAACAACTACCGCGGCGAACGGCGGTCAAGCTACGCCGGCTCGTTCGCCAGCGAGCGCCAGAGGTAGCGGCAGGCGAGTGTTCGGTACGGGCGCCACGGCAGCGCGATCTCCTGCATCGCGAGCGCATCCGGCAGCTCCTCCAGCGCGTAGGCGCGTTCGATCGCCCGGCGGATGCCGAGGTCGCCGACGGGCAGCACGTCGGGGCGCTCGAGATGAAACATCAGGAACATGTGCGCCGTCCACACGCCGAGCCCCTTCACCGCGGTCAGCTCCGCGATCACCGTGTCGTCGTCGAGCTCATCCAGTCGCTCCAGCTCCAGCTCGCCCGAGAGCGTGTGTTCGGCCAGCGATCTGAGATAGCCGACCTTCGCGCGCGAGAGCCCGGCGGCGGCGCGCAGCTCTTCGGGCTCGTCTTCGAGGATCTCCACCGGGGTGGGAGGGCGGCCGTCGAAGCGATCCGTCAACCGCCCGTAGATCGCGCGCGCCGCCTTGACCGACAGCTGCTGGCCCGCGATCGCCCGCACCAGCGCGCCGTAGTGGTCCTCCCGGTCAGGTCGCCCCGCGCGCGCGTCGGGCAGCTTGCCGACGGCCGCGATCACCTCGGTGAGCACCGGATCGGAGCGGCGCAGATGCGCGAGGCCCTTGGGCACCGTCGCCTCAGGCCGCCGGAAGCGCCAGGGTCTCGGTGCCGATCGGCTCGCCGTCGAGCGCGTTCAGCGCGCGCTCCAGCGACATCCTGATGCAGGTGAAGCTCGGCGTGTCGCGCACGGTGTACCTCGACGCCTCGGTCGTGCGCAGCCGCTGCACGAGGTCCAGGAACGTGCCGACGTCGTCGGTGTCGAACGCCACCACGAACTCCTGGTCGTCCAGCCCGAACGAGTACGTCGTGTGGTTGTCCACGCCCGGGTATTCGCGCCCAACCTGTATATGCCCCTGCATGATCCGCCAGCGCTCCTGCGCAGGCAGCCCGTACCACTCACGCGACTTGACAAATGGGTACACAAACACATACCTGCCCTCGAAGCCGCGCGGGCTGGTGCGCTCGTCTGCGGAGTACTCAGAGCTCTTGCGCATGCCCAGGAACGAGTACGGAATGTCCGCCCACTTCATCAAACCGCTCTGCGCCATCACGACGTGCAGCTCGTGGATGCGCTCCAGGTTCTCCGCCTCTGAGATCAGCAGCAGCTCGGCGTCGCCGCGCGTGCCCATCAGCGAAAACGCCTGCAGCAGATGCCCGTCGGCGAAGTCCTCGCACGCCGCCAGCAGCTCGCGCTTGTCCTGCGCGCGGCGACCCGAGTCCAGTCGCCGCCAGGCCGGATCGAGCTTCAGGAACGTGTACTTGACGAAGTGCCTCGCGGCCACGGCCGGATTATCGCAGCCCGCGGTGGGACGTCCCCGGAGAAGGGCCGACGGGGCGCGATCTCCTCACACGGCGCGGCGGGCGGGAAGGCGACGTTCTGTCTCGAGCAGACCCGTCACCGCCAGCGGCTAGAATCCCCGACGTGCGGATCGCGCTGGTCTCGCCGTACTCGTGGACCTACCCCGGCGGCGTCACGCGCCACATCGAGGCGCTCGCGGACGAGCTGGATGAGCTTGGGCACGACGCTCGCATCCTCGCGCCCTACGACCCCGACGACGCGCTCTCGCGTCGCCTGCACCGGGGAGCGCGTCCCCAGCTTTGTGAGCCGCCCGCGGGCTTCGTCTCGCTCGGGCGCACGTTCGGACTGCCGGCCAACGGCGCCGTCTCGAACATCACGGGCGCGCCCGGCGCCGTCCTCGCCCTGCGCCGCGAGTTGCGCAGCGGCCGCTACGACGTCGCGCACCTGCACGAGCCCGTCGTACCGATGGTCTGCTGGCATGCGTTGCTGAACTCCGGCGAGCTGCCGCTCGTCGGCACGTTCCACACCTACTCCGAGAACCCGATCACCAACGGCATCGCCGCCGTCCCGCTGGGCGGGCGCCGGCGCATCAACCGCCTGCGTGTGCGCATCGCCGTGTCCGAGGCGGCCGCCTGGACCGCGCGACGCTTCTATGGCGGGCGCTACCGGATCGTCCCCAACGGCGTCCAGCTCGGGGGTCAGGACCACGGCCGGGATCGGGAGGGAGGGGATGAGGAGGCCAATCCTGGAGGAGCCGTCCTGTCTGGGGACGGCATCGGCAGCCCCCGCGCGCGCTTTGACGATTTTGCGCAAGACGGTCTCTCGCCGAGAGGCGACGGCGTGGCGCCGCTGCGCATCTTGTTCGTCGGCCAGGCCGTCGAGCGCAAGGGGCTGCCCGTGCTGCTGCGCGCGTTCGAGGCGTTGCGCGATCACGTGCCGGCGACGCTGACGCTCGTCGGCGCGTCAGCGCAGGAGGTCGCGCACATGACCCTCGACGACCGCTGCATTCGCGCGCTCGGCAAAGTCCCCGAGCCTCGCAAGCTGGCCGAGCTGGTTCGCGCCGACGTGCTGTGCGCGCCCTCCCTCGGAGGGGAGAGCTTCGGCATGGTCATCACCGAGGGACTGGCCGCCGGCACGCCCGTGCTCGCCTCCGACATCCCCGGGTACCGCGACGTCCTGCGCGACGGCGTGGATGGGCAGCTCGTGCCGGCCGGGGACCCGCTGGCGCTGGCCGAGGCCCTGCGCCGGCTCGCGCTCGAACCCGTCCGCCGCGCGCGCATGGCCGCCGCCGCCCGCGAGCGCGCCGAGCGCTTCGCGTGGCCGCACGTCGCCGCCGAAGTGCTCGACTGCTACGAGCAGGCGCTTGCTGTCGGGGAGTCCACGACGCGCTTGACCCGCGCCGCGGTCCGCCACGGCCTGGCCCCCGCCGACCTGCTGCCGCGCGTCCCCGCCCAGCGACTGCCCTCGCTGAAGGCGCAGACGCCCACGATGCCCGCCTCCGACCGCGCCCGCCGTGTGCGCGCGCTGCGCCGCCTCGGACTTGCCGGCAGCTCGCTGCTGGGCGTCGCCCTCGCCGCGCTGGCACTGCAGCACATCGGCGTCACCCGCGTCGCCGCCTCGCTGGTCGCATCCAAGCCCGGCCTGCTGCTCGCCGGCCTGGCCGTGATGTGCGCGGCGATGTTCGTCCGAGCGCTGGCCTGGCATTCGATCCTCGTCGTCGCCCCCACCTGGCGGCGCGCCAAACGTCGCGACGCGATGCAGGGCACGTTCATCGGCGTGCTCATGTCATCGACTCTGCCCGCGCGTCTGGGGGAGCCCTCGCGCGCGTTGATCGTCGCCCGCCGCCTCGGGCGTGCGCGCGAGACGCTGCCGGTCGTGCTCGGCACGATGGTCTCCCAGACGCTGCTCAACCTGCTCGCGCTGCTGATCCTCGGCTGCGTCACGCTCTCCAGCGTCAGCGTGCTCGACGGCCATAACGATCGCGCTCTGCTGCTGATCGCGCTCGCGCCGCTGGCCGCGCTCGTTGCCGTCCTGCTCGCCCCGGTGCTGATCCCGCCCGCCGCGGTCTCTCGATCGCGCCGACTGCAGGCGGCTCTGGCTGGCTTGCGCGGCGTGCTGCTGCGCCTGCGCGACGGACTGCGGGTGTTTCGCCGGCCCCGCCGGGCCGCCCTCGCGACCGTGACCCAACTCTTCGCATGGGCGCTGCAGTGGATGTCCTGCTGGCTGCTGCTGATGGCGCTCGGCCTGGATTCACACGCCGGCGCCGCGGCCGCGGCGGGCGTCCTGTTCGCGGTCAACGTCACCGCCGTGATCCCCGCCACGCCCGCCAACGTCGGCGTATTCCAGGCCGCGTGCGTTGCCGTCCTCGTCGGCGCCTACCACGTCACCACCCCCGACGCGATCGCCTATGGCATCGTCCTGCAGGCGGTCGAGGTCTCGACCGCGCTGCTGATGGGCGTGCCCGCTCTGCTCAACGAGGGGCTCTCCTGGCGTGACGTGAGGTTGCGCACGATGCACGCCGCGCCGGTCACGCTCGGGCCGCTGCCCGAGCGCGGTCAGCGCGCCACTGTGACCACTGGGTCCTGAGCCTACGCGGCGATCGACTCGACGAGTCGATACGGAGCAGGTACCTGTATGCCCGCTTCGCGCAGACCCTCTATGTGAAACGGAATCGCCTCGTGCATGAGCCGTTCGGCTTCGGTCCGGGAGGCGCCGCAGGCTATACAGCAGCCTGGCAGATCCGGAGAGTACGCGGCCCAGCCGCCATCCTCAGCCATTTCATAGATAATTCGATACTTGGTCATCGCAGCTCCTCGATTCCAGATATACGCTTGGCGGCGCGCAGCTGGCCGATGGCAATGGTAGCGCTTCGCTTGCCTGTAACCGTGACCACATACCTGTTGCTTGGGCTTCTGAATTGACGATGGCTTCCGCGCTGGCGTACCTGCCGCCAGCCATGAGCTTCGAGGATCGTGATCACCTCGTGTACCTTCTTCGCCACATGTCCTCACCCGACGGTACGGGAATTACGGGACAGGTCTGGATGCAAGTCGCTCTCAGGCCGACATCGCCGGCTCGTCCTCTGCTTCAACTGCGCCGTCCGGCGGGTCCTCGTCGCCGAGGTCTTCGAACAGCGACGGGTCGCGCGCCGAGCCCTTGATCACGTCGTCGGGCGAACCGTCGGGCAGCAGCCGTCCCTGGCGCGTGCCGAAGTAGATCGCCTGCGGATGGTGCGCAATCAGCGCGAGCGTCGACTGCTCGGGCTCGGGCGCATAACCGTCGGTGATCGTCATTCCGATCTGGCCCAGGTCGAGCAGCTGCTGCACCTTGAGGTGCTCTGACTGCTCGGGCACCGCTGGGTAGCCCCACGAGTAGCGCCGGCCCTGCGTCTCGTCGATACCGAGCATCTGACGCGCACGCCAGTGCAGCCACTCGGCCAGGCCCTCGGCCGTCTGCACGCCGAGGCCGTGCACGAACAGCTGCTCGGCGAACTCGCCTTCGGCCTCGAGCTTGCCCATCAGCTCGGTGACCTCCGAGCCGACGGTCACCGCCTGCAGCGCGATCACGTCGAGCTCGTCCGGCGGTGCGCCGTCCACGGCGGGGCGGAAGAAGTCGGCGAGACAGATCCGGTCGCCCTTGGGCTGGCGCGGGCAGACAAAGCGCGTCAGCTCAGTCTCGCGGTTCTCTGGGTCAAGCACGATGATGTCGTTGCCGAGCGCGTAGCAGGGGAAGAAGCCCAGCAGCGCGCGCGGGTGCAGATAGGTCTGCTCGTTCCACATGCGCTCAAGGCGCGGGCGGAAGTCATCGCGCAGCAGCGTCTGCCACGCCTCGCCTTTGACGCCGCGCCCGCCCCAGTGCAGCTTGAACAGCACATGCGTGTCGAGGTGGCGGTAGACCTCGTCCATATCCACCTCGATCTCCTGCACGCCCCAGTAGGGCGGCGTGGGTATCGGCGCGTCTGTGCGCGCCGAGGAGCGCACCGAGTCGTCGGCGAAGTTCAGCTCCTCTGCGGGCGCCTCGCCCTTGGCGCGGAACTCCGTGGCGCCGGCGAGCAGCTTCTCCACGAGCGCCCCGCGCGCGTCGGAGTCGACCAGCTGGTCCATCACCGACAGGCCCTCGAAGGCGTCCTTGCAGTAGAAGACGCCCGGCTCGTAGACCTCGTCGGAGTCTTTGCCGCCCGGGTACAGCGTGCGGTAGCCGAACGCCCGGTTGATCGCCGCGCCGCCGATCAGCACCGGGTACTGCAGGCCCTTGGCGTGCAGCTCCTGGATGCAGGCCGGCATCTGCTTGGATGTCGAGACCAGGAGCGCAGACAGGCCGATGGCCGTCGCATCGTGCTCCTGCGCCGCGTCGACGATCGTCTGGATCGGCACCTGCTTGCCGAGATCCACGACGGTGTAGCCGTTGTTCGTGAGGATCGTGTTCACGAGCGACTTGCCGATGTCGTGCACGTCGCCGAACACCGTCGCGAGCACGACCGTGCCCTTCGTATAGCCCTCGATCTTGTCGAGGTATCTCTCCAGCTGCGCGACCGCGCGCTTCATCACCTCGGCGGACTGCAGCACAAACGGCAGGATCAGCTCGCCGGCGCCGAACTTGTCCCCGACCTCTTTCATCGCCGGCAGCAGCACGTCGTTGAGCGTGGGCACGGCGCCGATCTTCTGCACGCTTGCGTCGATCTGGTCCTCCACGCCATCGCGACGCCGGCGCAGGATGTGGAAGTGCAGCGCCTCCTCTGGCTCCATGCCCTCGGTCGGGTCGGCCGCGCCGGACGGGCCCTCCTCCTCGCCCTTTGACTCGAAGTGCTCGATGAACTTCTCCAGCGCGTCCTCGCGGCGGTTGAAGACGAGGTCGTCGGCCAGCTCGCGCTCGTTGTCGGGGATCTCCGAGTACGGCGTGATGTGGTTGGGGTTGACCATCGCCAGGTCCAGCCCGGCGCCGACGCAGTGGTGCAGGAAGACCGAGTTGAGCACCGCGCGCGCCCCCGGGGAGACGCCGAACGACACGTTCGAGACCCCCAGCGAGGTCTTCACCTGGGGGATCTCCGCCTTGATCGCCTTGATCCCGGCGATCGTCTCCACCGCCGACGGTCGCCACTCCTCATCGCCCGTCGTCAGCGTGAACGTCAGGCAGTCGAAGATCAGCAGCTGCGGGTCAAGCCCGTGCTCTTCGCAGCACAGCTCGCGGATGCGCTTGGCGATCTCGACCTTGCGCTGCGCCGTCTTGGCCATGCCGACCTCGTCGATCGTCAGCGCGATCAGCGCCGCGCCGTGCGCGAGCGCCACTGGCACCACGCGGTCGAGCTTGTCACGCCCGGCCTCCAGGTTGACCGAGTTGACGATCGCGCGGCCGGGGATCTGCTCGAGCGCGCGTTCGATCACCTCGGGCTCGGTCGAGTCGATCTGGATCGGCGCCGGCTGCGTCAGCGAGACCTTCTTGGCGACGAGGCGCATCTGTTCGTCCTCGTCGGTGCGCTCGGTCAGCGCCACGCACAGGTCGAGCACGTGCGCGCCGCCGGTCACCTGATCCTCGGCGATCTGCACGAGGCCGTCGTAGTCGTCGGCCAGCAGCAGCTCCTTGGCCTTGCGCGAGCCCTGCGAGTTGACGCGCTCGCCGACCATCGTCGGCGCCGGCTGCTGCGCCAGCGGGGTGGCGGCGATCATCGAGGACAGGTGGGGAGGACGGGGAGCGGGACGTGGCCCCACCGACCGTCCGGCGACGCGCTCCACGAGCGCGGCGATGTGCGCCGGCGTGGTCCCGCAGCAGCCCCCCACGATCCCCACGCCGTAGCGCTCGACGAACTCCTGAAGCGCGTCCGCGAGCGGCTCGGGCTGCTCCGGGAAAATGGTCTCGCCGTCCGGCCCCTGCAGCGGCAGCCCCGCGTTGGGGATGCACGCGACCGCAACCGGGCAGAGCTCGCCGAGGAAGCGGATCGCGTCGCGCATGTCCTCCGGTCCGGTCGAGCAGTTCAGCCCGATCACGTCGACCCTCAGCGCCTCCAGCGTCGTCAGCACGGCCGAGATGTCGGTGCCCAGGAGCATCTTGCCGCCGTTGGGCAGCAGCGACACCGAGGTGTGAATCGGCAGCGCGCGCCCGCTCGACTTGAACGCCTCGCGCGCGCCGAACACGGCCGCCTTGACCTCGAGGATGTCCTGCGCGGTCTCGATGATGATCAGGTCCGCGCCGCCGTCGATCAGTCCCGCCGCCTGCTCCGCGAACACCTCGACGAGCTCGCCGAACCGGATCTGCCCGAGCGAATGGTCCTCCGAGGCGGGCAGGTATCCCGTCGGCCCGATCGAGCCCGCGACGAACCGCTCCTCGCCCGCAGCCTTGCGCGCGATCTCCGCGGCCCTGGTGTTGATCTCGACCGTGTACTCGGCCAGCCCCCACTCCTGCAGCTTGATCCGCGAGGCCTGGAACGTATCGGTCTCGAGCACTTCCGCGCCTGCGTCGAGCATCGAGCTGTGCACCCCCTCGATCACGTCGGGCCGGTTGAGCACGAGCGCCTCGTGGCACTTGCCCGCAAGGCCGCCGTAGTCCGCGCTGGTCAGCTCGAACTGCTCGAGCGTCGCGCCCATGCCGCCGTCGTAGACGACGACACGCTCTTTCACGGCTTGCAGGTAGTCCCGGGGCATCCAGGTCATGCTAGCGGCGGGGACGCGGGTGATATGGCCGCCGGCTCCCAGCGTGGACCTGCAACCGAGGCCCGAGACGGATCCCGTGTATCACCGTGCTGAACGTGTCCACCCTCCGACCGACGCGTTCTGCCTCCATAGGGCCGGAGCCCGACCGCTTGGGACGACACCAGTGTATGACTATTCGGGACGGTTTTACATCAATCGTCCAGGGCCTCTGGAATTTTTCTCCGGAGAGTGCATCCTGCGTTGCGCAGAAGCCCCACGGGGGACTGGCTCGATAGGCGCGGGTGCTCCGCTTCGCGACATCGATCAGGCCGCCTGACGCTGACCAAGCAGGGACGACAAGTCAAGTCAGGAGAACATCACATGATGCGTGAACGAGGTTTGGCGCGATGACCCCCGAGCTGGCCGTCGACACGGACCGCCGCCGGCGATCTCCCGCTTCGACCGGCGCACCGTTCACAGCCGAGAGCGTCAACGCCCGTTGGCGAGCACAGCTCGCCGGGACGAGCCTCGATCGCAGGAACCATGAATCGCGGCTTGGCGTGGGGCTCGTAGGACTTGGATACTGGGGCCCGAACCTGCTCCGCGGGCTGATCGAGCAGCCGAGCGTCGATCTCAGGTACATCTGCGATCTCGACGAAGATCGCCTGGTCTCCTTCAGCCGGCGCTATCCGGGGGCTGCGCCGACCAGCCGCTATGAAGACTTGCTGGACGATCCGGAGGTGGGGGCGATCGTCATCGCGACACCCGTCTTCACACACTACGAGCTGGCCGTCGCCGCGCTGCAGGCAGGCAAGCACACCTTCGTCGAGAAGCCCCTCGCGCCCTCGGCGGCAGAGGCCGGGGAGCTGATCGTGCTCGCACGTGAGCGCGATCTACGCCTCATGTGCGGGCATACGTTCTTGTACAGCCCCCCGGTGCAAGAGGTCAAGCGCATGATCGAGACCGACGAGCTCGGAGACATCTACTTCATCTCCTCCAGCCGTGTGAACCTCGGACTTCACCAGCGCGACATCAGCGTCATCTGGGATCTCGGGCCCCACGACTTCTCGATCCTGCTCCACTGGCTGGGAGAGATGCCGGAGTCGATCACGGCCACCGGACGCGACTCGATCGTGCCGGGCATCTACGACGTCGCCTTCGTGAGCCTGCAGTTCCCCTCGGGACTCGTCGCGAACGTCGAGCTGAGCTGGCTCGCGCCGAGCAAGCTGCGCCGCACGGCGATCGTCGGGAGCAACAAGATGGTCCTCTACGAGGACGGCACCCCCGAGCCGGTGCGGGTGTTCGACCGGGGCGTCGTCTATAGGGACCCCGAGACGTTCGGCGAGTATCAGCTCTCCTACCGCAGCGGAGATATCCGTTCGCCCCAGATCGCAGCCACGGAGCCGCTCGTGACGGAGCTGGCTGAGTTCGTGCGCTTGATCGCGATGGGAGAGACATCCGGCGATCTCGAGCTCGCGCGCCAGGTCGTGATGCTCGCCGAGGCGGCCGAGTCCTCGCTCGCCGCCGGCGGCGCCCCGGTCGCGGTCTCCGACTACGCGAGTGCTCTGTCTTGATCCGGGCCAGCGCGGGCGCCGAGGTGCAGGGCAATAGATCGATGAGCGTTCAAGAGCGGGCGATTCGCGTGCAACAGCAGACGATTCGCGTCAAGGAGCCGGTCTTTGGCGGCCAAGCGCAGGCGACTGCGCAGGTCGTGCCGTTCGTGGGCTTGGCCCGCCAGCACGCGGCGCTGGGCGGTGAGCTGCGGGCGGCTTTCGAGCGAGTGGTGGGCGCCGACGGGTTCATCCTCGGCGCTGAAGTCGAGGCGTTCGAGCGGGAGTTCGCCGGTTACTGCCAGGTCTCGGAGTGCGTGGGGGTGGCCTCCGGCACGGCCGCGCTCGCGCTGGTCCTGATCGCCGCCGGGATCGGGCGCGGCGACGAGGTGCTGGTGCCGGGACACACGTTCATCGCCTCGGCGCTTGCCGTGCTGCACGCCGGCGCCACCCCGGTGTTCTGCGATGTGCAGCGGGACACGGGGCTGATCGACCCCGATGCCGCGGCGGCGCTGGTGGGTGCGCGCACGGCGGCGGTGATCGCCGTCCACCTCTATGGGCAGGTGTGCGACATGGATGCCATCAACGCGCTCGCCGCCCGCCATGGCCTGTTCGTGCTCGAGGACGCCGCGCAGGCCCACGGCGCCACCTGCAACGGCGGGCGGGCGGGCTCGCTGGGCGGCGCGGCGGCCTTCTCGTTCTACCCGAGCAAGAACCTCGGCGCGCTGGGTGACGGGGGCGCGGTCTGCACCGGCGACGCGCAGCTGGCGGCTCGCGTCTGTGAGCTGCGTCACCTCGGTCAGCGCGGCAAGGGCGAGCACGTCAAGGTCGGCTACAACGAGCGGCTCGACGGCCTGCAGGCGGCGCTGCTGCGAGTCAAGCTCCCGCATCTCGACGGCTGGAACGCAGCGCGTCGCAGCCACGCGGCGAACCTGCGCGCGAGCCTTCCGCAGGAGCTCCTCGTCCTCGGCGAGCGGTCCGCGACGCCGTGCGTCTATCACCTGTTCCCGGTGCGCCACCCGGCGCGCGATCGGCTGGCGGAGCTGTTGCGCGCCGACGGTATCCAGGTCGGTCTGCACTACTCCCCGGCGGCGCACCGGCACGCCGCCTTCGCGGATCTCCCCGCGAGCTCGCGCCCGGTCGAACTGCCCGAGGCCGAGGCGTGGGCCGGCGAGGAGCTCTCGCTGCCGATGTTCGCCGAGCTGAGCGAGGCGGAGGTCGAGCGCATCGTCGCGGCGTGCGCGGCGGTGTGTCAGCAGCTGGAGGGAGCCCATGTCTAACTTCGCTCCGGCCGTCAGCGAAGCGCAGGCGGCATCGCTTGATCTCCGGACACGCGCGCCGGACATGCGAGCCGGTCTGCCGCGCGCGGGGACCCTGGTCGCGCGGAGCTACCGCCGGCGTGACTGGTACCTGCGCCGCCTGCTCGCGGTCTCCGATGCCGCGTGCCTGACGGCGGCGCTGGCGCTGGCGCTGGCGCTCGTCGGCGGCAGGCCCCACCATCCGTGGTGGGAGTACGTGCTCTACGGGCTGGCCACGCTGCCCGCGTGGGTGGTGCTGTTCAAGATGTACGGTCTCTACGAGCGCGACGCCAAGCGGCTGAGTCACTCGACTCTGGACGACCTGCCCTCGCTGTTTCATTGTCTGCTCTTGGGGTGTCTGCTGATGTGGTGCTGGTTTGTCGTGGCCGCGCCGGCGAAGCTGATGTTCTCAGCGATCCTCACGTTTGGAGCCCTGGCGATGGTGCTGGTGCTCGCGGGTCGGGTGCTCGCGCGTGCCGGCTTTCAGCGTCTGGTATCGCCTGAGCGAGTGCTGTTGATCGGCACGGGCCAGGCCAGCGGCGCGTTGATCGAGAAGATGCGCGCCAGGGCGAGCCTGCGCCTGCGGCCGATCGGGATGGTCAGCTGCGACGAGAGCGCGGGAGCAGCGGTTGCGCTGCCGCGGCTGGGCCGGCTGGAGGAGGTCGACCTACCCGATCTGCTGGCCGAGCATCGTGTGGCGCGGGTGGTCGTCGCGGACGTCGAGCTCGAGCGCGAGCGGCTCCTGGGAGTGGTGCGCGACTGCAGGACCGCGTCGGTCAAGGTCTGCCTGCTGCCGTTGACGTTCAGCGCGCTGGGTCCGGCCGTCGAGGTGGACGACGTTCAGGGGATCACCGTGCTGGGGATCAACCCGCTGGTGCTCTCGCGCTCCGCGCGGATCGCAAAGCGCGGTCTCGACCTCGCCGGAGCCGGGCTGCTGAGCGTCCTGGCGCTCCCGCTCCTGTTGGTGCTGGCGGTGGCAATCAAGCTCGACTCGCCGGGTTCTGTGTTCTTCTGTCAGGAGCGCATCGGACGGGGCGCCGCCCGCTTCCGGCTGGTGAAGCTGCGCACGATGGCCCTCGACGCCGAAGCGCAGCGGGCGGAGCTGTTGGCGCAGAGCAAGGATCCCGGCTGGCTGCACCTCGAGCACGACCCGCGCATCACGCGCGTCGGGCGTCTGCTGCGGCTCAGCAGCCTCGATGAGCTGCCGCAGCTGTGGAATGTGCTGCGCGGCGACATGAGCCTCGTGGGACCCCGCCCGCTCGTCGCCGAGGAGGACCGGATGGTCAACGGCTGGGCGCGCGGGCGGCTCGACCTGACACCGGGGATCACCGGGCTGTGGCAGGTCCTCGGCCGCACGAGCATCCCCTTCGAGGAGATGGTCAAGCTGGACTATCTCTACGTGACGAACTGGTCGCTGTGGGGGGACGTCCGGTTGATCCTGCGGACGTTGCCGGTTGTGCTGCGGCGCAGCGGGGCGAACTGATGGCCTTCGTCGTTAGATGGTTCGGCGAGTTGCTAGAGCGGCGCGGTCTCCTCACATGGGAGCGGCGCTGCAGCGAAGCCGGCTTGTTGACCATCACCAACATGTGGCCAAACGACGAAGACCCCACATATGGACCGTTCATCAAGAGATCAGTGGACGGACTGGGCGCGCTGGGAATAGACGGCGATGTCCTCTTCATCCGCGGGAATCAGGGATTTGCGGCGTACGTCGGCGCAGCCGTGTTCGTGGGCATGCTGCGCGTGGCCAAGAACTACGCGCTCGTGCACGCTCATGGGGGGGAGACAGGGCTGGTAGCACGTCTGTACAGCGGGGCGCCCGTGGTGACGTCCTATCTGGGCTCCGACTTGCTGGCGCCGCAGGAGGGTGGGTCGCTTCTAAAGCTGAGTCGACGCGTTCGCAGTGTCATGCTGCGACAGCATGCCAGGCTCATGACCGCGACCACCACGAAGACACAGGAGATGGAGGCCGTCTTGCCCGCCCGCGCTCGGCGCCGAAACTGGGTGATTCCCGACGGCATCGATCTCGAACGCTTCAAGCCGATCGATCGAGGCATCGCGCGCGCGCATCTCGGATGGTCGCCCGACTCTCGGATCGTCCTGTTCGCCGGGCGACCGAATTGCGCGATCAAGCGGCCATGGCTGGCGGAGCAGGCCGCGGGGCTGGCCCGCGCAGATCTTCCAGACCTGGAGCTTGTGATCGCCTCAGGCGTAGATCCGGACGAGATGCCCTACCACTACTGCGCCGCGGACTGCCTGCTGCACACGTCCGCCAGCGAGGGGTCGCCCAACGTCATCAAGGAGGCGCTCGCATGCAACCTCCCGATAGTGGCAACTCCGGCCGGTGACATAGAACGGCTGGTGGCGGGCGCGCGACCCGGAGGCGTCCTCGAGGCCGATGCCGGCGCCCTCGCGCGTGAGGTGATCGCATGCTGCCGGACCCCGATTCGCAGCAATGGCAGAAGCCTGACGAGAGATATGAGCCTGGAGACGGCAGCGGCTGCCACCCTGAATCTCTACCAGTCGCTCAGCGACCGTTTTGCGATCCTCACGCGACCGATGATCGGCAGGCGCCCACGCGCTGGCGAGCATGAGCAGCCGCACCTCGCTGCTGCTGCTGCGCCGCTCGAGAGCGGGTGATGCGGACATGCCGGGCGTGAGGTCGCCGATCAGCGCGATCGTCGTCTCCTACAACAGCGCGGCTGTGCTCGCCGGGTGCCTTCAGGCGCTGCGCGAGCGGCTGGAACCCGCGGAACTGCTCGTGGTGGACAACGCCTCACGCGATGAATCTCCCGCGATAGCACGGGGACTCGGCGCACGGGTGATCTCAAATCGCGTCAATGCGGGGTTCGGCGCCGGCTGCAATCGCGGTGCCCACGCGGCGAAGAACGAGCTCCTGTTGTTCGCGAACCCGGACGTCCAGGTGGCAGCGGCGGATGTGGCCGGGCTGAACGAGCGGCTGAATGAGCGCCCGCTCGGCCTGCTGGCCCCGAGAGCATTGCTGGCAGAGGACGGGGAGCAGCTCGAGTCCTCGCTGAGACGCAGCCTGCCATGGCCATGCAACGTCGCGCGCGAGGCGCTTGGCCCCGTCCTGCCACGCGAGCTCTCACGTCGGCTGCTGGCCTCCGTCGATGCTCCGGGCAAGGGCTCGTGGCTTTCAGGGGCCATGCTCTTGTGCGCGCGAGCTGAGTTCCTCGACCTTGGCGGCTTCGACGAGCGTCTGTTCCTCTACTACGAGGATCAGGAGCTGAGCCGGCGCTACCGGACGAACGGGTTGCCGCTCTCGGTGACCGACGCGATCACCGCGCGCCATGTACGTGGCGGGTCCTCTGCCGCCGACGGCGCCCTGCGCGCGATCCCCCGTGCCGCGAGCGCACTCAGCAGCGTTGAGGTGGTCGGTATCACCAGTGGCCCGCGCAATTTGCGGATCGCCTGGGTGCTTCTGACGGCGCTCCGGCGATGTGCTGCTGCGTGGGTGGGAATTACGGCGCGCGGGCGCCTCCACGGTCGCGGCCGCCGCAAGCTTGAGGAGCTCCAAAGCACCAAGGGCGCAATCGCGGAACTCCTTCGAGAGCCCAGTCCGAGCTATCCACAAGTGAAGTCGTTGACTACTTGAGGCGATCCCTTCGCTGGCTGGTCAACGTTGCGGGTCAACGCCGAGTCTCGGCTATCGCTGCAACGGTGTTGAGATAACGCTCAGCTATCCGCACCGGGTGGAGATGCTCGTCAAAATACTCGGCGGCCGCAACTTCGATGGGAGCTCGTATGGTGGCATCGCCGGCGTAGGTCACACATAGATCGGCGAGATCGTCCAGATCGTCGCTGCAGTGGACAATCTCGATGCCGTCCCGTAGATCGTCCGGCAGCTCGGTCGTATGTCGGGGCCCGATGACGCAGCAACCCATCGCCAGACACTCGATCAGGCGGTAGCAGAATGGTCCCTGGCCAGGAAGGTCTACGCATACTCGTGCGCGCGCCATCTCGCGCAGATAGCGCGTGTACTGCGTCGGTCGCGTGCCGCCCGCATAGCTGAGGCGCCCATCCGATTCGAGCATGCCGATTGCGGCGCGTCGGAGCGAGGCCGAATAGCGCAAGCCAAAGCGGCCAAAGACATCGACAGTGGCACTCGACGATCGTCTGAGCGCGCGCAGCTTGCACCAGTGTGTGTAGGGGAATGAAGAGGATGTCACGTACCCGCCCGGAACGACGTTGGTGAACCCCGGGTAGCCTCCGCGCAGGTACTGGAACTTGAAATACATGTCCACTTCGTTTGCACATGGCTCATTGACGAACGTGAAGTCGAAGTAGTCGATCGCGACGCGACGCAGGCCACCGCCGTGATCGACTTCGAAGAGAACTATGCCCTCGTAGGGCTGGGGAATATCTGTCACAACCATGCGTGCGCACGTGGCCAACCCTCCCTTGATCGCACGTACGAAAGGCTCGGCGTTCGGATGCTGATAGACCGCTGGCCACCGCACCAGTGAGATGCGTGCATGCGCTTGGTCGAGCGGCGGCATTGGACAGGGTACTCCCCGATGCCAGCGTCGATTGGCGAGGAATGCGCTCCACGTGCCCGGATCGGCAGCGATTCGCAAACGGCGAGTGACCTGGCTCATCATGCACTCTCCAGTGAACTCCGCCCAAGCTCCTCGCCACGCCCAGCGTAGGGCGAGCGCAGCTTTCCGGTATCGCGACTCCGCGGCGTGGTCCTGACACGAAGCAGCTTGGCGTAAGCCTGGGCGCAGCAGCGAATGTCGAACAGCCTCTCTGCTCGTTCGCGTGCCAGTAGGCCGAGTCGCAGCAGCTCCGGTTGGGCGAGGAGGCGGTCGATCTCCTCGCCGATCGCCGAGGAACTGCTCGGTGGCACGAGCAACCCCGACGAGCCGACCACCTCGATCAGAGCAGGATGGCTGCAGGCGATGACGGCACGACCTGCCGCCATCGCCTCGACCGCGGCGAGACCGAACGACTCGCTGTGTGTCGAGGGCACGAGTCCAACGTGGCACCCACGCCAAAACCCCGTGATGTCATCAACCCAACCGAGAAACTCCACTTGGGCTTCGACACCGAGCTCTCCAGTGAGTGCTTCGAAGCGCTCCCGATACGGACCATCGCCCGCGATGCGCAGCCTGGCGTGACGGCCCACGATCGAGCGTATCGCGAACTCGATGCCCTTACCGGTAGCCAGCCGTCCGGCGATGCCGACGATCAGCCGCTCACCAGGTGTGTACTGGGGCGGATCGGATGAAGGCGACAACTCAACGCCGTTGTAGATCAGCGTGCAGCATCCTCCTCCCCGATGGCGCAGAACCTCTTCGCGCATTGCCTCGGATACAACAACATGCTCATAATCGGGAGATCGAGCCGCCGCGCGCGCGAGGCGCAGACGCATCCGCTTCCAGGGAGACATCCTCGATAATTGCAGAAGTGAACCATGGTCCACGGCCACCACTGGGCCGCGATAACCGAGAAGCCGCAGTACGGCTCCGAGGAGACCGACGTCAGGGAGTACGAGGCCGTCAGCTCCGACCGCGTTGAGGGTCCTAAGAAAGCGGCGCGGATGCCTGAGCACAGCTCTACCGCGAGCGAGTCCAAGTGCATGCCAGGGGACGAGATCGCGCTCGAGCCGCCCAGTGAGTGGACCGCCGTCCTCAATGAAGAGCATCGATGCGTCGACGTCGACGGCCCGCAGTTCGCGCGCCAAGAGATGACTGTGGGTCTCCGTCCCGCCAATGGCGCCACGCCAGCAAACAAAGGCGATGCGCGGCCGCGTGGCACCCTTGTCGAGCTCGTTGTCCGAGTGACCCGTCATCCGCTGCGTGCATTGCGCTCTTGCCGGCGCGCCGTGGTGGTCGTTGCACATAGGGCGAGTGTCAGACCGGTAGACACCAGACCGGTTGGGCTGAATAGTGTGATCAGTGTTGGCAGGCCTGCGAGCAAAACGGCAAGCCAAGCAAAGAAGCCCACGATCATCCAAGGTGGCCGTCGCTTGCGCGTTTGCATCACATATCTTGCGAGGACGAGCGGGACGCACAGCAAGAGCACCAGTCCGGTGAGACCCATGGTCATCACCGCGTTCAAGAGGCCGACGTCGGCGTTTCGGATGGTGCCGTCTGGCAGGTCTGGAAAGTATCGATCCTTGGGATGCAGGAACGTGAGTCCGACGGGCCAATCCGGTCCCAGGACGCCGAGCATGCGGTGGTAGAGGTTGAGTCGGTAGCGGACGGTTCCCGATCGTTCGCCGAGATCGGTGAAGCCCGAGGATATGCGCCCGGTGATTACGTTTGTGGGCAGAGAGGTTGAGCCGACGCCGGTGACGATGATCAAAGCCATCCCAGTTACGACGACAAAGACGGTAACGCGACGGAAGAGCACCTTGCGTATCTGAGGACCGCGAGTGATCGCGATCAGGATCGCGATCATGCCGCCAACCGCCATCCCCAGGTAGGCGGCACGAGTGAGCTGGAGCAAGAAAGCAAGGAGCGTGATTGCGGCCAGCGACGCAATCCAGGGGGTAAGCCTGCTCCTGCGCGTGGTCGCCAGCACGGCACCGGCGAACACCGCCACCGTGACGACGAGGTCGTTCATCGGTGTGTATAGGCGCTGGATGGCTCCAGCGCTGCTTATCAGCTGAGGGTGGGTGAAGCTCACCGCGTTGACCAAGCCAAGCGCACCCGCGACGTAGAAGAGGCTGTAAACAGCGGCACCGACGACGACGACGATCACGCATTCACGCCACGCGTCACGCGCCTGGAACACAATCCACGCCGCCGGTATCACGACGATGAAGGACAAGAAGTCACGCCCGAAGAAGAGCGCGTCGGTTGTTGGGATACCGGCTTCCAGCGAGCGGAAAAGCGTCAAGAACCACCACAGGCCGAACAATCCGCATGCCCCAGCGACCGAGATGGGAAGGCGACGGATGGTCCTTGGTCCCAGCAGCAGACGTCCGGCGGCGATCAGCACCATCGCAAAAACGGCCAGATCCGTAGGCCTGAGTTGACCAGCGCCGGATTGCAGGTCGATCAAAGGGATCCCGTTGAGAGCGACCAGCCACAGTGCGCCGAGCGCGGCGCCAGGGTGTGAGAGCGCTATCCAGCTCGCAACCGGCAGCGCGAGCAACACGATGAGGATGAGGAAGCCCGTGTGCGCTATCAGGAACCCTGTTGCGACCGAAAGGAAGCTAGCCAGCAAGAAAGCTGCTGCTACAGAACATCTACTAGTGGGTCGGGCCCCGGTTGGTCTCATGGCAGTCACCATCACGAGGCGCTCCCCAGCCACGCGCCCAGCCAATGAGGATTTCTCATTGTGCGCATCGCAACGGCCGACACGTAGATCGCAATGACGCTGAGCGCGCCGGCGGCGACGCCCACCTCGAGGCGTATGAGCAGTGCGCACGCTGCGGCGATCGCGCCGGTCGCCGCCGCTTCACCGATCGCCCGCCAGCGAACCTCGAATCGCCCGGTGACGTGCAGTATCTGGACTACTCCAGCGATCAGCACGACGCTCTCGGCGACGATCGTCGAGAGCGCAGCACCGACGATCCCGAGCAGCGGGATCAGAAGGAGGTTCAGGGCGACGTTCGCCGCGGCTCCGAGCGACATGGCCCGCACGTATGGCCGCTCCCGTCCCGCACCCATGACAACGCTCGTGACGACGATTTGCAGCAGGGAGACCGCGACGCTGGCCGAGAGGATCGCGAGAGCCGGACCGGAGGCGGCGAATCGGGCACCGAACAGGGTCCTTGCGATGTCGGTGGCGAAGATCGGGCCCAGCAGGATGAAGGGAAGCCCCGCGACGATGGCGGTTGTCGCGGCTATGCGTGACTGATTACGTATGGCGTCCACCTGTGCGGTCGAGTGCAGGCGGGCCGTCTCGGGCATCGAGACGGTGAACCACAGCGAGGCGACGCCGATCACGCTGAGTGGCAGCTTCGACGCGGCGGCGTACAGCCCCGCCTGGCGATCTCCCGCCAGATACGCGACCAGGATCAGATCTGTCGAGTAGTAGATCTGTGTCATTGCGAGCCACCACAGAAACGGTGTCGAACGCCTGAGGCGCTGTCTGATCTGTCTGATGTCGGGCCTTTCGAATCGCAATCCGACATCGCGCAGCGCGAGGACGAGCATCACCGCGGCCGTAACGGCGAGGCCTACGAGGTTCGCGACGACGTAGTGACGCGCGCCCGTCAAGCCGCCCGCCAGGAGCGGGAGCAGCGCCGCGACGTAGGCAATCTGGCCGATGAAGCGAGAGGCGGCCACCACGGCATGGCGGCTCGCGCCCTGAAGGAACCAATCAAAGGTCAAGGCATCGATCAGCAGCTTGATCGCGAGGATCGGGAGCAAAACCCGGGAGGCAGGACTGGGTGCAATCCAGCGCGAGGCGAATATCAGTGCCGCTCCCAGCAGCAGCGCCAACAGCACGCGCGCGGCGACCGTATCGATCAGAACCCTTCGTCGGTCTGGGCGCGACTGGCCGACATCGCGCATTCCGAGCACCGGCAGCCCGATCGTTGCCGCCAGACCCACATAGGCGACGATGTTGTAGGAGAACGCGTAAGCACCGAGGTAAGCGGGACCGATCTTTCGCGTCACGATCGCCAACATCACAAGGCCAATGACCTGGCCGCCAACCTGACCTGCCGCCAGCATCCCCGTGCTCATGCCGAGCCTCTTCACGACTCGGTCTCCCTCATCTCGCGGCGGCGGGCTCGAGGACTGTCGCCGGCGTGCCAAGGGTCGCATCGACGAAGAGCTCCACGAGCCCTGTGGCTCGGGCGCGCAAGTCGATGATTGAACGGGGGGCGGCGGAGCGCGGCCTGATGGGAATGAGCTGGTCAGTGCTATGCAGGCGCCGGAGGTCCCCTTTGTGCTCGAGTTCGCGATCGACCGCAGGCGGCTCACCGGCAAACACGGAGTAGGTCGGGACCGCCATCAGGGCGGCCTCTCTTGTCATCGTGCCGCCCGCTCCCACAACCAGATCGGCGTGGTACATGAGCGAGCGTGAGTCGATGGCGTGGTCGGGCACGACGAGATTGCTCAGAGCGAGCGCCCGAATCGCCTCACGCTGCTCGGGATGGCGCGTGAGCATGACGGTCTGGGCGCTCGGATCGTTGCCCAACGCCTCGATCGTTTCGCCGAACAGCGGATTGCCGAACTGGTGGTATGTGGCTCGGCTGGGTGGGGTGCGCGCCACGACGAGCGGCCGACCGTCAGGCTCTATGCCGAGCGACGCCGGTACGGCGGGATCCGGCTCGAAGTCCCCCAGGTAGACCTCCTCCTTGAAGCCTGGATAGAAGCGCGTGCGGCGGTCGGTGGCACCCTGCTTCCGCGCCGCGGAGTGGCGCAGCGCCTCGGGCATCAGGATCACGTCGGCGAGCCGGAAGGCCAGGTGGTTGGCGGGCTGGCCCTCGTAGTCCATGGCGGTGACGACCGGCAATCCGAGCACCCGGGCGGCCACGATCTGGGCGTAGGAGTTGTGGGAGAGCGCGACGTCGGCGCGAAAGCTCCGCGCCCAGCGCCTGAGCAGCGGGATCCGCGCCATCATGACCTCCACCTTCTGGGCACGCGACTTGGGGCTCTGGCCGCCGATGATCGTTGCGTCCGGCCAGCGCTCCAGCGCCAGCTCGACGGTCTGGGCGTTGTCGCGGACGGTCACGCCGATCTCGTGACCCAGCTCTTCGAGGCGGCGCGCGATCGGGGCGAAGAGCAAAGGGTGGGGCGAGTTGGAGAGGTCGATCCAGATCTTCATGCGTCACCCTGCCGTCAAGGCCGCTGCGCGCCCGGCGCCGAGCAACACGTCGGCCACGCGCTCAGCCGCCCGCCCATCCCACAGCGGAGGGGCCTCGGTCGCCGTCTTCGCCCTCGCCAGCAAGGGCAGGATGTCATCGATGCGTTGGGGCTCGAGTCCAAGCAGCGTGTTCGTCCCCGTGCGCACGGTCACCGGCCGCTCGGTGTTGTCGCGCAGCGTGAAGCAGGGGACGCCGAGGTAGGTCGTCTCCTCCTGCACACCACCGGAGTCGGTGAGCACGGCGGCGGCGTCGGCCTCCAGGGAGAGAAACTCCAGATAGGAGACCGGCTCGATGAGCCGCACGGCGGGTGTGGACTGAAAGCCCATCAGCTCCATCGTCTTGCGCGTTCGGGGGTGTACGGGGAACACGACCGGCAGCTTCCGGCTCACCTTCTGCAGACGGGCGACGGCGTCTGCCAGCAGCGGGCCATCGACGAGCGCCGGGCGATGGAGGGTGACGAGCAGATAGTCGCCCGGCTGGACGCCGAGGGCGACCGCCGCGTTCACGGCGCGAAAGCGCTGCTCCATGGCGACCAACGAGTCGATCATCGTGTTGCCGACGAAGTGCATGCGCTCGTCGGCGATGCCCTCCGAGCGCAGGTTCTCGATGGCCTCGTCACAGTGCAGAAACAGGTGCTCGGCGAACTCGTCGGCGACGATTCGGTTGATCTCCTCGGGCATCGTGCGGTCGAATGAGCGCAGCCCCGACTCCAGATGGGCGACAGGGATTCCGAGCTTGACGGCCACGAGCGTCGCGGCCAGCGTCGAGTTGACATCGCCGGGGACCAGGAGCAGGTCGGGCCGTTCCAGCTCCAGCACGGGCTCTATGCGCTCCATCACGCGCGCGGTCTGCACAGCATGGCTGGCCGAGCCCACATCGAGCATGTGATCGGGCGCCCGCACGTCGAGCTCCTCCAGAAAGATGTCGGACATCAACCGGTCGTAGTGCTGACCGGTGTGGATGAGCGTGTGGCGCGCGTCCGGCAAGCGGTGGCGCAGCTCGGAGATGACCGGCGCCATCTTCACGAAGTTCGGGCGAGCGCCGACCACGTAAGCAATACGCATACAAGCGGCAAGACGGCTGCGCCATGCCGCGCAGCGAGCCTTCTCGGCTTCAGCGGACGGATGTACGAAGGTGTCGCGCCTGGATAAGGCTGCGCGGCATGGCTGACGATGGTCGCGCTAATGGGCTCCCGAGCGGGGCGGTTCGGTCCTGACCGCAGCGATGGGCAAGGAAGGCAACGTGACGGATTCTGAGCGGGCAAACCTAACCATCGAGCAGGTTCTCGGCGTCATCCGTCGGCGCGCGCCCTGGATTCCGCTCTGCTTCGTGCTTGTGGCGGGCGCCGCCTATGGCTTCTCCAAGGCGCAGACCAAGCGGTACACGGCCACGGCCACGCTGGTCTTCAACAACAGCCAGCTCGACCAGCAGGCGGCGGGGCTGCAGCCGGTCGGCGCCAGTAACCAGCAGGCCCAGCAGAGCACAAACGTCAAGCTGGTTCAGCTCGGCGACATGGCCGAAAAGACTGCGGGCCTGCTCGGTCCGGGTCTGACCAAGGAGAAGGTCAGCGCCAGTTTGAGCGTAAGCGCGCAGGGCGAATCGAACATCGTCGGTGTCTCCGCCACCGTCAGCTCGCCGAAGCTGGCGGCCGACATCGCCAACACCTACACCGAGCAGTTCGTCGCCGAGCAGCAGAGCTCAAACCATCAGTACTACGCCTCCGCTCTGGCCCTCGTCAACAAGCAACTCGCGGCGCTCTCCCCCCAACAGAGGCTCAGCACGGCGGGGGTCGTCCTCGAGAACCGCGCTCAGTCGCTGGGGGTCCTCGCCGAACTGCGCAACGGCAACGTCCAGGTCGCGCAGGCCGCGGCGGTGCCAACGTCGCCGTCCTCGCCGAAGGTGTCGAGGAACACGGTCCTCGGCGCGATTGTGGGCCTGCTGCTCGGCTTCGGCGTCGCTTTCCTGATCGAGCGCCTCGATCGACGTATACGGGAGCCGAAGGATTTGGAGGCGATCTACCGTCTGCCGCTGCTCGGCGTCGTCCCTGAGAGCGCCGCGCTCTCGCGTTCTGCAAAAAGCAGGAAAAACGCCAAAGAAGCCCTGCCGGCGAGCGAGGCCGAGGCGTTTCACCTGATCCGTGCGCATCTGCGCTACTTCAACGTCGATCGCGAGCTGCGCACGTTGCTGGTCGCCTCTGCCGCACCCGGCGACGGGAAGACGACCGTCGCCCGGCATCTGGCGGGCGCGGCCGCGAGGATGGGCGCACGGGTGCTGCTGATCGAGGCCGATCTGCGGCGTCCGACGCTCGCTGCGCAACTCGACGTCTCCCCCGGGCCGGGCCTCGCGGACGTGCTGATCGGGATGGTGTCGTTGAACGACGCGACACAGTCGATCGACTTCGATCAGCCGGCCCGCCGGGGCTCGCGCGGGCGGATGCTCGATGCGCTGGTCGCCGGCGCCGCGCTGCCGCCGAACCCGGGTGAGCTGATCGAGAGCCACGCGATGGAGGGCCTGCTCGAGCAGGTGCGCTCCACGTATGACCTGGTGGTGATCGACACCCCCCCGTTGACCGCGGTCTCCGATGCCTTCCCGCTGCTGCGCAAGGTCGATGGCGTGATCATCGTGGGCCGGGTGGGGCGCAACCGTCGCGATGTCGCCGAGCGCCTGCACGAGACCCTCACGGGCGCCGGCGCCCCGCTGCTGGGAGTGGTTGCGAACGGCTTCAAGTCGGGCCGGTTCGGCTCCTACGGCTACGGCTATGACTACGTGAGGGACGGTGCCGAGCGACCCTTTGCCCCCACGGCCTCGTCCAACGGCGCAGCTGCCGCGGAGCCTGTGCCGACCGTCAAGGCTTGAGCGTGCCGGGCCTCGATCGCCGGGCCGCCCGTCCTGCGCGACTGCTGCCACCGGGTGGGCGTAAAGATCGACGATCGGCATGCGCCGGTGACTGACGTCGTTGCGATCAGGCCGGATGCGCCCGCTACCGCTCCCGCTGCGGTCGATACGCCCGCGAGCGAGGACGCGCCCGGCACGCGGGCGGGGGGGCTCGCCGTCACGGCGCTGATGCTCCTCCCCGGCGCCCTGGTCGTGCTCATGGGGTTCAACGCCGGGGGCTACTTCCCCGCCGCGCCCGCGCTCGCCGCGATCGTGCTCGCCCAGATCCTGCTGGTGCGGATCGTGCGCTCGCGCGATCCGTTCGCGGGGTTGGCGCCCGCCACGCTTGTCGCGATCGGCGCCCTGGGCCTGTACGCGGCGCTCACGCTCGCCTCGGCGCTCTGGTCACACTCGAGCGGACGAGCGCTGATCGAGCTCGATCGCGCGTGCCTGTATCTGCTGGCGCTGATCCTGTTCGGCACCGTCCGCGCGAGCGCGTCGAACATGCGCTGGCTGATCAGGGGTCTGGCTCTCGGCGCGTCGATCGTGTGCCTGGCCGGGCTGATCAGCCGCGTGGCGCCCGACGTGTGGCACACCGCGCCGGACGTCGCCAACGAGCGGCTGAGCTACCCGGTCACTTACTGGAACGCGCTCGGGCTGCTGGCCACGCTGGGCATCGTGTTCGCGCTCCATCTCACATGCTCATTGGGCGAGCGGCGGTCGGTGCGAGTGCTCGCCGCCGCCGTGCTGCCGCTGCTGGCCGCGACGCTCTTCTTCACGTTCTCGCGCGGCGCGATGGCCGCCGGCGCGGTCGGCCTGGTCGTCTACGTCCTCCTCGCCCGTCCGAGCGCGCTGCTCAGCGGCGTGCTCGCGACCGCGCCGCCCACCGCGGCGCTGATCCTGATCGCCTATCACGCGAACCTGCTGGACACGGTCGACCCGACCACGCCCGCAGCCGTCGCACAGGGCCATCGCGTCGCGCTGGCGGCGCTCGTGTGCGTGGTCGCCTGCGCCGCTCTGCGGCTGGGGCTCGCCGCGCAGCTGGATCCCCACCTGCGCCGCTCGGGCGGGGAGCCATGGATGAGCGCCAGAGCGAGGGTCGCGACGATCGGCGGCGCGGCCACGGCGGCTGTGGTGGTTATGCTCGCGCTCGGCGCGCCCCAGGGTCTTGCCCACGACTGGAATCGCTTCTTCAGCGGCGCCACCCCCCGCGGCAACCACGGCGATCTGCGCCAGCGCCTGTCGGACCCCTCCAACAACGGACGCTCGGAGCTGTGGCAGGTCGCTCTGCAAGGCTTCGCCGCCGCCCCGGTGCACGGCAGTGGGGCGGGGATGTACCAGACGATCTGGGACCTGAAGCGTCCGCGCTTCGGCTTCAACGTCAACGCCCACAGCCTGTACCTGCAGGCGCTGGCCGAGCTGGGCGTCCCCGGACTGGTATTGCTAGTGGTCCTCGTCGGGGCGGTCCTGGGCGGGTTGGGCGTGCGTGCCCGCGGGCCGCGGCGCTCGCTCTACGGTGCGCTGCTCGCGGGCGGCGTCGTCTGGGCCATGCACGCGGGCGTCGACTGGGACTGGGAGATGCCGGTGATCACGCTTCCCTTCTTCGCCGCCGCGGGTCTGGCCCTGTCTCCGCGCGCGCACACAGAGCTCGGTCGCGGAGCGATCGGCGCCGGGCTCGGTCGCGGAGCCACCAACGCCGGTCGCCTGGTCCTCGCGCCGCTGTGCCTGGCCGCCGTCGTGCTCGGGGCGCTGATGATCGGGTCGCAAAGCCGGCTCACCGAGGCTGAGCACGCGCTGTACGCATGGGACTGCGCCAAGGCCGACTCCGCGGCGGAGTCGTCGATCAAATGGCTGAGCGCCCGGCCGCAGCCGTATGAGATCCTCGGCTTCTGCGACCTGCGGCGCGGCCTGCCCGGGCTGGGCGTCTCGGCGATGGACCAGGCGCTGCGCCGCGACCCGGGAAGCTGGGAGACCTACTACGCGCTGGCGATCGCACAGGCCTCGGCGGGCATCGACCCCAGGGCGGCCGCCGAGCGGGCCCTGCGGATGAACCCCCTGGAGCCGCTGACCCGGCAGGCTGTCAAGGCGCTCGGCGGATCGCGCCCAACCGAGTGGGTGAAGCGGGCCCCGGCGGTGCGCGCGGCGGCACTGTCCAGCAACGATCTCTCGATCGTGCCGTCGTAGCACTGGAGCGATCCGCTCTTTATCGGCGACCTTTCCATGCCGGTAGGATGAGCCACTCCGGTTCTCTAAACCAATCGGGGCACTCGCGGTTGCGAAAGCCGGGAAAGCCGATCGGAATCGATCGGTGCCAGGAGCGGGAGCGACGGGGGTCGGGTCCGGACTTTGCCCCCCGAGTCCGACATCGAGGTCTGGGCAGAGCCGCAGCAAATCGCCCGAGTTTGCGAACGGGATCACTGAGGTCCACGTACACGAGGACTATCCAAGCGCAGAGCCGGCGACTCCACACCGCTACTCCTGGGCGGTCGATCACCGAGATCCACGAGAGCGCCGGAATCGGCTCAGACGGCTAGGGTGGGAGCCTCCGGCCTCATAATCTTCATAAATGTCTGCACCGTGTCGCGGTTCTCCCATGCTGCCTTGATGTGTTCCGTCAGAACAGGGACGTCGTCCTTCACCGAGCTAGACCAGAGATTTGGAGAGTAGTCCTCAACCCGAAGCATGTTGTCGACATCGAAAATCGGTCGCGTTCCTCGGGCTCGGACAAGCACGATCGGAAGATCGGCGTGCATCCGCATTCCTAGCTCGAAGAGCACATTGGGATTGTGCTCGGTCAAATCGGCTAGGACGAGGTCTGCTTCGAGTAGTTCATTCACGATCGTGGACTGGATCACGTCGCTTCCCGGCCGCTTTGCCGTCTTCACAGCGAAACCAGCCGCCTTCCCTGCCTGGATGATCAGCGCGTTTAGAACCTTTACGAAGAACCCGGTCTCATGTTGGTCTTCGCGCTCCGTGAAAGGCATAATCACGAACAGGACTGGAGCGTCGCCTGAATCCTTCTCTGGCATAGCAACAGTGACGCTCCCCTCGCCACCTGCTGGCACTGCGGCCGCCGCTTGACGCAAACCCGGTCTATCAGCCTGAAATTGGGCTCCGATGCCCAAGAAGCGGCAATTCTTTGTAAAGATGTCAATAAAGTCGGCCTGAGCCTTCTGTTCGATCCCAAACGTCTGCTCCAGCGTATTTGACAGAAACGGCTCCTCGGGGAGGCTACTGCCGCCATAGTGTTGGAGCACCTTGTTGAACAGGTCTACACGCAGGAACGCCTCAAGGTATGCCTGTTTCTGTGCTTCCCCAGACGGCGGATACACGGCTCGGCGCCCCAGCTCCGTGAGGGCGATCTCGGCCGTTTCACGAGAGCCGGTCGTCAGCCCGTAGTCGCGTGCCGAAGCGGCGACATAGTAAAACGTGGTGCCAGACGCTCCCACGCCAAGAGCCTTAGCCACTTGGTCGGGCGGCCACGCATTGCCACCGTTCTTGTCCTTGAGCGCCTGTGGTACCCGGAGCGCCTGCTCCAATGTCTTTCCCGGAAACTGTCTTGCGGTGGGCATGGCGACTTAGGATACTCGTCTCAATCGTGCGAACTCCGCTAGCTCCAACAGTCCTGACCCTGCGCGATACTGTCGTTCCATGAGGGTAGCGGGCTTCGATCTCAATGCCGACGGCGAACGTCTTGAGGCGTTCACCGCCCAGAGCGCTGAGTACCTGGAGTCGGCCACCCAGCAGTTCCCCGATGACGCCGATGCGACCGTCGACGACTTCCTTGCGTGCGAGCCCGAGGCCCTGTTCCCTGTGGTCGTCGACGATCCGACCGCCGTCTCAGAGGACGAGCGCGCCGAGCTGCGCCGCCAGTACTTTGGCCCCCACGGCGTTGCGCACTTCGCAGTGCCCGCGGCGCGCACGACGGCGGAGAGTCGGCACTTCATCCTGACGCTCGCCGAGCAGCTGGCGGGCGACCTCCCCCTCGCCTTTCCCGTCGACCACCCGATGGAGCGGCACGCAGAGGCCCGGAAGAGGTTCGGGGAGCCCGACGGGACGCTCAAGCTCTACAACCTGGAAATCCCGGAGAACGTCGACAAGTACCGCGAGCAGGCCGAGACTAAGGAGACGTTCGCGGCGCACAACGACGGCCTGGGGTACGGCGGCGCGATTGCCGCCAGCATCATCGTCCTGGACGTGCCGCCGGCGTGGGGTGGCTACACATGCTTCCAACAGCTTGTCCGTATCTCCTTGGCGCTCTTTAACGACGACCCCGAGGCCTTTACGTCACTATTCCTCCCCGATGCCATCGTGGCGCTGCGCCCGCGCGGCAAGGGTGCCATCCGCGTGACCTCGCCCGTGCTCTACGTAAACGATCGCGGCGAGCCGCAGACGTTTTTCCGCGTCTCGTCCGGTGAGTACCGCATCACCTGGAGGACGGATGTGCCGGCGCTAGCTCGCGCGCGCGAGTTGCTGCTCCGGCTGGCCCAGCCGTTCGCGCCGTCGTCCACGTTCGTGCACCTGATGCACCCCGGCGAGGGTGTAATCATCCGCAACACCCAAGTCGTGCACTCCCGCACGCCGTTCGAGGACGATGTCTACGACACAAAGCGCGTCCTGGCCCGCAAGTGGTTCGTCCCCACGCCCGCCGACAAGCAGTACAAGCATGTGCCCGGCATGAACGTCCATCCACGCTACGCCAAACTCTTCCCCGAGCTGTTCGCGCCGGAGCTACTGCACGGAGAGTGGCACTACGATCCGCAGGCCGACGACAATGTGTCGGTGACCAGCGCAGATCAGTAGAAGTCGTACTTGCGCGACAGCTGCGGCTCGACCATCCCGGCGAGCCGGGAGTTGCTGGCCACGCCGCAGACGTCCGCAAATGGGCACCTGAGGTCCACTGCCAGCGCAAGCACCGTGCTGTCACACGGCTTGCTCGGCTGCGGCGGCCCATCACAGCGCGGCCCGTGGCGCTCGCAGAACGACCGGGCGATCTGCCACTCAATATGGTTTAGGTCGCAGATCGGCATCTCGGCCGCCGAGGCGGTGAAGTACATCGCCTCCTCGACCGCGCGGCGGATGCGCATGATCACCGGCGCTCGAAAGGTGGTCGCCGCCAGCAGACGACTGTCGTCGGCCATCCGGACGGGCGTGACGCGCTGCGTACGCAGGTAGAGGCGGATCAGGTGATACTCGATCGCGGGGCGGACGTGCTCCGGATCGGTCGGAGCGATCAGCCGAGTCCGGCACAGCTCCTGCACGAGGATGCGGGCCTTCTTGGCCTCCGGGTCGCGCGCAAACGCGGGGATCGCGCGAAGCCGATCGTAGAGCCCGGCTCGGCCGCCCAGACGCACTGGACGCTCCACCAGCGACGCGACGTCGAGGACGCGCCGCGTCCCCATGAGCGACGCGGTTTCGGTGAAGACGCGATGCCGGGCGAGGAGCGATTCTGCCGGGGCAAAGCCCGCGCCGAACTCTTCGCGGAACGCGCCCACGTCGAGCGTCGCGAGCCGTGCCGCGTTGAACCGCTCAGGGTCCGCCGCGGCGCGCCGGATGACGTCGCGCAACCGGTCCCAGTTTGTCGAGTGGCACACCGCCGTCGCCAGCACCTCGGCTAGCACAGCGCGGGTGGGATCGTCGCTCAGGCGCGGTGTCGGCTCGGGCGACGGAGCGTCCCGCAGCTCCAGCCCGAGCTCGTAGCAGCGCAGCGCCGCGACGAGCCACTCGGACTTGCCTCGGCGGGCGGCCCTGATGTTGTGGCGGGGGCTGTCGCAGATCACGTCCATCAGCCGCCCCGAAGGGCATCGATAATCTACGTCCGCCCCCGGCGGCAAGCGCTCCGTCCACCGTGTCGACCTCGCAAAATGGCGAAGATATCTTCGTGACCGACGCGCTCCAGATCCTGCTCATCCCCGCGGGTATCGTCGTGGGCCTTGTGGTCCTGTCGATGATCGTGCCGCCGTTCAATAGCTACTGGCAGGGCTTCTTCAGCGACTTTGGTCAACATCACGCAGCTCGGCTACGGGCGTGGTGGCGTGCGCGCAAAGAGGGCCGCGCGTCGGGTAATGACACGGCGCCGCCGACCGTCCCGGTCGCGATCCCAGGCGGGCGGTCACTCGATGCCGTCGCATCGCCGGCCGTCGTGGCGGTGGGTATGGACGCGCACCGCATGGCGGGTGGACGCCTCGCGACCGTGATCGACCCCACCGAACGGGGCGACCTTATCACGCGGGTGGAGGCCGCGATCAACGAGGCCGCTGAGGCCGTGCGCGCCGGCACGGCGCGCACCATTGCCGTGGTGCTCAGCGTGCCCCTCTCGGGGTCATGGTCCGGCGACGCAGCGCTGGACCTGTCGCGGCTCTTCGCCGGGATCTTCAAACACCGGGATTGCCCGGTCTGGCTCGCCTACGAGGAGCCGATCGACGTCTCGTCGTGGCCGGAACAGGTCTTTCTCGAGGCGCCTGACCCGCCGGAGGCGCTGATCGAGCGCCTGGCTGCCGCGGGTCTCGACGAGTTGATGGGCTCGCGACCAGTCGTGATCGGATGCAGCCTGCAGCTCGGCCGCGAGCTGGCCGCCCGCGCCCTACTCCTGCTCGCGAGCGAAGAAGGCCACGCCGGCACCACAGCCTCGATCCTGCCGGCTACATCCGCCCGCCCCAATTACGCGAGCTTCGTCGCGCTCGCCGTGCGCACCGGCGCGCCGTGGGAGACGGGCGGCGGCACAGATCGAGACTTGGCGGTCGCCGTGGAGTTGCAGCGGGCGATGCAAGAGCGCGGGATCCATCTCACCGCCATCGCGCCCGGCGCAGCGACTGGACTACTGCTGCCGCTCACACCGTACCGCGGTCAAGTGGTTGCCTGGCGCCCCGCCATCGAGGCTAGCGCCGAGCCGCTCGCTCCGCCGGCCCGTCCTCAGCCGCCACGCGAAGCACGAGGCGTTGTCGACCTCGAGCAGGCGCTTAGCGACGGCGACCCAGCCCGAGCCGCGCAAACCCTGGCGACATTTGGCCGCGCCTGGATCGAGACGCCGGAGGCGGCTCACCACCTCAATCTCCTCGAACGCGTGCGCGGCCAATTTGACGAGGGTAGCGAGCCGGCGCTCTGGGCACGGTACATGCTGGCGCTCGATGCCGCCCTGCGCAAGTCGCAGCCGCAAGCGTCGTGGTTCGACGACCACGCCTGCGAGCTGGCCGGGCGCCACGGTGCACTCGGTCTCCTCTTCCGCGCCGAGCGGATGGAGTTCACGCGGCTACGCGGAGACTTGGCCGAAGCCGTGCGCCTCGCCTCCGAGCTCGCCCCACAGCTCGACGGCCCGGTCACACCCGACGACGTCGCGGCCACATACGCGAACGCCACTGCCCGTTTCGTACTCGGCAACGTGCTGCGCGCCGGTGGCCGGTACGACCTCGCCCGCCGGTATATCGCGGTCGCGCGCGACGCCTACGACGCCGCGTATCCGTCGCACGCCGTCGAGACCATGCACTGCCGCTACGCGCTCGCCGTCTGCGACGCGATCGACGGGCTTCCGCACGTCGAGCAGCTAGACGACGTGCCCGAGGGGCAGCTGGTATTCGCCAGGTCGCTGGTGACGCTGACCAACTCGCAAGCCGCGTGGTTTGTCAATGACCTGCAACGCGCGATGCAATTCGCGCGCGAGGCTGGGCAGGGGTTCCACAGCATTGGCTACGACCGCCACGCGGACCGGGCAGAGGTCGTGGCGGCGCTGTTCGGGCTATGGACCGATCTGCGTAACAACCGGATGCTCGGGCCGCCTGGGCCGCCGCTCATCCGCGATGTCGTGGCGTCCACTCACGACACAACCGAGCCGCTCGACCTCCGGCACCTCCGGCCCTCGGCGGCGCTGGCCGTTCTCCACTTTGCCGTGACCTTTCTAACGGACCCGGCCGCGCGTCGGGACATCTTGCTGCCCGCGATGATCCAGCCGGACACCGATCACCGCCTGGACTTCGTCCAGCCCCCGCCTGCGGCGTCGCCGGCGGAGGCCAACTCCTACTTGCGCCAAGTTCTCGGCGTCGGTCGCGACCGTCCGGTCCCGCTCCTGCCGGACTGAGCATCGCGCGGCTGGCGGTGTGAGCCTGAAGGTGAAGCCGCTATCGGCTCGGCTCATCTCCACATAGGAATCGTAGAGAGCTATTCATTTCGGCAGGTCGGCGGCTCGTCGGCCCGGACTTGCTTTCCGTCGCGGTTCGAGCTAGACGTGTGTCCATCAATAAACAAATAGCGGCCCGGCGGTGCGCACACGCTCGCCGCGTGGCTCAACGCCAAGGGAGCACGTACCGTCAAGGATCGGGAGTTCTGCGCGGACACCGTCAGGGACATGCTCCGCAACGCCGCGTATTGCGGCTATGTCTCGGGGCTGCGGGATATCTCCAAGACGATCAAAGGACTGCACGAGCCAATCGTCCCCGAGAACCTTTTCGACCGTGTACAGGAACGCCGCGCACACCGAGCGACAGTCAAGCAGCCAAGCCCACCATCGGATGAGTACCTGCTGAGCAAGCTGCTCCACTGTGAGCGCTGCGGAGCCCGGATGCACGGCAACCGCGGATCGCGCCCACCCGTGCGGCGCTATCTATGCTCCGGCCGGCGACACGGCCACGGGTGCGAGCAGCCGATCACCAAGGCCGAGCCGCTGGAGAACCAGCCAGTGGAGTGTCAGGCAACGTTTGCCGTGTTGATGAGTCGTTTGAGGCAGGGGTTGTTGGTGTTGCGGTTGCGCCAGTGGATGTATCGGCGGATGAGGCGAGCCTGGGTGGCGTGGTCTGGGTGGTCG
>Ga0210408_10000896_pt1 | contig 33219 bp, 38 predicted proteins | sample IncBWH4MmetaG_FD_155471 | JGI IMG/M metagenome (GOLD analysis project Ga0210408, IMG submission 155471) | Forest soil microbial communities from Barre Woods Harvard Forest LTER site, Petersham, Massachusetts, United States - Inc-BW-H-4-M | ecosystem: Environmental > Terrestrial > Soil >... | reverse complement strand
GCCGACCCGGGCAATCTGGTCGATCCATAGCTTGAGCACGGCGGGCACACCAAAGTTATGCATGGGCACTCCGATGACGTACTCATCCGCCTGCTCCAATTCGGCGAGCAGCGAGTCGGAGAGCGAGAGTAATTCCTTCTGCTCGGGAGTGCGCGCCTGTTCCGGCGTGTAGACGGCACCGACCCATTCCGCATTGATTGGCGGCACGGTCGTTGCGTTAAGGTCTCGGTCGATGACCTTTCCATCCGGGTGCGCAGCCCGCCATTGGGTTACGAACGCAGCCGTCAGTTCACGCGAGACGAACCGGCCGTAGAGCGGGCTGGAATCGATGTGAAGCAGCGTCGACATTGAGAATTCCTCCTGCACGACATATGATTAATAAACGACATACGTCGATTCAAAGAAAATAAACACCTGTCGCTTTGGTCTATAAACAGTTATGCTTTCATCAATATAGAAATGGCCCAGCTTCTCCAATCCGAGACCGGCACTACCGATCCGCGTATTGTGCGGAGCCGTCGCATGCTGATGGACGCACTAGTCAAGCTATTGATGAAGAAGGAGTTCGACGATATTTCTGTCCAGGAGATCGCTGACGAGGCCACGCTGAACCGGGCCACCTTTTACCTGCACTATCCGGACAAGAACGCGCTGTTGCAGGCCATGACAGGCGCCCGCTTCCGCGACCTGATAGAGCGCCGGGCCATCACCTTTACTAACTGTAATGGGGCACTCCGCGCCATTGCACTCAGCGTCTGCGACTATCTCGCTGAGTCCACAAGCTGTCCCAGTCAGTTGGCTCGCGTATCGCTCGAAAGCTCCATCATTCCGGTGGTCGAGGGCATGTTCATGGAAGGCCTTGCCCTTCATGGGACGGCACCCGGTGTCGATACAGCCCTGATCGCGACCACCGCGGCCTGGGCCGTTTTTGGAGCCGCGCGCCGCTGGTTTCAGACCCCCGACCGCATCCCTGCCGAGGAGATGGCGGCCAGGATTGAATCCATGGTGAGTCCGGTGCTTTTCGGCGCCTCTCAATAGCTGAAGAGTGACAACGCTAAAGCTTCGTTTCCCTTAGATGAACGGGTCGGAGTAGACATAAATGAATGTTCGCTTCCCCCTCTTGGGAAGACGACCTTCTAGGGCCAATCTGCCCGGCAAGTGATCTTCCAGGGGCCGAGCAGCGCCTCCGAGATTTCCTGATCGGTAGGTTCGGGGGGGCCCCAGACTTACATTGAACAAAGAGGCCATCCCCGCATGCATTTTGCAGCGCCTTGAACGTCGTGATCCCTGCGCACAGTAGTGGTGCTGCACCGGCCGACGACAGGTCGTCAGGAATCGACACGAGTCCGCTCGCGTTTGCGACCATCACTTCGGCATACCCGCCATCATGATGGACACCTGTAAATTCCTGATTCCGGCAGTTGACCAGCCAGATCGGCGTTTCGGCAGAACTCGCAATAGCCCACAGGAACCGGCGAGCAATCCGACGCCTACGCGCTGACCAAGCGCCCAACCTCGGACATCAGGACCAAGCGCGTCGATCCGCCCGACGACATCATGCCCTGGAACACGCGGCCAATCGATCGGAAACAAGGCTTCGACCGTTCCGGAATCGGAGTGGCACACTCCACACGCCACGACGCGAATGCGAACCTGATTGAGACCGGGATCCAGAACCGGCTTGATCACTTCCGAGAACTGTCCTGGCCCCGACAATGCAATTGCTCTGTACGTTGCGGTCATGTTGCCTCGCATTTGACCTGCCTCCGCTAGGCGGCGAATTGTTTTAGGTGATAATCGATAGGGATCTGAAGGAGCTTTCCCCTCCGTTTCTGGCCAGCTAAGGCACGTCTCCAGCTACGCGACTAATCGGGAGATATGCCCACGTCACGAGCGCGCAGGTGGGAGCTACTTCCTCTTGGAGCAAACCTGCGAGCGCTGCGGATAATTAAGCTAGAAACCTGTGGTCGTCGGAGCGAACTGGTTTGGCACAATCTCGAGCTTTACTTGACGTTCCCGAAATCAATCGCCGAGCACTCGGATCACTAATTTGCGTGGCTGGTGTAAATCGTTATACCGTTCCCATCGGGGTCCTTTATGCAAAAAAGATGGTGGCCAAAAAACGCTTCATCGGGGATCTCTCCTGCTGCGATTCCCCGACTGATTAGCTCCGACCGATATTGTTTCAATTCATTCAGGCCTTTGCCTTTAATCATGAGGTCAAATTGCTCAGAAAATCTTTTATGGAATTGTCCTGTCAAACTTTCAGCTATGCCTTCTCCCGCCAGCTGATCAAGTTCTAACAACACAAGATGAGTGCCTCCACGTAGTTCAATAATTGCGACCTTTTCCTCGATAAAAAATGGAGGAAGGCCGAGATTCGAGTAGAATTGGCAACTAGTCTTAAGGTCAGCCACCTTAAAAACAAGATGCGCCACTGCTAATTCTGGGTCAACGACAGTCTTCGTCTCACTCATAATTCACCTCACAAGTTGTTCTTCAAGATTGCCCTACCAAGTACGATCGGCACCGTTCATCGCTTGCAGAGCTTCTCCAAAGATACCACATGGTATCTTCTGAGACAATCACTTTATTTGTGCGCCGCCGGCTCGTCCAATGGAATAGAATTTTGAGACGTTGAGGAGGCCTTCGAATCCAATGAAGGCGACTAAAGTAAAAAACGCGTACATGAAAAAGAAGGACCCTCTGTTCGTTAGAGGATCCCTCTTAAATGCCGCCTTCGAACTCGCTGCGACCAAGGGCATGGCTCATCTCACCGTCAACAACGTGAGCGAATTGGCGGACGTTACCAAGGGGGCTTTCTTCAACCACTTCGATAGCAAAGAGACGTTAGTGACGGAGCTGATGCAGATGCTATTGACCCGATTGGACAAGCAATTTGACCGACTGATGGCGGAGGAGGAGAATTCCGACGGATGCTTTACTCGTGCATACATTAGGGCCGCATTCTCCGAAGGTGCAGCTGAACGTAAAATTTGGGGCGCGCTGTTGAGTCTGATGGCCTCCAAAGATCAGGTCGGCCGGGTTTGGGATAACTGGCTGCGCGAACGCCTGAAGAGACATTCGAAAACTGATTCGAGAATCGAGCTTCGTGTCGTAAGACTTGCGGCAGATGGCGTATGGCTTGAGAGAATCATGAACGCAAAATCGAAAAACCTAAAGGGTGTCGAAGAATATCTCATTGAGATGACGCGAATCCGTTAAATGTCTAGAGCTATTTCGGACAAGGTGATCTCTGGCGGAATGCACTCGGCGTGCAGAGATGGCGCAACAATGCTGTGGACGTCTCCGCAGCGCGCCACTGGCAACGCCCAATCGTTAGCCGTGCAACCCCCCTCTTCTTTGTGGGTGGAATTTATTCGATCCGTTCTTCCAAGGATATGGACACTGTGTCCCCCCCAGTCTTCCCGATCGCTTGGCGAATGTCTGCCCGTACAGGCAGTTTATGTGTGCCATCACCCAGAGCCATGAACGAACTGCGAAAAGGATGCCCATCGATTTTGCCCCTGACCTTTACCAAGCCGCGGGTTCCAAAGAACTTGACTGAACTAGGCCAGACGACATAGGTCCAACCACCCTTTTGGGAGCTCTTTTGTAATTTGGCTGAGAACTTCTTTTCTAGCTTCATTTTGAACCTTTCTTCTTTCTCTGAATTATCATGAGCGGTCCTAACCTGGATGGAGTTAGAGCACCCGCAAAACTGCTAATGTCGCATCGTCGGTCTGGCACCCTCTGGAGAAGTCGTCCATGGAGTTGAAGATCGACCGGACGAGATGTTCAGCATTCTCAGTCCCTGGTCGCGCCCAAGCGGCTGTCGCTTTCAGCAGGCGCTGAACTCCCCACTCCTCGCCGGATTGGTTTGCCGCTTCAATGACTCCGTCGGTGTAGGTGATGACCACATCGCCGGGATCAAGCTCCACCGCTCCCTCCTCGTAGGTCGAATCAGGAAACATACCAACAGGCGCGCCGCCCGTCTCGAGCGTATCGATTGAACCGTTTCGCCGAAGAACGATCGGCGGAGTGTGTCCGGCATTTACGTAGCGTAGCGTGCGCATCGCTCTGTCGAAGACGCCATAGAACACGGTCGCATAGCGGTCCGCGAGCGACGAAGCATATGCCTGGAGATTTACGATCTTGAGGAGTGTGGCGAGGTCGTTTCCCGTGAATAACGCTGCCGTCCGAAGTGAGGACTGCACACTGGCGATCATGAGTGCCGCGGCGACGCCCTTGCCGGAGGCATCGGCAACGACCACCGCTAAGCGGTCATTTGTAAGAGGCACAAAATCATAGCAATCGCCGCCGAGGGCTCGAACTTGGCGGCAGCACGCGCTGTAGTCCATCAAATCGCTGGTCCGGCCCAGACCCCGCATAAAGCGCCGCTGCACATCGCAGGCCAGCACCCAGTCCTGGCTAACGTCAACTACTACATCGTCAGTCGTCATTTTCCAACCTCCACTCGTATGTCGGTTCTGGGTCAGGAAAATCGACAGGCTAGGCCTGATTTCTTGGTTAACAATAATCTTTTCGAGGGATGTAGAGAACGCCGCAACGGCTCCGACTACCCCATGAAAACGCAGACTAGGGTCTGGCAAGTACTTCAGAAAAGGAGAATGACCGTGGGCAAAGTCACCGAAGTATCTCGGCGCCGTTTCGTCGCTTCCACTCTCTCCGCTGCGGCTTTGGCGGCCTTACCTGCCCGTTCGATGGCAGACTCTAAGATTCAGAAAATGGGAGGGAATGAAATGACCACCTTGACCCCATACCTGTTGTTCGATGGCAAATGCCAGCAGGCCATGGAATTCTACAAATCCTGTTTTGGCGGAGAACTGACCGCCAGCAAGGTCAAGGATTCTCCCGCCAAGGATTTCATGCCCGCAGTTCAGCAGGAGAAAATCGTCAATGCCCGGCTCAGAAACGGCAAGCTGGAGATTTCAGCCTCGGACTGGCTACGGCCTGCCCAAACTCCGATCCGCGGCAATACGATTTGCCTCTATCTGAGTGGAGGAACACTTGAGGAATTGAAAGCTCTATTTGAAAGACTCTCCGAAGGTGCAGAAGTAACCGACCCTCTGAAAGAGCAGTTTTTCGGCACCTACGGAGCACTCAACGACAAGTTTGGTGTCCGGTGGATGTTTCAAACCGACAAGAAGGCTTAGGAAAACGGCATTACGGCAACAAGACGACACAGGAGCGAAAGATATGAAATACATTTTGCTGATGTCCGGTACGAAGGCAGGCGTTGAAACGTATCACGCCTGGGCGCAAAAGGATATCGAGGCGCATATGGCGGTCCTGCGGGGCATCACGAGTGACCTGACCGGATCCGGAGAGTTTGTGGCAACACAAGGCTTAGCCGAACCGGCCGAAGCGAAAGTTGTGCGCGGTGAGAAAAACGGCATGCCGGTCACAGACGGTATTTTCCCCGAATCGAAGGAGTTTCTGCTGGGCTACTGGATTGTTGACGTAGCGACTCCTGAACGCGCTTATGCCATAGCCGGCCGGATTTCGGCGGCGCCGGGACCCGGAGGAGCACCTACGAACATGTCGATTGAAGTCCGGCGGTTTGCGATTTATGAGCAATCCAAATCTCAATGACGGATGCTCGGGGTGCAGCGAGCGTTCCAGAAAACCTAGGAGGGCGCAAAAATCGGCGCCGGACGAAATCAAAGGAGAATGAAGAATGAAATACATCTTGATGATGAACACAATGCGAGCCGGCCAGGGAGTTCCGCAGTGGGGCCAAAAAGACCTCCAGGCACACATCGCATTTATGATCGGTCTCAACCAAGAGCTTCGCCAATCCGGCGAGTTGGTCTCAGCCGAGGGTCTGTCTTTCCCCGATCGGGCTAAGCTAGTGCGGGCCAGTAAGGATGGAGTGCCCATCACGGACGGCGTGTTTCCTGAGAGCAAGGAATTTCTCGCGGGATATTGGATTGTCGATGTTGACTCTCCGGAGCGAGCTTACGCCATTGCCGCAAAAGCGTCGGCGGCACCGGGTCCTGGCGGGACGCCGCTGAACATGCCGATTGAAGTGCGTCCAATTATGAGCGGGCCTCCACCAGAAATGCTGTAACGAGAGCTGCAATGACACAGCCCTGGGACACGACGTCCGAGCATCTGTTGCGCGAACTTGCGCCACAGGTGCTGGGTGCAGTCGCTCGCCGTTTTCGCGACTTCTCGTCCGCCGAAGATGCGGTGCAGGAGGCGATGATTGCGGCCTTCACGCAATGGCCGCAGGAGGGCGTTCCCGAGAATCCACGCGGCTGGTTGATCCAGGTCGCGTCCCGCCGCATGACTGACCAGGTACGCAGCGAAATTGCCCGTCGCCAGAGGGAAACCGCGGTCGCGAAGGATGCGCAGACCATGGCGCCCGTCGACGAAATCGAGTCTGCTATGGATCCCGATGACACGCTCATCTTGTTGTTTATGTGCTGCCACCCCGCTCTCACTTCGTCCTCGGCAATTGCTCTGACTCTGCGCGCCGTCGGCGGTTTGACTACGGCGGAAATTGCCAACGCATTCCTGGTTCCCGAGGCGACCATGGCGCAACGGATCAGCCGCGCCAAGCAAAGCATCAAAGCTTCGGGCGTGCCATTCCGCCTGCCTTCCCCGGAGGAGCGTACCGAGCGGCTGCCTGCAGCTCTCCATGTGCTCTACCTGATCTTCAATGAAGGCTACGCCAGCAGCATCGGAGCTCACTTGCAGCGGCTCGATTTGGCGCGTGAGGCGATCCGGTTAACTCGCGGTGCAAAAGCGCTGCTACCCGAGGATGGAGAAGTAGCCGGCCTTCTGGCGCTCATGTTGCTAACCGACGCTCGCCGTGCGGCACGAACCGGACCTGATGAGGAATTGATCCCGTTGGACAAGCAAGATCGAACTGTGTGGGACCAGGCCGAAATCTCCGAAGGCATCGATCTGTTGACCGCCGCACTATCAAAAGGATCCGTCGGTCTGTATCAGTTACAGGCGGCAATCGCTGCAGTTCATGACGAAGCGGCACGAACTGAAGACACCGATTGGCCGCAGATTCTGGCGTTGTACGAATTGCTGAAACGCTTGTCTCCCAGCCCAATGGTGACGCTCAATCATGCAATTGCCGCCGCCATGGTACACGGCCCAGCGAAAGGTCTCGAACTGCTCAAGACGCTCGATAGCGATGGTCGGGTAGCCGAGCATCACCGTCTTGACGCGGTGCGTGCTCATTTGCTCGAAATGCTTGGCGATCATGAAAGCGCCGTCAAGCACTACCGGGCTGCGGCTGGCCGGACGACGAGTATCCCAGAACGGAATTACTTGATGACACAAGCGGCTCGGCTTGAGGAAAGACCGAGAGGCTCGGGTGAGAAGACTCCCGTCCCCTGATCGAAGGAACTCGGTCGCAACAGCTCAACCACGCACTCGCCGCACTTAACGGAGCAAGGAGAAGGACGACCTGGAAGGGTGTGTCCGCCGCAGGTCGTGCATGGATCGCCGATGCTCAGCGCGATCGCCGGACAAAGCTCAAGCGAAAAAGTCGTTCCAATCACAGTACGCAAGAAACGCAAGTTGTCAGCAGCCGCACTCGCCGACCTCCGCAGCTGCGCAGAAGGCAAGCTGGGGGAAGTGACGGAATGTGTGGAAAGCGCTTGCTTCTCATGGTCAATCCTCCAGCCTGAGCGCATGGTGCGCTCCTATAGTTCCTGCTCATTCGCTACGAACAGGGGAGCCGACTGCGGGACCCAGGAGCCTAAACAAATGACGGGAGGAACTTATGACTGAGCGCACCCATGCATCTGCCTGGAGATGCATGGGCACGCCGCCACACCTCAGCTTCAGGGTAGTTCTCCTGCCGGAGCGGGGCAGTTGCCGTCGAAGCCCGTATCGGAACCGTAGAAGGTTTGCAGCAGAAAAGGCTGATCGTCCGCCGTTCCAGCCGACAACCAGAAACGGTTAAAGGTGATCAGTGAGTTCGGCATCATGTGGTCCCTTGCGAACTGCGCGCCGCCGCCGCAGGTATTGATGCCCATGTCGAAGCCCACATCGCCGAAGACCGCCGTCTGTGAGAACGGAGGAGCGATATTGGAGTAGTGGTCGAGTTGTACTCTTCCCGCAGTGCAACGTGACAGGTGCGGCAGCTGCGCGCCACTGCAATTCCGTAAAAATTAAAGGCATCACCGTCCCCGGTTGCCAGCCAGCTGGGCGGAATGTAGTTCTTGTCGAGCGTAGTCCCGTTAGCGTACCAACCGGCAACGAGGTCCCTCTCTGCGCCTGTGTCGCCCCGGCATTGAGAATGTTTTGGTTGAGATTGTAGAGAGCCAGTTCCTGGTCGGCTTCCGTCAGTCCAGGCTTGCTCGAGAATTCAAAGTTCCCAGCGTCATAGGGCAAGAAGTGTCCGCCGAGATTGGCAAACCCCGAGCCGTTTTCTGGGAATTTCCTGCGTAGTGATCGCCTCCGTGGCATACGACGCAGGTTCCCGGCACGAACTTCTCTCGCCTGCCATCGTCGAGCGAGGATTCTCGCTAAGTGATATATACATCACATAAAGCTTGCAAATGTATTAAAAGTGATGTATAACTCACATTATGCAGACACTGGCAGAACTGGGCGAAGCGGTCTCAACCAAAAGGAAGGCTCTTGGCCTGAACCAAAGCGAGGTTGCCTTACGCTCCGGAATCACCAGGGAATCCCTTGTACGCTTTGAGCGGGGACAGGTGTCGGAGTTCGGCTCCCGCAAGTTACTGGCAGTTCTCGCGGTACTCGGCCTCGAAATGACTTTCACCGAGGTAGGAATTTCAGGCACCCTCGATGAACTGCGGCGCGAACGGGGTGGTGCTTGAAGCTCAATGTCCATGTCCTCGGTCACCATGTTGGCATTCTTGAACAGGTTGGCGACTTCAAGAGCGTGATGGCCTACGTTCCAGACGTGGCGCCCGAGAACCTCGTCTCGTTGACGATGCCCGTCCGCACCGAATCGTACCCCTGGGACGACCAACTTCACCCCATCTTCCAGATGAATCTTCCGGAGGGCTACCTCCTGCAGGTCCTGCAGGAAGAATTCGGGCCACATATCGGTGCGAGCCCGGTTGCACTCCTCTCCGTTATCGGTCGAAACATGGTGGGAAGACTACAGGTCGCTCCACTTGGGGCAGCACTCGATGAGCCGGCAAAACCGATCGAAGTTGCTGACTTGCTGAAGGGAGACAACTCGGAGGAGGCATTTTCACAACTGGTTCGCGAACATGCGAAGAGCGGGGTTTCCGGTGTCCTGCCGAAGTTCCTGGACACTGAGCAAAAGAAGGCGAGCGGCATGGGGCCGCACCAGAAGGCTTCGTTGCTGACCCACGACCACATCATCAAAGGATCATCCAGCAAGCTTCCGTTCGCGACGGCCAACGAACACTTGTGCATGCAGGTGGCAGCGCGGGTTGTCGAAAGTGCGAAAACCCAACTCTCCGAGGATGGGAATGTCCTAGTGGTGCGCCGGTTCGACGTCGATGAGAACGGCAAGCCATTCCGCGCATTGGAAGATTTTTGCGCCCTGCTCGGACTTCGGCCGTCCGCGAAGTACGAAACCACATGGGAGCGAATCGCGAAGGCAGTTCGGATCTATGTGCCGGGTGGAGATCAGCGCGAAACCTTCCAGAAGCTGACCACACTTCTGCTGTTGACCTACGCTCTCCGGAACGCGGACTGCCATTCGAAGAATCTGGCATTGCTATATACGTCACGGACGGATGCACACCTCGCACCCGCGTACGACTTCTTCACGACTTCTGTCTATGAGGGGTACAAGAACAATCCCCCAGGAATCAGTTTCATGGGGAGGAAGACATGGTTGCCCGGAAAGTCTCTGGGCACCTTTGTTACTTCCACCTTTGGCATTTCTCAGCGCGAGCAGAAGGAAATCCTCGAGCGCATCAGTGATGCGGTTGCCGACACTGCGCCTGCCGTCCGTGAATTGATGCAGGGACTGGCAGGTTTCAAGGACACGGGAAAGCGGATGCTGGCCGCATGGAGTGAGGGAGTCAGTGTTCTCCGCGATTCCCAGATGTACGGCCTGACCCGGTGGAAGTCGTCCGCAGCTTTCGAGGGAATCTCTGACCCCCCGAAACTCAAAAACCCCCGAACCGTCATCGGCCGCTCGGAGCTTCTGTCTCATCGCACCAAATCCAAATCCAAGTGACCGGTGCAACCTTGCGTTTGATGAACTTGCTCCTTAAGAACCCTTCGGGTTTTGGCTGGTTGCCGAGCCCGGCAACTCCGCCGTGCCACTCCGAAATTTCTACAGCAATCGCACGCGGTGGAACGCTGCCATTCCGGTCGTATCAAGAGCGCCTGCATGTTGTTCTCTTTTCTGTCGCGTCAATTGGCTTCTTATGCGCTTTTCCGCCCAAAGACGGGTATCTTTGGTCCAAAGACTAACCGGCCCGACTCTGGCTCAGCTCTCGTCCCCTTCAGCGCAACCTTCAAAAAAGAGGTGGGAGATGGCAAACCTAGAGAGCACGACGGTGTCGTCTACCGGCGACCCAATACAAGAATCCTGTGGATGTGCTACTTCGATCAAAGCGGGAAGCGCATCCGGGAATCAACCTTCACCGAGGACTGGCAGGAAGCGAACAAGAAACTCGGCGCGCTCTGCTTTTTCATCGGCCCTGTTGCACGTGCCCCTCGACTGGGAAAAAGCGACCGTGCACAAACCGTGCCAATATGAGCGGGATTCAAACCATTTGGGTTAACTTTGAACGAAAAGCAGATTCCCCAAATTATTGGAAACAATAGAAATCAAAAAAAGAATGGAACGGTTGGAGTAAATCACTCTGCGCCCAAGGCAGGTGCGCTACCAGGCTGCGCTACGCCCCGACACTGACGAGAAGGGACCCGATGAGCTGACGAATTACTTTGCCTGGCCAGCCATGCGAAAGGCCGGCACCCTTGCCGGCCTCCGATTCAATACCCGCCGCCATAGGATTGCGCCGCTATCGTTCCCCAAACGTGTAACCGATCGACGCGCCGTAGCGAAAGGCCTTCGACGAAGTAAACTCAACGTTATTGTTGATTAGGTAGAGGTGCACCTCCGGGCGGACGAAGAGGCCACCGCGGGCGTAAAGCTTCAGCCCGGCGCCGAATTGTCCCAGAAAGTGGGTATTGGTTGAGTAGTTCGTACACCCCGAAACGTACCCGCAGGTGAAGGTGTTGGTATAGAAGCGGATACTCTCGGCGCCGATCCCGGCGGACAGCTCGGCAGAGGCCCGCTTGGTGAGCCTGGGCACGAAGACGCCGTTGAAGTCCCAGAAGATCGGACGGTAGGGCTGGTAGCCGTCGTAGATGCCCTGGCTCCCCTTCCACGAGATCTCACCCATCAAGCCGTAATTCTTGTGCACGAGAAAGTCGCCGCTGATGGACGGATACGCGCCACCGGTCAGCGACACCGGAGGGAAGGTCGAAGAGGACGGGCTCGTCGTGTACGCTGGGGCGTTGATTGAGCCCAGGCCAAATGCAAAATCCATCTGTTGCCCGTACGCGGCGGTCGCCAGCATGAGTAACAGACTTGCTGTGATTGCAAAACCAAGTTTTTTCAAGTGCGTTCTCTCCACATGTGCAGTGTTTGCAGCTGGGCTGCGCGACGGCGCAGCGGATTGTCCGCCCCGTTTCGACCGCAGGCTCTGCGGCGTACCCCTTCACCTACCAATTAATCTACCGCCCACGGGATCAGTGCAAAGCTTAGCTAGGTCCTTGCATTATGAACCCGGGGTTGGGCAATTCGACTCGCGCCCGGACCCAAGTTCAACTATCGAGAGATGCGGTTCCGAGCTTCTAGCGTTGCCCGTAATCGGGTCGGCACACCTCTTGGATGATCAGGAAATCGTTGCCACATAATGATGTCGGCAAGGCCTGGGCGGATGTCACGTTTTGCGACCCGGTTCGGGCTCGCCTCCGCTCCTGCCTTCGCGCCTGGCGGACCTGATGGTTGTGACCGTGAACACGCCGGACAATGATTCGTGACCTTCGCACGGTATTCACTTTGGGCTAATATCGTGGAGTCAGCAGTTTCTCGTTGGAGTTCTGCCGGAATGGGAGATCTTAGTCAACATTTTTCCCGAAAAGAATTGGAATGCCGCTGTTGTGGCCGGCTGCAACTGGATTCGCACCTGGTCGAGGGGCTTGGAGGTCTCCGCGTCCTCGCAGACCTGCCGTAGTCAACGCCGGCTACCGCTGCCCACGCCACAACCAGGATGTGGGCGGAGTCCCCAGCAGCGAGCACACCCGCGGGCTGGCTGCCGATATCCGCCTGCCCGGCCTCTCGCTGCAGCAGATGTAGGAGCTAGCGACGTAGGTGGCGAAATTCGCCGAGGGCGGTATTGGGGTGTACGACGGAGATTTCTGCACGTCGATGTGCGCGGGCATCGCGCCCGCTGGGCTCGGGTGGACGGCCACTAGTTGGGATCGAACAGCTGGTACGGGAGCCGGAACTGCTGGCGGGGAAGGCCAGCGCGAACCATGCCGCATGAGGTGAAGTGCCGGGGCTAGCGGCGGCGGAGAGAAGGGGCCGACGCCCCGGTGTTCTTTCCGGAGTCAGAGGAGTCTGCGGGGACGGGTTCGACGGGCGGCCCGATCCCCCGATACTGGCTCTGAAAGTAGAGCAACGGCTGACCCTCGCGGAGCATGGCCTCTTCCACCTCGGCGATGAAGATGGTGTGATCCCCCGCATCCTGTGCTGTATGCAAACGGCATTCAAGGTAGGCCAGGGCGCCGCACAGCACCGGGGTGCCGTGCCTGGTGTGCTCGAAAGCGGCCCCGGCTTCCTCGGCCGCGCGGTCGTGGGTGCGGGCGGGACGCGCGTAGTATTCCGAGATGGCCCGCTGGTTTTGGGCCAGCACGTTCACGCCGAAGCGCTTTTTCGCGTGCAGGTGGGCATGGGTCCGGGCACGCTGGTCGACGCAGACCAGCACTAGCATGGGATCGAGCGAGACTGAGGTGAAGGCGTTGGCCGTCATGCCCTGCACTTCGCCTTCGTAATCGAGGGTGATCACCGTGATGCCAGTGGCAAAATAGCCCAACGCTTTGCGGAACTCCACCGGTTTGACGCTCATGACTTAACGACCGCCTCGCACGTAGCCGGCGCACCGCTGGCGGCCGACTCGATAACTTATCATGAGGCCGCCCGGAATCGCCCCGGGGCCGGTTTCATGTATGATTTCGCTACCCGGGCTTCTTCGGGGATGAGTCCACCTGTTTCCGGGAAACAGACGCACCTTGAGCCCAGTCGCCGAATCCAAGCCTTCGTCCCCCTCTCTGGCGCCCATTCTTTCCGAGGCGCGCAGCGGCTCGCCGTTGTCGCGGGAGGCGGCGTGTGGTTTGCTCGCGGGCAGCGAACACATCTTGCCGGGACTCCTCTCGGCCGCGCGCTCTGCCAAGGAACGGTTTAAGCCGGGCGTGATCACATACTCGCGCAAGGTATTCATCCCCCTGACCAACCTGTGCCGGGACTATTGCGGCTATTGCATTTTCCGGCGGGACCCCGGAGACCCGGGAGCCCACACGATGACGCCGGACGAAGTGCTGGAAGTCGCGCGCCGGGGAGAAAAACTGGGCTGCACCGAAGCGTTGTTCAGCCTGGGCGACAAGCCCGAGTTGGTGTTCCCGCAGATGCGGGAGACATTGCGACGGCTCGGCTACCATTCGACGCTGCACTACCTTGAAGCGATGTGCGAGCTGGTGCTGCGAGAAACATCCTTGCTGCCGCACCCCAACCCCGGGCTGATGAGCGCAGAGTGGATCCGCCGCCTGGCGGCTGTTTCCCCCAGCATGGGCCTGATGCTCGAAAGCCTGAACGCTGGCTTGCTCCGAGCTGGTGCCGCGCACGACAACGCACCGGACAAATTGCCCGCCAAACGCCTGCGCACGATCGAAGATGCAGGCAAGCAAGGTGTGCCGTTCACCACGGGATTGCTTATCGGCATCGGCGAGAGTCTTGAAGATCGGGTGGACTCGCTGCTCGCGATCCGCAGCCTGCAGGAACGCTACGGGCACATTCAGGAGGTGATCATCCAGAATTTCCGGGCGAAGCCGGGCATTCCGATGCAGGACTGGCCGGAGCCCGCTCTGGCGGACGTGCAACGCACCGTGGCGATTGCCCGCCTACTGATGCCGCGGGTAAACATTCAGGCACCTCCCAATCTTTCGGCTCCTTATTATGATGATCTGCTGGACGCGGGAATCAATGACTGGGGAGGAATCTCGCCGCTGACGCCCGACTTCATCAATCCTGAGAAGCCGTGGCCGCACCTGGAGCAACTTCGCCGGCGTACGGAAGCAAAGGGATACCAACTGGAGCAGCGTCTGCCCCTGTACCCGGAGTTTCTGCCGCAAGCGCTGGCGCGTCCGGGGCTGCTGGCCGATCGCGTGCGCAGCGCAGTCGATGCCCGGGGCTACGCGCTGGGGGCGGCGTGATCACGGTCCTCACCGGCGGCACGGGAGGCGCAAAGTTCATCGACGGCCTGCGGCAAATCGTGCCCGCGGAAGAACTCACACTCATCGTCAACACCGGCGACGACTTGCTGTGGTGGGGACTCTACGTTTCCCCGGACATCGATTCGATCACCTACGTTCTGGCAGGTCTGTTGAGCCGGGAGCGCGGCTGGGGGGTCAAGGGCGACACCTTTTTCTGTTTGCAGCACATGGGCCAACTGGGTCAGCCGATTTGGTTTCATGCCGGCGACCGCGATCTCGCCATACACATCCTGCGCTCCAAACTGCTGGCGGAAGGCAAGACGCTCTCGGAAGTCACGGCCGAGATTGCGGATAAGTTGGGCGTGAAGGCGCGCATCCTGCCCATGAGCGATTCGCGGGTGGAGACGCGCGTGGGGACGCCGGTCGGTGAGCTGAGCTTCGAGGAATACTTTGTCCAGCGCTGGTATCAGGACCCGGTGGAGTCGATCCGTTTTGCCGGAGCCGCCGATGCCGAACCGGCGCCGGGGGTGATCGAGGCCATTCTGGGCGCGGATCAGGTGCTGCTGGCGCCGAGCAATCCGGTCACGAGCATTGGACCGATTCTGGCGGTGCCCGGCGTGCGCGACGCGCTGCAGCGGGCCAAAGGGCGGGTTGCCGCGGTCAGTCCGATTGTGGGTGGAGAAGCGGTCTCGGGCCCGGCGGGAATTCTGATGGCCGCGCAGGGGCTACCGGTTTCGATCGCCGGCATCGCCGAGGCCTATCACGATTTTCTGGATGTGCTGGTGGTCGATGTTCGCGATGCACAGGCGGCAGAAGAATTGCGCCAGACCGGAGTGCGCGTTCACCTTGCCAAGACTATTATGCGGACGCCGGAAGAAAAGGCCGAACTCGCCGCGGCCGTTCTCTCCGCGATCCCCACCCAGAGCGCAGCCCGCGCGGGGCAAGACCCAGCATGATCCTCGTCCCGGTCAAGAGCCTCAAGCAAGCCAAGCAAAGACTGGCACCGATCCTAAGCCCGGCCGCGCGCCACCAACTCGCAGGCGCAATGCTGCACGACGTGCTCGACACTTTGGGCGCGTGGCGCGACCGGCCCGACGTGGCCGTGGTTACGTGCGATCCGTTGGCCCTCGAACTGGCAAGCCGGTACGACTTCGAGGTCTTCGCCGATCACGCGAACACCGGCGAGACAGACGCCATCACGATGGCGACCCACGTCTGCGAGACGCGCGGGATCGACAGCACGCTGGTGATTCCAGCGGACATCCCGTTGATGCAGTCGTGGGAGCTGGAGAGAATTCTTGAAGCGGCGCCGGAACGCGGCTCGGTCCTGGTGCCGGCCGGCGACGGCCGGGGGACAAACGCAGCCTTCCGGCGTCCGGCCGGCCTGTTCCCGTTGCGTTTCGGCAACGACAGCTTCAAGCCCCACTTCGCGGTGGCGCGGGCCACTGGCCAGCCCTGCGTTGTATTGCCCCTGCCAGGGATCGCGGTGGATGTGGACAAGCCTTCCGATCTGAAACAACTGGTCGCTCTCCCGGGCGAAACCCGAGCCCAGCGCCTGGCACGGCAGTGGGATCTCACCGAATATCCGCTGGCCGCGAATGAGTAGCCGATGTCAAGGGAAGAACTTCGCATCATTCCGGTTCGCGTGTCGGGCGAGATCAGGCCCGGCGACTCACTCGTCGAAAAACTCCTGCAGGCGCTGCAACGAAAACGGCTTTCGCTAGCGAAGGGCGACATCCTGGTCGTGAAGCACAAAGTTGTCTCGAAGGCGGAGGGGCAACTGGTACGCCTCGACACGATTAAGCCCTCTGCCCGGTCCCGAGGGTGGGCACGGCGGTATGGCCTCGACGCGCGGGTGACGGAGCTGGCGTTGCGTGAAAGCAAGAAAGTCATTCGCCAACAGAACGGCGTCCTGATCACGGAAACGCGGCACGGATTCCTGTGCGCAAACAGCGGCGTGGATGTGTCGAATGTCGACGGCGGGAAACATGCGCTGCTTCTGCCGGAAAATCCGGATCGTTCGGCGGCGAGGTTGCATGGGGAACTCAAGAAAAGGTTGAGGCGCACGATTCCCGTGATCATCAGCGACAGCTTTGGCCGTCCCTGGCGCGAAGGGCTCACCGAGGTCGCTATCGGGATCGCCGGCATGAAACCCACGAGGGACTACCGCGGGCAGCGCGATGCGCAAGGCTACAAGCTGCGGGTGAGCCTCGACGCAGTGGCCGACGAACTGGCTTGCGCCGCGGGCCTGCTCTCAGGCAAGCTAACCCGCACGCCCTTTGTTATCATTCGAGGATTCCGCTACCGGCCCGGACGCGGAACCGCCCGCGACCTTGTCCGCCCCGCGGCTCACGATCTGTTTCGCTAGGAGGCTTTCTTGGGTCGAGCACTCTCGCAGCCGGAACTGGAGAATTTCTGTTCGCTTGAATGGACGGAAATCGCGCCGCGCCTGGCCCCGGCGGTTCGCGATGCGCTCGAAAAGGTTCTGACTGGGCGCGACGGAAGTGCGCTCACGCGGAAACAATGTTTTCGACTCGCGAACTGCGATGGGGATGACCTGCTGGGCCTGCTGGTGGCTGCCAACGAACTCCGCGCCGAACTGGCTGGGAACCTGGTGACGTACGTCGTCAACCGCAACATCAACTTCACCAACATCTGTTTTGTCGGCTGCAAGTTCTGTGCCTTCAGCCGTGGGCCGCGCGAGTCCGACACCTACTTCCTCAACCTCGACCAGGTTGCACGCAAAGCCACGGAGGCATGGGAGGTGGGCGCGACCGAGGTTTGCATCCAGGGTGGCCTGCCTCACGGCCTGCCTCCTTTCTATTATCGAGATATTCTGCGCGCAGTGAAGTACGCGGTTCCCAGGATGCACTGCCATGCCTTCTCGCCCATGGAGATCATCTATGGCGTGGAACTGACGGGGATGTCAGTGGCCGATTACCTTGCGATGCTGCGCGACAACGGACTCGACACGCTCCCCGGGACGGCGGCCGAAATTCTGGATGACGAAGTGCGCGCTGTCCTTTCGCGCAACAAATTGTCGACCGATCAGTGGAAGGAGGTCATCACTACCGCGCACCGGCTCGGCATTCGCAGCACGTCAACGCTCATGTACGGTCACGTCGAAACGCCGGGACACTGGGTCAACCAGATCCGGCTGCTACGCGACATTCAGGAACAGACCGGAGGGTTCACCGAGTTCGTCCCCCTGGGCTTCGTACATCAGAACACGCTGCTCTTCCAGCAAGGGCTGGCGCGCTCAGGCCCGACGCTGGCCGAGCACCTGAAGATTCACGCGCTGGCTCGCGTGTTGCTTGCCGGCTCGATCAACAATATCCAGGTTTCATGGGTGAAGCTGAATCGCAAGCTTTCGCAGTTGTGTCTGCAGGCGGGCGCTAACGACTACGGCGGGACTCTGATGGAAGAGAACATCTCGCGGGAAGCGGGAGCCACGGCAGGCCAGTACACCAGCCCCGAACAATTCCAGGCGCTCATCTTGGAGGCGGGGCGGATTCCTGCCGAGCGCAACACGACCTATTCGCGCATTCGGATCAAATTGCCGCTCGAGGACTTGACCAGCGAGCACGCCCCCGCCGAGGAGTTCGCGTGAGCCGTCCCGTCGCGATTCTGGGCGGTACGGGGCCGGCAGGAATGGGGCTTGCGCTGCGATGGGCGCGCGCGGGTGAGATCGTGATCATCGGCTCCCGCAGCGCCGAACGCGCGGGGGAGGCAGCCGCAATCATCAAACAGAAAGTCGGCGCACATGCGAAGGTCAGGGGCGAGGAAAATTCGGTCGCGTGCAGCCTGGCGGACTTGCTGGCGCTTACCGTTCCGTTCGAAGGCCAAGCTGCACTTCTAAAGCAACTCAAGCCTGCATTCAAGCCGGGCAGCATCCTCATCGACGCGACGGTTCCTTTGGCCTCCGGGGTTGGCGGCCGCGCCAGCCGAACGCTCGGGGTGTGGCAGGGCTCGGCAGTGCAACAGACCGCGGAGCTGGTACCAAAGGGCGTAACCGTTGTGGCCGCGTTTCAGAACTGCTCGGCCGACGCCATGCAAGGCGACGATCCGGTGGAATGTGACGTCATCGTGTGCAGCGACGAGGAGGATGCCACGCAACAGGTGTGCGCGCTGGTGGCCAAGGTGCCCGGCCTGCGCGCGATCAACGGGGGCAAGCTCGAGAACGCCCGGATTGTGGAGCAGATTACGGCGCTGCTCATCGGACTCAACATCCGCCACCAGGGTCATGGCGGGATTCGGATCACGGGGCTGCCGCCCCTCGCCTACAAATCATCGTAGGCGGAGTCGGGCCTCAGGCGAGACGCCAACTGAACTGAACCCGCGCGAGGATGGCGCCATCCTACTGCAACACCTTCGTCCAATGAGTGATTCCACCATGAACGGAGCAGCCATTGAATTTCGTAACGTGTCCTATGCCTTCTCGCCGGGGCACGAGCTGCTGACGGGATTGAACCTTCAGGTACAGCGCGGAGACACCCTGGTCCTGCTGGGCCGAAGTGGCTCAGGAAAAACCACGACTCTCAAATTGATCAATCATCTCGTCGCCCCGACGCAGGGCGAAGTTCATGTAGAAGGTCGTGCCACGACCGCATGGGACCCGATCCGCCTTCGGCGCGGAATTGGCTATGTCATCCAGGACGCGGGTTTGTTTCCCCATTTCACCGTGGAACGCAACATCGGGCTGGTTCCTACTATCGAGGAATGGCCCGCCGAGCGCATCCGGCGGCGGGTTGCCGATCTGTTGTCGCTGGTCGGGCTCGATGCCGGCCTTGCGCGGCGATATCCGCGGGAGCTTTCGGGCGGACAGCGCCAGCGCGTGGGAGTGGCGCGCGCCCTAGCCGCGGATCCTCCGATTCTTCTTATGGACGAGCCTTTCGGTGCGCTTGATGCCATCACGCGCGCGGAATTGCAGCGGGAGTTCCTGTCCTTACAGAAGAGACTTCAGAAGACGGTGGTGTTCGTGACCCATGATCTGCGCGAAGCCCTCTTACTGGGGACGCGGATTGCCTTGATGGAAACAGGCCGGCTGGTCGCCACGCTCGCGCCTCGGGAATTTGTGGGCTCCGGCGATCCTCTGATCAAACAGTATCTCGACGCTTTTGGTGCCGCTCCTCTAGCGAGCGCGGATCGAGGCATCGCATGAATGTCTTCCAGTTCATCGTGCAGAATCGCGGCGAGGTCGTCGGGCTGACGCTCGAGCATCTCTGGATGGTGGCGGCCTCTACCCTGCTGGCTGTCGTCATCGGACTCCCGCTTGGCGTTCTAATCACGCGCTGGCCCAGACTGAACAAACCGGTGCTCGGGAGCGCCAACATCATTCAGACGATTCCCAGCCTCGCTTTGTTCGGATTCCTTTTGCCGGTACCGTGGATCGGGGCCCGCGCCGAACGCCTCGCGATTGTTGCGCTGACCCTCTACGCACTGCTGCCGCTGATCCGCAACACGTATGCGGGGATCAAGGGAGTGGACGCTTCCGTGCTGGAAGCGGGGCGGGCCATGGGCATGACCAACCGGCAACTGCTTTTTCAGGTGGAGCTTCCCCTGGCGCTGGGAGTGATCATCGCGGGTGTCCGCGTCGCTACCGTGATCTCGGTGGGCGTGGCCACGATTGCGGCCGCCATCGGCGCGGGTGGGTTAGGCGAATATATTTTTCGGGGCATCGGCATGGTGAACAACCAGTTGATTCTGGCAGGCGCGATTCCGGCGGCGCTGCTGGCGCTGCTGGCCGATGTCAGTCTGGGCTGGGTGGAGAAGCGCCTCAGCCCGAGCTAGACAATCTGTGTGAGCGGGGGGCCGCGTCCTCAACGATGCCGAGCAAGCTAGCCGCGGTCCTGATAGCGATGGCTCTGCTCCTCGCCTGTGGTCCTGCGCGCGAGAACTACATCGTCATCGGGTCGAAGAATTTCACGGAACAAGCGGTCCTCGGCGAAATGTTTGCGCAGGTCATCGAGGCCAGAACTTCTTTGCGCGTCGAGCGGCGCTTCTATCTAGCAGGTTCGTTCATCTGCCACCAGGCGATTCTAGCCGGGCGCATCGACATCTATCCCGAGTACACGGGCACGGCGCTGACGGCAATCCTGAAGGAGAAGCCGCAAGGCAGCCGGGACGATGTCTACTCCCGCGTAAAGGCCGAATACGAAAAGCGCTTCGGTCTCACCCTCGGCGCACCTCTCGGTTTCAACGATACGTTTGCCATCGAGATCCGGGGCGAGGATGCTCGGGGCCTTCACTTAAAGACCATCTCGCAAGCCTCCGCTTATACACCACGCTGGCGGCCCGGGTTCGGCTACGAGTTTATGGAGCGGCCTGATGGATTCAAAGGGCTGGCGGCCACGTACGGCCTGCGCTTTGCCGAAGCACCGCGCGTCATGGATCTGGGCCTGCTGACTCGGGCGCTCAAGCAGAAGCAGGTCGACCTCATTGCCGGCAACACGACCGACGGCTTGATCCCCACGCTCGATCTTTTCGTTCTGGAGGATGACCGTAACTACTTCCCACCTTACGAAGCGGTGCCTGTGGTTCGGCCGCCAACGCTCGCCCTTCATCCGGAGGTCGGCGCTGCATTGGCGGCGCTGGCCGGCAAGATTTCCGACCAGGACATGCAACAACTGAACTACGCAGTTGATGGCCAGCATCGTGATATCAAGGAAGTCGTTCGAGAATTTCTGCAGCGGAAAGGGATACGGTAGGGCCGCGCCGGTGTCGGCCTTGCCACTCAAAACAAGGCCCGCACCGAATACAATGTCCACTTCATGCCGAACCGCGATCTGGATGCGACCTGGAAATACCACAACGGCACCAAGCATTCTTATCTGAGCCTTCGGGTGCATCCCCATTTTCTCGATTGGGAGAACAAGCCCCTCCTCTTTAAGATTTATCCGACGCTCGAGGTCACGCGGCTCCCCAAGGATTTTCGTGCAACCGGAGTGTCTGCGCTTTCGGCGATCGCGAGCGCGGGCGTAACGGCGCAGGGAGAAATTCTGCCCAGCCTGGAGGACATCGCCCAGCTTTTGTTTTTCTCAGCCGGGGTGACCAAGAGCCGTAAGTTTCCCGGGGGCGAGACGTTCTTCCGCGCGGCAGCCTGCACGGGAGCACTCTACGAAGTCGAAGTGTACCTGGTGTGCAAGGATCTCCCCGAGTTGCCTGCTGGCGTTTATCACTTCGGCGCGGCGGAATTCGGCTTGCGGCGATTGCGGGCCGGAGATTACCGCCAGGTTGTGGTCGAGGCCACGGCCGGCGAGTCGGCCATCGCTCACGCTCCGCTGATTGCCATCTGCACCGGGACCTACTGGCGCAACGCCTGGAAATATCGCTCCCGCACCTACCGTCATTTTGGCTGGGACAACGGTACCCTGCTGGCGAACATGCTGGCCGTGGGCACATCGCTCCGTCTTCCGTCCAAGCTTTTCATGGGTTTTGTGGATCAGCAAATCAACGCACTGCTCGATGTCGCGACTCATAAAGAAGTCGCATTCTCGATGGTCGCAGTTGGCCACGCCTCGAAGGAGCCGCCACCTGCCCCGGCGGTCGAACCCCTCAGCCTGCCGCAGGTCCCGTACTCAAAAAGCGAAGTCGACTATCCTGCGATGCGGCAGATGCACGAGTCCTCCAGCTTCTGGCTGGCGGAAGAAGCGGCAGCGTGGCGTGACGGCGCGCTAGTTGTTCCGTCCGCCCCGGTAAAGGGGAAAGTCTCTGCCCTTCAGCCCCTTGCCGATGGCGAACTCCCGCCCGACACAATCGAACTGGTGATCCAGCGCCGCGGCTCGACGCGCAGTTTTGCGCGCGAGCCGATTTCGCTGGGGCAGCTTTCGATCATGCTTGACCGGTCCACGCGGGGCGTCCCAGCGGACTTCCTCAACCCGTTCGGAACGCAGCTCAACGAGCTATATCTGATCGTGCACAGCGTCGATGGCCTCGCTCCCGGCGGGTACTTCTTCCATGGCGAGAAAAAGCAGCTGGAACTTCTGAAGGAGGGCGACTTCCGCAAGCAGGCCGGATATCTCGGTCTCGAACAGGAACTACCCGCCGAAGCGAGCGTCGACGTTTTCTTTCTTGCCGATCTCCACCGGATCATTGCCAAGTTCGGGAACAGGGGCTATCGAGCCGCGCAAGTGGAGGCCGGAATTCTCGGAGGCAAGCTTTATCTCGCGGCATACGCGCAAAAACTGGGCGCCAGCGGCCTCACCTTCTACGACGATGACGTGGTGAACTTCTTCTCGCCGCACGCCAAGGGCAAGAGCGCGATATTCCTGGTTGCGCTCGGCCGATCGGCAAGGAAGTAGCCTGGTTCAGACCTCACGCGCATCCGTGGTCCACGTCACAGCCCGGTGCGATAAGCCCAAGCGACCGCCGGCGGGACGCCGGCTCTACTCTGATGGGTGCGAACTCCGCGTGGACTTTCGTGTGCATGCACTACTCCCGCAGCCGGGCCGTCATCTCCTCCGCCGGCTCTCCTCCCGCCACGGCCTGCGCAATGATCAACTGGCGGGCCTCACCACGGAAAGCGGGCAGCTGCCGCCCGAACAACACTGCACCGACGATGCTGGCAACCGCTCCGGTGGCGACGGTGACTGGGGCTCCGAGTCGGTCCGCGAGCGCCCCGCCGAGCAGCGCGCCGAAGGGGGCCATGCCCATGAACATCATGGAGTACACCGCCATCACACGGCCGCGCAGCGCGTCGGGGACCATGGACTGGATCAGCGTATTTGAGCATGCCATCTGCAGCATGATGCAAAAGCCCACCGGGATCAGCAGCACGGCCGACAACCAGAAGTTCCGCGAGAACGAAAACGCAATCAGGGTCACTCCGAAGCCACCGCAGGTCAGTGCCACCAGCCGGCCCAGACCCTTCACACCCGAGCGTAGAGCCAGGGTGAAGGCGCCGAGCAGAGCACCGATTCCGGTGAAGCCCATCAGGATTCCCAATCCTTTCGCTCCGCCATGCAGGATCCGATCCGCAAACAGCGGCATCAGCACTGTGTACGGCATACCCACCAGGCTCACCAGTCCCAACAGCAACAGCAGCGCCCGGATCGGGCCGGTGTGGCTTGCCCAGCGGAAGCCCTCGATGATATCCGCCAGGGGCGAGTCGGACTTCGATCGGGGTGGGCAGTGGATTTTCATCATCAGCAAGCCCGCAATGACTGCAATGTAGCTGATCCCGTTTGCGAAGAAGCACCAGCCTTCCCCAATCTTCGCCACCAGGATGCCGGCGATCGCCGGCCCGATCACGCGCGCTCCGTTGAACATGGACGAATTTAGCGCGATCGCATTCATCAGGTCTTCCCTGCCCACCATGTCCACGAGGAAAGACTGCCGTCCAGGAATGTCGAAGGCGTTCACCACCCCGAGCAGGGCCGCCAGCACGAAAATTTGACGCACCGTGACGTGGTGCGTGAGAGTGAGCACCGCGAGGAAAAGTGCGAGAATCATCGCGGCTGTCTGGGTCGCAATCACGATGCGATGCCGGTTCACCCGGTCGGCTACCATCCCGCCGACGGGCGCCATCAGGAACACTGGGAACTGGCTGGCGAAGCCAACCGACCCGAGCAGCAATGACGACCCGGTCATCCGGTACACCAGCCACGACTGCGCTACGGTCTGCATCCACGTGCCAATCAGCGAGATGAGCTGCCCGGAAAAAAAGAGCTGGAAGTTGCGATGCTTGAGAGCCCGCATTCCCACCGACCAGCGGGATTGACCCAACACGGCGGATGCCGGATCTGAGGCCACGGTGGGCGCCGAATTGGAAGCTGGGGTCTCCGCCACGATGCAGAACTATTGGATGCTAGCGCCAACTCACTGGTACCACTATAGCGGACTGGCCTACGGAGAATGTTCTACAATCAATGCCTATGCGCAAAGCGATTTGGGTCGCCCTGATTGCGGCCACGTCTCTGACCGGGTGCAAGAAGTCTCCTTCGCCCCCGCCGACTTCGGCGAAAGCGAGTGATGCCGTTGACCTCAAGCTCAAGGGCCTGGCAGGAGCCAGTGCCACCGACTGCGGACGCCTCGCCGTCAGCGCCCCCAATGAGCAACTGACCGGCGCCATCAACTGTGCCACGAAGGCAGCGCAGGAGAAACGTCCGTTCTACGTGGCGTACGACATGCCGGGGATGTCCACCGGCGTGGCGGGCAACTCCGAGGGTAAGTTGTTTGCCGTTCAACTCGAGGGCTCAGGCCCCAGCGCACAGGTGGCCAGCGGGCCATGCCCGGCGGAGATGAGAGTCGCCAAGAGCGGGCGCGTGACTTGCTTCACTCCCGGAACGATGGGTCTGAATGCGTCCTCTGCTGATCCCCACAGCGGCATCGCGATGAATCCTGCCGGCGGACAAAACGGGATGGGCATACCACAGCCCATGAGCCCGAGCCCGTTCCCCTCGAAGCCGAAGCAAAAGTAGACGGGCGCATCCGGACTCTGCGCTGGTGCAGGGCTTTTAGTCCCCCATAGCGACAAAGCTTGGTTCGTGAACCGACTCTGGGTTGCTGGTTTCCTGTCCGTCGACGACGGCGCGCGCAGTCCGATTTACGATCTTCTCGACTTCGGCGTCCCGCGCCAGCAAATACTTTTCCACAGCCGCCGGGCACGGTCACCAACTGGTTACTTCCCAAGCAGTTGCAGACCGCGGTAGAGTTACATGCCTGTCCTGGTCACTCCCCAGCCGGGATTCACTCGTGCTCAACCGAGGAAGCCATGACCACGGAACCCGTCCGCTTCGAACGCCGTGTTGGTCAAAGGTTTGACTTTCATGTGCCCGTCTCCGTTAAGCTCACCGGCACACAGCACGAAGCTTGCGGTTTCACCCAGGATCTCAGCGCTCGCGGCACGTTCTTCTACACCGACTTTCCTTTGGGCGTCGGTGAGCCGGTCGCACTGACCCTGCTGATGCCCTCCGAAATTACGTTGGGGAAAAGCATGCGCGTGCGCTGCCAGGGCACGGTGTTGCGGGTGATCCAGCCGTCGATCGGAACCAAGCTCGGCGTCGCGGTTCACTTTGCGGGGTATGAGTATCTAACCGAGCCGCAGTTGCCTGCCGAGACCTCCGATTCCTTCAGCCGCATTTCCGCCCTGCACGGGCACGGAACGCCGGACGAACCTAGCGGAGCGTCCCCGACGTTCCGTCGACCTGCTTCCTAACTGCCGGTCCCCTAGGAAAACGGGATTCCTCGCGAATTCCGCCAATTGCCGCATGGCCAGCCTGGTTTGGCCGATGCGGACCTTTTCAGCGAACTAATCTTCGCTTAGAATGTCCGGGGTCGAAACTCGTCAGGACGGGATGGCCCCATCGGGTTCGTCGCAAGTTGGAACGGTCTAGTAGAATTAACGCTGGTGTTACCCGAACGCGAGAGCGCGGGTTACGGAAGTCATTTGGCTAGGAGGTTCGTTCCCTCATACCATGCAATCGCCGAGGAATTTTAGCGAGAACCAAGTCATGCATGGCATCGCCGTTGCCCTCCTGACCGAGGACCGCGAGCAATTGGTCGTACTCCAGAACCGCCTGGAGGGCACCCATGTGGCTCGCATCGTGTTCAGTAACGTGGGTTTTCCCATCAGCGCCACCGACCCCGTGGTGCGCCAGATCCAGGATCAGCACGCCGAGATCGTGTTGGTGGACGTTAGCAACGAAGACCCCCAGCGGGCCATTCAAACCATTGAACTCATTCGCGCAACCACGAATGACATTGCCATCTTTGCCGTCGGAGAACTGAAGAACCCCACTGCCATCGTGGGGGCCATGCGCGCCGGGGCGGGGGAGTTTGTGGATCGTCTGACCGGCGCCGACGGGCTGCTGGAGGCCTTTACCCGCTTCTCTTCGGCGCGCAGCAAAACCCGCACCACCGGCAAGGCGCGGGTCTTCACCGTCGTCAATGCCAAAGGTGGCAGCGGGGCGACGACGCTGGCGGTCAACGTGGCCGTCGCTTTACAGAAAAATCATGGCCAGACGATCCTGGTCGACTTTTCCCCCATCGGTCACGCCGCCCTGCACCTGAACGCACGTCCCAGCTTCAGCGTCATGGACGCCCTGCAGAACCTGCACCGCATGGACGCCTCTTTGCTCGAAGGGCTGATGACCTCGACCAAAGATGGCCTTCATTTGCTGGCCGGACCGCAGCAACCGTACACGGCCGCGCCTGCTCCCGCCGAACTCGCACGCTTATTCGATCTGCTGGTCAGCCATTACCGCTTCGTGATCGTGGATTGCTCGGGTCGCATGGACCAGACGACCCGCATGCTCTCTGATCTCTCAAACGCCGTGCTGATGGTCGCCCAGACCGATGTGGTCTCCCTTTGGAGCGCGGGGCGCATTCGCCTTTTCCTCGAAGAAGGCACGTCGCGTAACCGCCTGCGCCTGGTGATGAACCGGTACAAAAAGATTCCCGGCTTCACCGAAGAGGAGATCGAGAAAGTCACTAACTGCAAGATCGTATGGAAGATTCCGAACAACTACCAGCTAATCGCGCCTGCGATTGACAAGGGATCCCCGGTCTCTGCGCTGGACAACCAGGAAGTCAGCCGAGCGTACCGCTCCTTAGCCGACCTGCTGGCCCAAGCCCCCAGCGCCGCGGAAGAAGGACTGGACCTCGTGTTCCAGCACGACAAGGACGCGAAACAGAAAGCATCCGGCCGCCTGCTGATTTCCCCGATCCGGGCCGGGCAGTAACCGGAAAAGCGCGAGCCTTCCGCAGGTTTTCATCGGTTCTCATCCCCAGCATTTACAAATCTTTACCGACTTCCAGTTATCTCCGGACATCCCTGCGGCGCGCCTTCCCATCCCACCAAGTACGGTCGCGAGCGGCGCAGAATTTTCCACGTCGTGGCAGTGCCCTTGGTCGACCGGAACTCGCGCCGTTGCGTCCAACCCAGGGTTTGCAGACGGAGATCAACACCATGTCATCGAAGACGAAGAAGAACAAAACCGGGGCGCGTACTTTTTGGATGCGGCTGGCGATGGCCTTCGGGCTGACGCTGTTCGCCGCGGTGACCTACGGCGCCGGACAATCGCCAGAAGCTGCCAAAAACGCAGCGTCCAATGCCCAGACCGCCGATGACCAGAAACCTGCGCTGAACGGAACCTGGAAATTGAACCGCGATCAGAGCGACGACCCACGCGAAAAGCTTCGTTCCGCCATGCAGGAGCATGACCAGAACGGAGCTCCAGGGGGCATGGGGCGTCACGGCGGGATGGGCGGTGGCGGAATGGGCGGTCCCATGGGCGGCGGCATTCCTGGAATGGGTGGCCCGATGGGGGGCGCGGGAGGCATGGGCCGCGGCGGCTCGGAAGAGCAGCACGCTCGCCTCTACGACGTAGTTCGAGCGCCCGATCAAGTGACTGTGGCGCAAAAAGGGCCGGAGACTGACCTGACCGACGATGAGAGTCGCGTCCGCGCTTTGTTCACCGATGGACGCAAGCTGGATAAGCCCAAGAAAGACAGCCCCCAGACTCAGGTCAAAGCACACTGGGAACGTCAAACCCTGATCACGGAAGAAAAGGGCCCCAACGGCGAGAAGATCTCCCACGCTTATGAGATGTCGGGCGACGGGAAACAGCAATTGTCGGACACGGTTACCCTCGAGAGCAAGCGCCTGAACACACCGGTAATCATTCGTTACGTCTACGACAAAGCGGAGTAGCAGTCCTAGGGCGCGGGCGCGAGTGCGCTCGCGCAGGGCTGATCCTTCGATCCGCACGGCCTACCCAATCTGCTCTCTCTCTACGGCCTTGCCGGCCCCCATGGGCTCGCTATTGAGCTGGGCTAAATATTTCCTAAAGAAGGGAATAAATCGCGCTGCGGTCGGTTTACTCTAGTGTGCGTGTCGGCCGATCCCTTACAGCCTGGGACGTTCGAAGAATTGGCCATGCCGCTCTTCGGACAGCTTTACAACTTCGCCCACTGGCTTGCGCAGAACCGCGAGGAAGCGGAGGATCTGGTGCAGGAAACCTACGTCAAGGCGTTGCGAGGGTTCGGGTCATTCCAGCCCGGCACCAACTTCCGCGCCTGGATGTACCGCATTCTGCGCAACACGTTCCTCACCTCGCGGACCGGCCTGAAGGCCACGATGACGGTGCCGCTGGATGAGAGCGAAAATGGTCCAGGGGCCACCGTTACCTCCGACCAACCCACGCAGGAAGCGCTGCTGATCGACCGTGATCACCAGAACCTGCTACAGGCGGCCATCGCAGAACTCCCGGTGCAGTTTCGCGAAGTCCTTCTGTTGTGTGAGGTGGAGGAAATGTCGTACCAGGAAATCGCCGACACCGTGGGCGTGCCCATCGGCACGGTGATGTCGCGGCTGTCACGCGCCCGGGCCGCGCTCAGGGCGAATGTGCAGCAGAAATTAGGGAGATGCTGAAGGAACCATCGATGGCCTGCGATCAAGGGCGAGCTCAACTCGACGCCTACCTCGACGGCGAACTGCCCGGCGAGTCCATGCGTGCTCTGGATGCCCACCTGCGCACCTGCCCTGCTTGTGCCGCCGACGCGCTGACGCGCGTCCAACTCAAGCGCGCCATCAAAACCGCTGGCGCCCGGTTCACCCCGAGTCCTGAATTTTACAATCAGATCCAGAAGAAGATTGCCGGAAAGCCGCGCCGCGCCTGGAATGTGGGCTGGGTGCTGGCGACTGCTGGCTTCGCAGTCGTTTTGGTTGCGGGACTCCTCAGCACGTACCTGGAAAGGCAGAATCTCCGGCAGCAGCAGCTCTACAGCGAACTCGCCGACCTCCACGTCTCGACGCTAGCCAGTGCGAATCCGGTGGACGTGGTCTCCACGGACCGCCACACGGTCAAACCCTGGTTTCAGGGCAAGGTTCCCTTCACCTTCAACCTCCCCGAGTTGCAGAACACCGACTTCAACCTGCTGGGTGGCCGCGTCACGTACCTCGGCCAAGTCCCCGGCGCGCACCTCATCTACCAGATTCGCAAACACCAGATTTCGGTGTTCCTCTTCCCGGAGCGCCTTGTAGGTTGGAGAGGCACACCCCATGTGTCCAAGGAACGCACCTTCAATGTGGAGAGCTGGACCCAGGACGGCCTGCGTTATGTCGTCTTTGGAGATGTGGCGCCGGAAGACATTCAGAAACTGAGTGACCTGCTGAAGAGCTCCGCGAAATCCTGACCCACATGCTTCCGCCGGCTCTACCAGTCCGGGTACTTCGCCCGGACCTTCTCGTGGAGCGGGGACGTCGTTGCATGCTTCTTGTGGTAGCTCAGAACCTGCAGATCTCTGCCGCGAGGTACCGGCGTGGTTGAACGTGAGAGTTGTGGAAGGGCAATCTCTATCTCGCTCAGGTTCAGGATCCGATCCCGGGAGAGGGTGATTCTTTCTCCGGTCGGAATCACCCTGGCCAGAATGTGATTCCTCTTTCGTGCGATCGTGCTCTTCTCCGCGGTGAACGTGTTTTCCTGTCCCTGGAAATTGCGGTAACGAATTTCGAGAGGATGCTCGGGAACAAAATCGCTCCGCCGGAACATCGCCGCCCGGGACTTGGCTCGGGTTTTTAGGGCTGGATCGAAATACTGGCACTGCGGATTCGGGCACCGCACTGTGATATCCGAGACGTCTGACTTGCGTGCACCACGGGTGCCGCACAGCGGACACTTCTTCCCGCCGAACAGGAGATCCAGCAATCCCATCACAACTCCTACAAGTCCTCAGGGGGACGGTTGGCGAAAACGAGGAAACGCTTCAGCGTCTTCCTATTCCATAACACCCGTCGACAGGCAGCCGTCCTCTCTCACAGACTCCGTTTGGCTGCTGCTTCCGGGCCGGGAGAGAAGGCTGCGTCCGCACGCGTGGTGCGCAGCAGCCTGGCAACCGTCCCCCTGAAGGCTCGTGCGGCTTTCTCCCTCTGCCAGACAAAAAACGGACTCTCGATGTATCCACTTCGAATCATGCGCCGCCGGTGTACCAGCGACGGTAAACCCATCGCACGCAGGTTCGCAAAACTGATGCGGCGAAAATGTCCCTTTTTGTGCCCGCCAAATACTAGGCTGAGCACCTCTTCCGCCATCCACCGGTCGAGCAATCGCAGCTGTTCCTCGTCTTCCACGTGTTTCAGGTAGTAGTCGATGATGGCGACGTTGCGCACGCCTTTTTCGATGGTCTCAGCAGCAATCGCGGCCAGGGAACGCGCCCGTTCATTGGGGTCATCGATTTTTCTCCAGCGACGCCGTGTACGTCGGAAAGCAAAGCGAAACAGATTTTCAATCTTCCGGCATTTGTCCCGAGACAGGGCCACTTCCCCATTGGCCCTGAACAAAAGTCCCAGGTGGCGAAACTCGGTCGCGAACGCGAACCGCGAATCCACCTGCGCCATCTCGGCTACTACGAGGTCGGCTTGGTGACTCGCTTTGGTGCACAGCCGCAAGGCGCCCAGGCCGAGTTCGAGAGTCTCCGCCGACGCGATGGCAGCATCGCGATCGCAAGAAAGTATCAAGATGTCATCGGCATAACGGAAGTACGACACGGCAGGAACCGATTCCAGCGCGCGGTCCAGATCGGTAAGGTAAATGTTCGCAAACACGCAAGCCATCGCAGACCCGAACGAAATTCCCAACGCAGCCCGGTGGCTGCCAGCCTCGTCGTGATAGAGAAACCGAACTCGCTGTTCCAGCAACCGAAACAGGTAATCGCGCGGCTCGACCAGCCGACTCAGTTTTTCGAGAAGAATGTCATGATCGACCGAGGCGAAGTAATCCCGAATGTCGCGCTTAACGACATACACGGCCCTCCGCGCCGAACGGAGCACGGCGGCAATGCGCGACTGGCAATGGTCCAGGCCGTGAGAACGGTCCCGATAAGCAAAAGAATTCGATGAGAACCATCGGTGCAGTCTCTGATTAAGAACCCGATAGAGAGCCAGGTCGACAATCCGCTCATCCCAGGGCTGGATGTACAGAGTCCGGCGCTTCCCATTGAAGTTGTATTTCAGCGCGATGGACGGCCGGAACTCGAACGACTCCCGTTGCAGCGATCTGTGGATGGCATCCAGACGGCTCAACCCGCGCTCGGCGAAGTCGTAAAGCGTCTTCCCATCCGTGGACGTGCCCAGCGCTTTACGCCAATGAAACAGCGGCTTCGTGTACACCCGGACCGCAGCCTTGTAGAGATCTGCCTCGCGGTAGACACGTTTCCATTGGAGTCGGCGGGATAGTCCGGAACTGGGTGAACCGCTCGCCATGGAGATGGGAGCATCTTCTATCACTAAAGCGATTGAAACTGCAACTGGAGAACTGCAGCTCGCAGCCGGATTAAGACTCCGGCCCTATTGCTGGCCGATGCGATCGATTTCTCGCTGCAGGGCGAGCTTGTCCAAGCTCGCCAGCGGCAGGCAGAGAAACAAACTGATCCTTCGGTCAAGCGCGATGAACGCGTCGCGAAACGCCCGGGCGATGTCTTCCGCCGTGCCCTGAACGGCTGCCGGATCGGGAACGCCCCAGTGAGCGGTCATGGGTTGACCTGGCCAAAAGGGACAAACTTCCTGTGCGGCCCGGTCACACACGGTGAACACGAAAGTGCAGATCCAACGCGTGGGCCTGGGCGAACTCATCCCAGCTCTTGCTGCGCAGGCCGCTTGTGGGCATGTGCGCCAGTTCAATCAGGGTGAGCGCCTCGGGACGCACCGTGCCGATCGGATGCCTACCCGCGCTAAACGCAGCGAAGTTCGGTTTGCCCTTCTGGTTAAGGATTGCCTCCGCCATGATGGAACGGGCGGAATTGCCGGTGCACAGAAAAAGAACGTTGTAGCACCCTTTCCTATTCATTTCTTTGCCACGCTGGCAGGTGTGCAGCACGTCGGTCCACAGCAGGACTGGGCGACGCTCATCGGTTTCACGGCTCGCACAAACGCGCTCATGATCTTTCCGTCCACATGCGGCGCGATCGCGTCCACATTCATGTCCTCAGGAAGAAAATACCGCGCATCCTGCGCGCGATAGATCCGTGTCGGCTCGACGTCCACTTTCTCAAAGCCAGCCGTCGCAAGCTTAGACTCGTATTCACTTTCGTCGAGCGCCCCGGCCAAGCATCCGACCCAAAGCAAAATGCTCTGGCGAATTTCGGGAAGAATTTCCCCGCGTGTCACGACGTCGGACACGGCAAACCGCCCTCCGGGCTTGAGCACGCGAAACGCCTCCCGCAGCACCCTGTCCTTGTCGGCCGACAGGTTGATGACGCAGTTTGAAATGATCACGTCCACAGAGCTGTCGGGCAGCGGAATGTTCTCAATCTCGCCGCGCAGAAACTCAACGTTCTCGGCCCCGGCCTTACGCTTGTTCTCGTTGGCCAGGGCGAGCATCTCGTCGGTCATATCGAGCCCGTACGCTTTCCCGGTCGGTCCCACGCGCTGGGCCGAAAGCAGAACGTCGATCCCGCCTCCTGAGCCTAAATCGAGAACCACTTCCCCCGGATTCAACTGCGCCAAGGCCGTCGGGTTGCCACAGCCGAGCGAAGCCAGCAAAGCCTCCTCGGGAACCTGACCGGCCTGCCCCGCCTGGTAGAGGTTCGACGTAATCGGATCAGCGCAGCCCTTGCTAGAAGTTGCTCCGCAACAGGAACTCCCCCCGCTGGTGACCCGCAGGGCGGCCTGCCCATATCTTTCCTTGACGGCTTGCTTGATGTCGGTGGTGCTCATGCTTACCTCTCCTATTTGCAAATTTGCACGATCTCTTCGGGCCGGAGCGCCTGGTTGCGGGTGCAGCACTCCGAGTAAAGGAAACGCAGGATCTCCTGCAGCGTCTCGGTGTTCGC